>Ga0207683_10001122_pt1 | contig 24343 bp, 21 predicted proteins | sample KBSM73metaG_FD_184333 | JGI IMG/M metagenome (GOLD analysis project Ga0207683, IMG submission 184333) | Miscanthus rhizosphere microbial communities from Kellogg Biological Station, Michigan, USA - KBS M7-3 metaG (SPAdes) (version 2) | ecosystem: Host-associated > Plants > Roots > Rhizosphere >... | reverse complement strand
CCGCCGACGCCGTAGTGTCGGAAGTCGGATAGCCAAGCCCGGTCTCCCAGCCCAGGGACGCCCACTTGGCGCGGACCGCACCCGTCACCGAGTGCGCCCTGGTTGTCGGAGACCAGTAAATCGATGCCCCGCCGGCACCCGAGAAGTGGTTGTACCGCCCCACCCCGTCCGGCGTCCGCTTCTCGTCGGTGATTGGATAGCCCAGCGGTCCTGTCTCCGCGCCGAGTGCTCTCCATTTGGACCGGATCGCACCAGTCACGGAGTGCGCCCCAGTGGTCAGTGAATAGTAGATAGAGGTCCCGCCCGCACCAGAGAAGTCGCTGTACCGCCCCACCTTGTCTGGCGACACCTTCTCGTCAGAGGTCGGGAAGCCGAAGGGACCTCCGGCGCCGCCTTCGGCCTTGTAACGCTTGTAGATCTCATTCAGGACTGCATGGGCCCCGGTCTTGGGTGACCAGCAGATCACTCCTCTGGTGTAGTCCTGGCATTTGCCCACGCCGACGGCGTACTCCGCGGTCAGTGACCGGCCGAGGCTCGACCCGGGGCGGCCGGCATTAATCTTCCATCCGTAGGCAGCGATGGGGTCATCGGTACCGTTCCCGGTGAGCATGACCTTCTGAGCAGCTTGGCCGTCGTCCGCCGTGATCAGGTAGTACGTTTCGGAAGTCCCGGCCTGCCCGACGGCCGTGGGTGCGAAGGTTACGGTCTGGTATGCGGTTTCACCGGCGGGAATTTTCAAGCCCTCGGAGATGGGATTCGTAGTGGAGAATACGCCCTGCGGCGCTTTCGCCTTCGTGATGGTCATTGGGATGTTGCCGGTGTTCTTGATCTCGAAAGCCCGCGTAACCGACGTCCCGGCGGGGACGTCACCGAAGTCCAAAGAGCGCGGCATCTCCAGGTGCGCTTGGCCTGAAACTGCGGTCGCGGCCACCTTGACGGTCACCTTTCCTCGGTCACTGGCGACTACGAGCGTATCTGTCACCGGACTCGCCGAGGTGGGACTGAACGTCATGGACACCGCCACCGACGCGAGGGGCTGGATGCTCTGCCCGACGCCCGGCACCGTGGCGGGGTCGACGCGGAGCTGTGCGTTGGCCGGCAGCGTGACACTGGTGATCTTGGCGATGGTTGTGCCCGTGTTGACGATGTTGACCGTCTGCCGGCTGACCGTTTGTGTCGGAACGTCGGTGAACTGGACTATGGCCGGAGTCGCACCCAGGCCCTCCTTCGTGCCGACGCCGTGGACGCCAAGGAGGTCGGTCTCGCCGTCGGCCGTTTTGACCGTCAGGGTGCCATCGGCCTGGCCCGGAACGGTCGGCGAGAAGGCCACGGGCACCGTCATGCTTGCGCCCTTGGCCAGATTCCGGGGCAGCGTGAGCGTGGTTCCGATCCTGAACGGGGCGCTTGCCGAAATGGAGTTCACCGTTACAGCCCGCGATGCGGTGATTGTCACGCTCCCGTTCACGGTTGTCCCTACCGCGGCGGTACCGAGGTCGGTGTTCTTTGCCCCTACCGCCGATGTTGTCGGGGCGCCGAAGCCCAGGACGTGCCCATCCCGGGTGCCCACGTAGACGCGGCCTTTGTCCGTGGCCACCGAGGAGAACTTGGCCCCTATTCCCAGAGGGGCGCTAAACACTTCCTTGAGGTTCCCGGTACTGTCCGGAATTGCACGGTAGGCGCGCAGTTCGGCGCCGGCCCCGGTGCCTCCGGTGACGTAGACCACCCAGACCAGGGCGGAGGACCCGTCTTCGCCGGAGGACGTCACCACCGGCGAACCGGAGCTGAACCCGAACGTGCCCGCGGAGGTCCCGACGGCGGCGAGGCTGACCCCGCCCGTGGTGCCAGGCACGAGCTTGAAGGCGCGAAGGTACCCGTTGCTTTCGACAACGTAAACGTAGCCACCGTTGCTGGTCCCGAGAAACGCGGGTTTTCCCCACACTCCGCTGTACGGACCGGCTTTGTCCAGGACGGCGTCGGTGCCGCCGGCACCCTGCGCCATGCCCCCCAGGTTGTCCCGGTCCAGCAGGTACATGGTGCCGTCTTTGCCGATTTGGGCCAGCAGGTGCGGGTGTGCAACGGTGCCATAGCCGTCCGGGATCGCGACGGGAGCGCCGGAGCCCAGATCGGCGTCGTTTCGGTTCAGCTTCGCGTTGTCGGCCGGGCTGAAGAAGTCGGTGGCTTTCAGGTTGCCGTCACTGCCGACCTTGAGCCGGACCACCGCCTCCGCCAAGGTGGTGGGGGGCTGCGTTCCCGGGCCCGGCTTAGGGGAAATGCCGTTTCCCGTGGTGAGCAGGATGTTCGCGGCACCGTCGGACACCAGTCCTCCGCCGGATTGCCAGATTCCGCCCTCCGCGTTGGCGTTGCCTGATTCGGTGGCCCACATCGTCGTCTGCCGGCCGGCGGTCGATACGCCGACGACGTAGCCGACGAAGGGGGTGTAGTCGCAGTGGCTGGCAAATCCGGCATATACGACCCCGTTCAAGAGCAGCAGCCCTGGGCGCTGCATCGCCGTCATCGGGTTGAACGGGCGGGCAGGGTCATTTGTCGGGCTGCCTTGGATCGTGACGGGGAATCCGGGTTTCTCTGCGCCGGTCGCCACGTCCAGGGCGTGCATGTACCAGTGCGGGAAAAGCTTGCTTGCCCCGTCATTCGTCTTGGCCAGCAGGTAGACGCTCTTCGTGGCCGGGTCGTAGACCGGAGTGGACGTGATTCCGATGTTGGGAGTGAGGTCACCGCACCCCACCGTCGACGCCGGCCACGCCGGCCCGAGTTTGCGCGTCCACTTTGCCGCGCCTGTGGCGCTGTCCAGCCCGTAGACGGCGTTGTTTTCCGTCGCGGCAATAACGGTGGTGCCGACTACGAGCGGCTGGGCGTAGACCTGCCCGTCCACGGTTGAGGAGAACAGTTTGCCGAAATTCGATGATGCCACCGCCGACGGCGAAAGCCCGGGCTCGTCGCGGTCCCACCCGGTCCGCAGGGAATCGTGCGCGATGGTCCCCACGTCCGCGACGGCGGCCCCGCCGACGGACAGCCCGGCGAGGGCGAGCGTTGCCGACAGCAGCGATGCCCACGCGCCCCGGGACCACCCGCGGTTTCGGGGCGACGTTGCGTGGATTTTGGCCGCCCGGTGCTTCCGGAGATGCGGTGGCCCACCCCTCCGTCCACTGCGCCGACGGCCCTGAAAATGGCCGGACAACACCCAAGATTCTGTTTGATCATGCATGGCTGAGACCCGATCCTGACCAATACATTGACTTTATTAACCCAGTACTTTGGAGCCTAGAAGCGGGGGGTGATGAGCGCGCGAGTGGAGGCTACTCGACTTTTCGGCGGCGATTCCCGTTTAATTCCGAGTGCTACTTGCACCGTCCTCGGGCGCGCCCGAGTGCCTACTTGCCGGGCCGCGGAATCGCCCCAGCATTCCGGCCCGGGCCGCGGATTGCCCCGGCGTCGCGTTAGGCTCCCCCCATGTCGCCCGATCGATTCCTTGCCGAACTGGCCAACTCCCTGGACCACCTCGGCACGCTCGCCCGGCAGCCGCGGGACACGCTTGCCGGCGCCGTTCCGGCGTGCCCCGCCTGGACGCTCGAGCAGCTCTTCGGGCATCTCGGCTCAATCGAGAGGTGGGCAGCCGGGGTGGTCCGGACGGGCACCTTTGTCCAGGAACCTGCACCGCCGGCCGAGGGCGCCGCGGCCTGGTTTCTGGCGGGCACCGCACCCTTCCTCGAGACGATGACGGGCCTTGATCCCGAACGCGAATGCTGGAACTTTGGCCCGCCGCCGCGCACCGCCCGGTTCTGGCTTCGGCGACAGGCCCACGAACATGCCATCCACCTGGTCGACGCCTGCCAGGCGCTTGGCCTGGAGATCCCCGCGCTGGCGGACAACTTCATGCTCGACGGTGTCGACGAGGTCCTGGCGATGTTCGCGCCGCGGCAACTGCGACTGGACCGGATGCCGCCCCCGGACAAAGCTGTGACCTTCCAGGTGCCAGGGGCCGCCAGCTGGACACTGGGACCTGGTGCCGCCGTGGCCTTGATTTCCGCCCCAGTGCCGGTGATGTATCTGGGTCTTTGGGGTCGATCCAACCTGGCAGAGAACGCCGTCATTGAAGGTGACGCCGCCGCGGCCCTGCGTGTGCTTCGGGGTCCGCTCACACCGTGAGTTCCGGCATCGGGATTAGGATACGAACACGTCCCGCGAAGCCGTGGACGCTCCACGAGCCGCACGATGCTTTCGTGACCGCATGGTCGAAGGGAACCCAAACGCATGTCAGAGCACGCCACACCCGGCACCGCAGGTCTCTCCACGCCCCGGGCCAGATGGGGAATTCTCGGCACCGGGTTCATCGCCGGACTGCAAACGCCGGACCTGATCGACAACGGCTCGGTGGTCCAGGCCGTTGGCTCCAGGACCATGGCATCCGCGACCGAGTTCGCGGCCCGGTTTCAGATCCCCACGTCCCATGGAAGCTACGCGGACCTCGTGGCCGACCCGGACGTCGATGTTGTCTACGTTTCGACGCCGCACCCGTTCCATCACGAGAATGCGCTGTTGGCCCTGGACGCCGGCAAACACGTGCTGATCGAAAAGCCCTTCGCCATGAACGCCTGGCAGGCCCGGGAGATCGTGGAGCTCGCCGAGACGAAAGGGCTGATCGCCCTTGAGGCCATGTGGACCCGCTACCTTCCGCACATGGTCCGCATCCGTGAGCTGATTCGGTCCGGCGCCCTGGGCGAGGTCCGCACAGTGATCGCTGACCACAACCAGAATCTGCCCAAGGATCCGGCGCACCGCCTCAACGACCCGGCGCTGGGCGGCGGAGCGCTCCTGGACCTGGGCATCTACCCCGTCTCCTTCGCCTTCGACGTCTTCGGGGCGCCGACCGGGATCCGGGCAGCGGCCAGCATGACTGAAACCGGAGTTGACCGGCAGACCGCGATGATCTTCGAATACGGTGGCGGGCAGCAGGCCGTGCTGCACTGCGCGCTGGACACGGCAGGACCAAACCAGGCCTCGATCATCGGAACCGAAGGCCGGATCGAGATCCCGTCAGTCTGGTACACGCCGTCGGCCTTCACCAGATACGACGCCGACGGAAACGTCGTCGAGCGATTCGATGAACCCGTCACCGGCCGCGGCATGCAATACCAGGCGCAGGAAATGGAGCGGCTCATTGCGGCCGGCTCCATGGCCAACGACATCCTGCCGCCCCGGCAGAGCGTTCAGGTCATGGAGGCCATGGACGAAGTTCGGCGCCAGATCGGCCTCGCGTACGCCAGCGACGACAAGGACCCCGGGCGCGCCTAGTACCGGTGCTGCGGCGGCCCCAGTTTCCATGAGAGGCACCGCCGCCGCTCACCCTCGCCCGATCAGCCCGGCCACGCGATCGAGTTCTTCATCCAGATTGTAGAAATGTACCGCCAGCCGGATTCTGCCCTCCCGGACCGATGCCACCACGTTGGCCCGGCGGAACCGCGCCAGGACCGCCTCGGTGTCTGTCACCGGCACGGAGAAGATCGTGGAGCGGTGCTGCTCGGCGAACGGCCGGAACGCGGAGCCCTGCGCCGCCAGGGCCTCCTGAAGACGCAGGGCGAGCCGGGCGTTGCGATCGAGCAAGGCCCCGATGCCGAACCTGCGGAAGATGCCGAGCGCCGCCTGCTCGGCCAGGGCGGGAAACCACGCCAAGGAGGCGTCGAGCTTCGAGGCCGTGGGTGAGAGGTCCATGGCCGGTCCGTAGAAGCTCTCGGCCGGGTTGCGCGCGGCCTTCCAGCCGGGACCGACGGGTTGGATCCGGTCTAGCAGCCCGCTGCGGACATAGAGGTAGCCCATGCCCCTGGAGCCGAGCAGGAACTTGTGGCTCGCGGCGGCCAGGAAATCCACGCCGTCGCGCACCACATCCAGGGGCACCGCGCCCGCGGCCTGGCAGGCGTCGACGAAGAACCAGGCGCCGGAGCGGGCCGCGACCCGGCTGAGTGCGGCCAGGTCCGCCCGGTAGCCGTTGGCCGAATGGACGGCACTCACTGCGATCAGACGGGTGCCGCCGTCGGCCGCCTGGCCAAATTCCTCGGCCGTCACGCCGTCACCGCCCGGTGCCACGGCCCGGACCTCGTAACCGCGGTTGCGGAGCAGGAGCCAGGGGTAATAGTTCGAGGCGAATTCGTTCCCGGCAACCACGACGTTCTCGCCGCGCTTCGCCGGCGGCAGGTTGGCGGCCACTATCCCGGCGGCTGTGCTCACGGCCGGGACGATCGCGATCTCCCCCGCCGTCGCCCCGACGATCTCCGCGAATATGGTGCGTGCCTCCTCCCCTGCCCGCTCGGCATCCATCCAGTCGAACCTGCCGGCGGACCAGCGCTCGACGGCCAGTTCGTAGGCCTCGCGGGCGGGTGCACAGCCGACGTTCATCGAGGCGGTGTTGAGATAGATGGTCTCCTGTAGCCCCGGGAAGAGTCCGCGAATATCGGCCGCCTGCATGGCAGGGACCTCCTAGCCGTGCCCGCGAGCGGAGTCCAGGCCCTTTGCGTAGGCCGCCTGCCCCACGTGCTGGAGGCAGTCGGCAATCGTGCTGACCAGCCGCACCCCGAGGGTGACGGGCGGGTCCCAGCGGGTATCGACGATCCGGTCGAAGTCGTCGTCGCCGAGGTTCTCCAGGAAATTCACGGTCTGCCGGTGGACGGCTTCGTAGTATTCGAGCAACAGTTCCGGCGGTGCCTGCACCGCGTCCACCTGGCCGCTCGTATGGCCGTAGCCCGTGTCCCGCTTGGAGAGCGGCAGGCCGAAGCGGGCGGCAAACCCTTCCGAGGTCCACACTTGGTCCAGGCCCGCGGCGGAGGCGACTTGCGCGTCCTCGACCCTGCTGAGGTGCCAAATGAGCCAGGCCATTGAATTCCCGTTGCCTCCGGGCCGTCGGAGCAGGGTGGCATCATCAACCCCGGCCAGGGCCGCGTCCACCGTCTCACGGATCCGGCCGAAGGCATCCAGCAGCAGTTCATTGGATTTCATCGAGTCCCCTCCCTGTGCATGATCGGAGTGCTGTGCATGATCGGTGATCCCCATGCTTGCATGGAGGCCGCACCGGCGGATAGGGCCGGGCATCGCCGTGTCAACGGCGCACGCGGAGACGATGCCGGGGGCAACACGGCCACGCGCAGTTCCGCAGTCCGCGAGGTCTTGGCAGCGGCGACCCCCGCGCCTACCCTTACGGATTATGAGCAACTTGTTGCCTGTAGCGCAGCCGGTTGGGGCGACGTCCGGTCGCTGGGAACGACGGGACAAGTTCCATCTCGCCGGTATCACCGGCTTCGTCCTCCTGCTCAACGTGGTCGGCTGGAGTGTGTTGACCCTGGCGGTGGCTCCGCAGAACTTCGCGCTGGGCCGCTCCGGCGTGTACGGGGTGGGGCTGGGCGTTACCGCCTTTCTGCTGGGAGTGCGGCACGCGTTCGACGCCGACCACATCGCCGTCATCGACAACACCACCCGCAAGCTGGTCGGCGAGGGAAAGGCCGCGCTGGGGGTGGGCTTCTGGTTCTCGCTGGGCCACTCCACCGTGGTGTTCGGCGCGGCGCTGCTCCTGGCCCTCGGCGCGAGGGCCATGGCCGGCACCGTGCAGGACGGGGACTCGGCGCTGATGCAGACGCTTGGACTGGTGGGAAGCGTCGTGGCTGGAACGTTCCTGATCCTGATCGGTCTGATGAACCTCGTCTCGGTGGTCGGCATCGCCCGGGTGTTCCGCGGGATGCGGACCGGGGAACTGGACGAGGCTGAGCTTGAGCACCAGCTCAATAACCGGGGCTTCCTGGCAAGGCTCCTCGGCGGAACCATCCGGCGGATCACCAAGCCATGGCACATCTATCCCGTCGGCCTGCTGATGGGCCTGGGATTCGACACTGCCTCCCAGGTAGCCCTGCTCGTGCTCGCCGCCGGTTCCGCGGCCTTCTCCCTGCCCTGGTACGCCATCCTGGTCCTGCCGGTGCTGTTCGCCTCCGGAATGAGCATTTTCGACACCGCCGACGGCGTGTTCATGTCCAGGGCTTATGGGTGGGCGTTCCTGAAGCCGGTCCGCAAGGTCTTCTACAACCTCACAGTCACGGTGCTCTCGGTGATTGTGGCCCTGGTGGTCGGTGTCACCGTGCTGCTTGGGCTCGTGGCGGACAAGTTGGGACTCGAATCGGGGCCGGCGGCCGCCATCGGTTCGCTGGACCTCGAAAACGTCGGGTACATCATCGTCGGCCTCTTCGTCATCATCTGGCTGATCGCGCTCGCCGTCTGGAAATTTGGCCGGATCGAGCAGCGCTGGAGCCACGCCGGCACCAGCTGAGCCGATGCTGGCACAACGTAGGTCAGCAGCTGGGCGAGTCGAACTCGTAGGCCCCCGAATCGGCAGCGGCCGTCCCGTTGCAGTCCCCGTCCTGGGACACGGGACTTCCGGCGAGGTCGACGGCGGACAGGCTCGTTCCGGCGCGGTCGATGGCCGGGCTGGTGCCGGTCAGGTGGAGATCGGCCGGTGCGTTCACGAAGCGCGCAGACGCAGTCGTGGACTCCCGACGCCCGGGCTGGTGCCGGGAGGCCCACGGCCAACCAGCCGGCCGTGAGGATCAGGGGCTTACGGCTGCGCGGGCAGAATTGATTCTCATGGCGTGTGGGCGGGGGTTGTAAAAAGCTTGGGCATGATCAACCAGAGCTTTATCTCAAACAGCGCTGTATAATTTATTTTGGTCAACAAAAGTGCCTGACCGGACCGGTCCCAGCGCGGAGACGTCGCACCGCCTACCTCAGTTCCTTCGTTCTGGAGTCTTGCCATGATGCCGCGCCCTACCCGCCCAGCCCTGGACAATCCGCCCCGCAGGCGTCGGTGGAGGCGGGGCCTGCGCATGGCGGGGGTGGTGGCGCTGAGCGTTGCCGGCTTGCTCGCCGCCTCGACGTCGGCCAATCTCATCCTGGAACAGATCGAAAAGTCCCACACGGTCGCATACGGCGAAAAGGTTCACCTCATTGAGGGAACCATCAATGTCATCCGCACCGGCGAGACCGGGCCGACGGTCGTGCTGCTCAGTGGACTCGGGACCCCTGCCCCGGGGCTCGATTTTGCCCCCTTGGTCCGGGAAATGCGCGGCTTCCGAACAGTGATTGTTGAGGGATTCGGCTACGGCTTAAGCGACATGACTGCCCGGCCAAGGACCGTAGAAAACATCGCCGAAGAACTTCATGAAGTGCTGTCAAAGCTCGGCATCAGGGCGCCCTACACTCTCATGGGCCACTCGATCGCCGGCTTTTCCACGCTGTACTACGCGAACAAGTATCCAGCGGAGGTGTCCGCCGTTATCGGCATCGACCCCACCGTCCCGGCCAGCAGGATGTCCACGGGCGGAACCACCGACCCCGCCGAGGTGCCTGCAGCGGACTACTGGTGGGCGCATGCACCCTCGACCACAGGCCTGGTCCGCTGGGCCACGGCTGTGGGTTTTGGAGAACCCGGCGGCGGCAGCTTCACGGCAGCTGAACGCCAACAAATGCGTCAGATAGCGAGCTGGAACTTCGGCAACCCGGCAGTCACTGATGAAACTCTCCGGATGGGCGGGAATGCCGCCAAGCTCCAGGATCTCCGCTACCCCGACGCCCTTCCGGTGCTCTACTTCCTGTCACAGGACACGATGAACCAGCAGCCGGACTGGTACGGCGCGCACGAACGGCAGCTGGCCAACGTACGGCGCCACGAGCTGGTGGTCCTTGGGGGCGAGCACTACCTGCACTGGACGCAGTCCAAGGCCATGGCAACGAAGATCGCCGAGTTCCTGCGCCACGGCGGCACCCAGTAGATCTAGTGGAGAGATTTATCGGTCGGCAGGTCCGGCGGGACCAGGAGGGCCCGGATCGTTGACGGAAGGATCTTTGCCGCCGCCACCTCATCCAGTCGTTCCGCCCGGATTTCGGCCGCCGCGCTGTGGAGGATGGCGTAGAAGCAGGCGGCCTGCCACGTGAGGGAATGATCGGTACGGAAGATCCCCTCACTCCTGCCCTTTTCCAGTACCGACATCACCCGGGCCAGCGGCTTGTCGTGGTGAGCCCTGATTTGGTCGGTTGAGAGGTATGGTTCGGCCGCCGCCAAAAGCGCGTTGAATTGATGGAGGACCCGCCAGGATGACTGGACGATCTCCTGCAGGGAGTTCCAGGTGTCTTGCTCGATGTCTACAGCGACGAGTTCGGCCTCGGCGCGGTCCATGGCTCTCTCGAACACGGCGCCAACCAGGTCCTTCCGGTCTGCGAAGTGCCCGTAGAGGGTCACCCTGCCCACCCCCGCAACCCGAGCAATTTCAGCCATGCTTGCCCCGGGATTGTCACTGAGGCGTGTCAACGCGGCGTCAATGATGGCATCTTTGTTCCGGACGGCGTCCGCCCGCTTGGTGCGTTCTTTCTGCTCTTCCGGCACCGGCCCTCCCAGCCCCTTCGACTACTCAAACAATGATGTTCAGGTTACCAGCGAGGACACTTCAGCGGCCCGGACCATCCGGTTCGGGTGAGGTGCCGGCCGGCGGAGCGGTCCTATGGTCAGGGCATGGGACTATTGCGGCACCGGCATGACGAACCCATGGGCGAGCGGTTTCAGATGCGCGAGAAACTGCTGTCGATCGGGGACGACTTCTGGATCGAAGACAGCCACGGCCAACGCGCCTACAAGGTCAACGGCAAGGCGGTCCGAATCCGGGACACGTTCGTTTTGGAGGACGCCTCGGGAAACGAGGTGGCGCGAATCCAGGAGCGCAAGCTCTCGGTCCGGGACAAGGTGGCCATCGAACGCGGCGGCGACACCGCTGCGACGGTGCACAAGGCCCTGGTAGGGCTCCGGGACCGCTTCTCGATCGACGTAAAAGGCGGCCCCGACATGAAGGCACACGGCAACATCGTCGACCACGAGTACGAGATCGAGCGCGACGGCCATACGGTCGCCACGATCTCCAAGAAGTGGTTCCGCGTGCGCGAGTCCTACGGCGTCGAAATCGCGGGCGGCGAGGACGTCCCGCTCCTCCTGGCGATCACCGTCGCCATCGACTCCTTGACCTAGCCTGTCCAGGCACCATGTCGCCCAGGAAAAGCACCGGATCCCTAGTAGCCGCGACCCTGTGGAGGCTGTTCGGCTTCCTGACGGCGAGCGCGGTTTGCGGCGTCCTGGCCGCCAGCCTTCTGGTCCCCACGGTGGCCGCGACCGGCGTCGCCGTCAGCGACTCGATCAAATTGTTCAACAGCCTCCCCTCGGAACTGACCGTTGATCCGCCGTCGGAATCGACCAGGGTGCTCACCGCCGACGGGAAACCGATCGCCACCTTCTACGCGGAAAACCGCGTAAAAATCCGGCTCGACCAGATGTCCCCGTACATCAAGGACGCCATCGTCGCGATCGAGGACCGCCGCTTCTACGAACACGCCGGCATCGACCCCCAGGGGATTCTCCGGGCGCTGGTATCCAACCTGACCAGCGGCGCCAGGCAGGGTGCCTCCACCCTGACCCAGCAGTACGTCACCAACGTGCTCAACGAATCCCTCGTGTCGGCGGACAAGGGCGACCAGATTGTCCTCAACGGGCAAAAGAGCATGGCCGACAAGATCCGCGAGATGAGGCTCGCCGTCGAACTGGAGAAGAAATACACCAAGGACCAGATCCTGGAGGGGTACCTGAACATCGTGTTTTTCGCCCGGGACGCCTACGGCATCGAAGCTGCGTCCCGCTACTTCTTCAACACCACTGCCAAGGACCTCACGCTGCCCCAGGCTGCCCTGCTGGCCGGCCTCGTGAACAGCCCCAGCTTTTACAATCCTGACGTTCATCCGGAAAACGCCGTCCAGCGGCGCAACCAGGTTCTCGCCAAGATGCTCAGCTATGGCGCCATCACCCTAGCGCAGCACGATGCGGCCGTAGCCGCCCCGGTGGATCTCAAGATCACCCCCGGGAGGCAGGGGTGCGCCGGCGCGGAAATGGCACCGTACTTCTGCGACTACGTCTCCCACCTCATTCTCAACAACCCGGCCTACGGCGCGGATATTGGCGAACGCGAGCGGAAGCTGTTCCGCGGCGGCCTGACCATCACCACCACCCTGGACAGCCGGCTCCAATTGGCCGCGCAGGCGCAGGTCGATGCCACGGCCGGGGCCAACCCGGACAAATGGGGCGCCGCGATGGTCTCCATCGCACCCGGCACCGGCAAGATCCTGGCGATGGCGCAAAACACCGTGTTTCTCCCGGCACCTGGCAAATTCGACACGCAACTGAACTTCAACGTCGATTCCAAGGACGCCAACGGCAACGATCTCAACGGCGCCGGCGGATTCCAGCCCGGTTCCACCATGAAACCGTTCACGTTTGCCGAATGGCTCAACGAGGGCAAGTCCCTGACCGCCATGGTGGACGCCTCCCGGCGGTCCTATCCCCTCGGGTTTCCATGGAGGTCCAGCTGCGGCAGGGTGCTCGGCGCCTACAGCACCAGCCAAAAACAGCTCGGCGCCGCGGATGACCTGCAGAACAACGACCCCGGGTACTACCGCAGGATGCCCGTCAACTACGGTCTCTACAACTCCATCAACACCGCCACCTTCGCCGAGGCCACTCAGCTAGATTTCTGCGGCATCCAGAAGATGGTGGACGCCGCAGGGATCCACAGCGGCGTGGACAACGCCCGGGTGAACATGCACCAGCTGGGCAACCTGCTGGGCGCCATCGGCGTGGCGCCGCTCCATCTGGCCAACGCGTTTGCCACCTTCGCCAACGACGGAAACTACTGCGCACCGATTGCCATTTCGGCAGTGAACGACGCGGCGGGACAGAAACTGCCGGCCGAGACCAGCGCCTGTCACAGGGCGATCAAGCCCGAGGTCGCCCGCGGCGTGAACGCCGTGCTGCAGGACGTGCTGAAACGCGGGTCCGGCGTTTACATCAAGCCCAAGGTCCAGGAGCGGTTCCCGGTCGCGGCCAAGACGGGCACGTCCAATACCAATGGCGCCACCTGGGTGGTGGGCTACACAAGCGGCCTCGCGACGGCTTCCTTCTTCGGCGACGCCCTGGAGGGCCAGAAGAGGCCCGGGCAGAACATCACCGTCAACGGGAAGTTCTACAAGGCCATTGACGGCTACATGCTCGCCGGCCCGCAGTGGGCGAACTACATGCGACAGGTCGCCCGTTACTACCCCACCGCCCCCTTCCCGGCGCCGCCGGAGTCCATGACCCGCACGCCCTCCGGGAGCCGCACGCCCCCGGCGACCCGCACGCCGTGCTTCCCCGGTGTTAATGGTGCCTTGTGTCGCTGACACGGGCCCGAAATGCTCCGGATCCAAAGCCGCACTCTATGCCAACGGGGCCCGGAGCCTCTATCCTCTTGCCATGGGAGACGGGCCCAATTTCCGGCGAGGGGAATCGCGCCACCGCGCGCGGGTGGCTCATGAATCCCGATAGCGCCCAGCCCCACGACAACTACGACGCGTTCCTGTCGAGGCTGGACGCCGCCACCAGCAGCCTGAGCACCCGGGCCGCGTCGCTGGACAAAGCGCTGGCAGCCGTTTCCCTCCTCTTGGGACCATCTGAGTCCGCCGTCCGGAAATGGGAACGACGGCGCCATTACGTCGGTGAGCAGCTCGCCGTTCACTCCGGGTCCCCGCAGTCCTACACCGCGCTGTGCGAACTCCACGTCGTGGCAGGAAAGATGGAATCAATGCTCCGCGGCCGTGTCCAGCGTGTCACCGAGAAGCTGGCGGTCATGCAAGGGCGCCGTGAGGCCATCGACAAGTCACTGCTGGAGCTTGAGCTGAGCAGAATTAAGCTGACGTCGTCCCGGATGCTGTCACAGGACCGCGAAAAGTTGAGCAGCATCTTTTCCGAAATCGCCGGCTCCACCGCGGCCACAGGAGCCATTCCCGATATGGGGTTGCTGGGCGATCTCAAGGAAGCACGCGAGGCAATCATCCTGGCCGAAGCGCTCATGGAAGTGAAGGGGTACTAATCATGGAAATTTCACGGCGCGATCAGCCCCGGAAGGACATCGTCGCCCTCGTTCGCTGGTCAAAGAAACCGGGCGAAAACCCCGTCTTCAAGTTCATCATGTCGAGTATTTTGGGGCTGATCCTGTGCCTGTTCCTGATGATCTTCCTGCCCTTCCTCAGAAGTTTCGGTGCCCTGGTTTTGTTCACCCTCTTCTTCGCCGCGCTTCTGACGGTGCGCACGGTCATGGCCCAGCAGCGCTTCATGCGGGGGCTGACCAAGAGGATCAATGACATCCTCGCAGAGGTCACGAGCAGCCCGGGTGACCAATTGTCGGTCAGGCAATTCCGGCACATGACCAAGACCGGCGAGCAGCTTCCGCTCCTTGTCAGCGGCGTACCCGGGCTGAACCTGCATGTGGCCCGGGCGTCAACTCTGGAGAAACATGCCCCCGAGAAATGGGTTGCGGTGTTCACTGTTGTGCCTCCGGAGAACGGAACCGCCAGCTTCGACCGCCTGGTGGCGGCAGCAGTCAACGCCGGCCCCGGTACCACCAGCGCGAAAGCGTCCTAGCGGCGGGAGCTTGCCGCCGTCGTTGTTCCAAATCATTCAGCGCCGCTGGTGGCTCTTCGGCTATGGCGGGCAAGCGGGACGTTCTGCCCTATCCTCTGGGCCCCATACGCCCAACAGTGAGGACATGACGACCACGTCGGGTCGGCTGCTGTCTCTGCTCAGCAACTTGTGGGTTGCTGTCTTCTTCCCTCCCAGGAGTGCAGAGAATTCAGGGATCTGGTTCCGGGGACCGAAAATGACGCCAAGACAACATGTTGACCGGGTGAGCGCCGAGGACATGATGTCCTTGGACGCGGACATCGGCTCAGCGCCAATGCAAGTCGGGGCCATCCTCATGCTCAGCACGGAAGGCAGCGAAGATTCGGCACCCCTCCTGGAAGCACTGGCGCGTCGGCTCGGCACTGTCCCCCGGCTGCGCCAGCGGCTGGTCTCTGTCCCCTTCGGCTGCGGGCGGCCCATTTGGGCGGATGATTCCGGCTTTGATCCGGCACACCATCTGGGCGTGATCGCCTGTCCGGCGCCCGGCGGTGAGGAAGCGGTGCTGAACATTGCGGCCGAAATGCTCGCTGCGCCGCTGTCCCGCGACCGTCCTCTCTGGTCAGCCAAGCTCATCACCGGCGTAAGCCCGGACCTGTCAGCGCTTGTTTTCGTCTTTCATCATGTCCTCACAGATGGAATTGGAGGTCTCGCCGTCCTGGAGGCCCTGGCAGCCGCGGAAGCCGGGTGGGACGGTCGCCGGGAGCCAGAGATTCCATACTCGGCGCTGCACCTGGCCATTGATGCTGCAAGGAGCCGAGTCAACGCACTGGCCGGGCTCCCGGCCGCACTGCGGACCGCAGCCGCCGGAGCCTCCGAACTGCGGCAGACGGGCAAACCCCGGGCTGCCCGCACCTCACTCAACCGCCCGACAGGTCCGCAACGGACGCTTGCCGTCCTCCGCTGCGACATGGAGGCAGTCAGAACCGCCGCGCACATGCAGGGAGCGACGGTCAACGATCTCATCCTCACCGCCGTCGCGACAGCCCTGCACCGCCTGCTCCTGGCACGGGGCGAATATGTCGAAGAGTTCGTCATCTCCGTGCTGTTTTCTGCACGCCGCCACACGACAATCACCTATCTGGGGAACCGGAGCGGCATCATCCCGGTGACCGTTCCCGCGGTCGGTCCGGCCAAGGGACGGGTGGCAACTGTTGCCGCAACGATGAGGAGTGTCAAGCAGCGGCCTCCCGGGGCCTCCACTGCAATCATCGGTCCCATATCCCGGGTCGCAGCGCACCTTGGCGCCTACCGCTTCGTCATAGACCACCAACACCTTGTCCACACATTCGTCACGAACCTGCGGGGGCCCGAACGCGCCCTGGCGATCGCGGGCAGGCCGGTAACCGGGATCATTCCACTCGGAGCGATCAGCGGTAACGTAACGGTTGCCTTTGCAGTCCTCTCCTACGCCGGCACGCTGACCATCACCACAATTGCCGATCCCGGGACTTGCCCGGACCTGACAGGACTGCGTGACGAACTTTCCAGCGCACTTGAAGCTTTGATGGTGACTGGGCCCTCCTGAGCTTCGACCCGAGCATATCCGTTCATGAAGGGCCGTCGGCTCGGCGCATTCTCCGCGGGTGGGATCCTAAGAGACTGACCGGGCGCTGGCTATCGGCGTATTTCCAGGCATTTACGGACCTTTGTCCAAAAGCCCGGACCGGCGCCATCGTGTGTCATCCGCCCGGTCCAGGGGCTCTTCGAGGTGTCCCTCCGGTAGACATGACCGTGAACGGTTGGATCCGTACTCAGCAGCCAGTCCACGACGCCCCAGAATTGGGCCAGCGAGTCCTGCTGGAGCGCTTCCTCGCGTGAGAGTTTGTGGCCCCAAAGGGGTGAGTCAGGGTATGGGTGGGCTGCGTCCACCACAGTAGCCGCCGGTTCTCCGGCTCCAGCTGTGGGCCCGACGCGGCAGCCGAAGCTCACTCGCTCAACGGTGGCCTCGTCCCCGAATGGGCCAAATATGACATCGATCCACGCCTCATGTTCTTCGCCATGGTGATGAAGTGCTGACTTCGCAATGGCATGGGTGCGGCCATTCATCAGGATGAAGTGATCCACAACGACGAAGGTCGTCCCGCAACAGGAGCATTCCTGCTCACGAATGTCCGGCGCGCCGTCCAAGCTCAAGGTCATGCCCCGACCCTAAGCGATGGACTGGGTATCCTGCCTGCAACCGGGCCATACGTTTGGGCATTCGGACCGCGCCCTCGACCCCGACGACTAGTGCTCGGACACCTTGCGTGGCCACCTCGCCGTCAGACGCTGAAGATTTCCTTGGCAACCGTGATGGCGGACATCGCTTTGGGCCAGCCTGCGTAGAAGGCCAGGTGGATGATGGCCTCTTTGAGTTCACCGATGAGTTGCTGGGCCCGGGTCTGGTTTGAATCGTTCATGATGGAGTGCTTTCCGGAGATGCGCGCAGTGGATTGGGATGGGCTGAGGGGAGACTACCCTGCCGGGCTTGAACAGTCCGGAGGAGCCGTGCCCGGCGCAGCCAGGCCTCGACAGCCGGCCCGGCGTCCCGGACTGTCTCGCCCCGCACCGCTATCCCTTCGCCGATGACGGCCCCGGGGCAGGAGCGGGCGTAGTCCCGTTCAGTGGTGCCGAGACCGCTCATGGCGTGGGTGGTGACGGGGTGGACTGTCTTGCCGGTCAAGTCATAGCTCTCGGCGAATGTCGTCATGATCATCGGCGCCCGGACGTTCCAGATCCCGCTGGCCAGCAGCACGGTGTCGTAGTCCTCGATCGAGGGCAGCGGCGAGACGATGGCCGGGCGTGCGTTGCCGTCCTGCTCGCGGACGTTGCGCGCGACGGTCGCGTCGTAGCCGTCGGAGTAGGGGTCGGCGGCCTCGATGCGGTGCACGTCGCACGCAATGAGGGTGCCGATCATGCCGGCCAGTACTTCGGTGTTGCCGACGTCGAGGTTGGTGCGACCGCCGTAGTCATAGTTCTCCCCCGCGCGGGAGAAGTAGGCGAGCAGGACACGCCGGCTCTTCCGGGGTTCCGGCGTGATCTGTGCGGAGGAAGAGTTGGCCGTGACTTGTGGGGGCATGGGGGTGTCCTGTTCTACCGGGCGGCAACCCGAGGTTCCGGCCGTGATCATGGCGGCGCCCAGACCGCTGAGGGCCGAGCGCAGGGCTGAGCGCCGGCCAACGGTCTCTGGGCTGGTGTTCATCACGGGTCTCCCTGGTCGTGATTGCCGCCCCGGACCGGCGGTGGCCCGGGGCGGAGGGCAAAGGGGTCCGTCCGGGTGACGGGTCGGGCCACCCGGACGGAAGGCGGGTGTGGTTAGTCGATCCGGCGTCCGCCCAGCCAGCTGACCATGGCGGGGTCGCGGTGGTCGAAGAAGAGGCTGGCGCCGGTGTCCAGGGTGGCGATCCGGCTCATCTGCTCATCGGTGAGCTCGAAGTCGAAAACATCGAGGTTCTGGGCCATCCGGTCGGGCCGGACGGATTTGGGGATGACGACGACGTCGCGCTGGATGAGCCAGCGGAGGACGACCTGGGCCACGGACTTGCTGTGCGCCTCGGCGATGGCGCTGAGGAGCGGATCGGTGAACAGGTTGTTCTTTCCCTCGGCGAACGGGCCCCAGGACTCGATCTGGACGCCGCGTTCGCGCATCAGTTCCTGGTCGGTGGCGCGCTGGTGGAAGGGGTGGGTTTCGATCTGGTTGACGGCCGGGACGATCTCATTGTGGTCGATGAGGTCGACCAGGCGGTCGGGGTGGAAGTTGGACACGCCGATCGCGCGGGCCAGGCCTTCCTTGTTGATTTCCTGCATGGCCCGCCACTCGCTGTAGTAGTCCCCGAGCGGCTGGTGGATCAGGTACAGGTCGAGGTAGTCCAGCCCCAGCCGTTCCAGGGAGTTTCCGAAGGCGCGCCTGGTGTCGTCCAGAACGTTGCCGGCGGGTGCGTGCTGGATCCATAGCTTGGTAGTGATGAAGAGCTCCTCGCGGGGGATCCCGCTGGCCTTGATCGCGGCGCCGACGGCTTGTTCGTTGCCGTAGGAGGCGGCCGTGTCCAGGTGGCGGTAGCCGGCCGAGAGGGCGGCTTCGACGGCGGCTTGGGTTTCGCCGTCGGGGATCTGGAAGACACCGAAGCCGAGGATCGGCATCTGGACGCCGTTGTTGAGGGTCACGTTATTCATGGGATTTCCTTTGTGCGGGTTATCGCTTGGTTTCGGATGGGCTCGTGGCGTGGCCCGTGGTTCTGTCACGCTGAGGGCCGGGATGCTTCCCTATGCCGCAGTCGCAGGGACGCGGCGATGAGGATGAGGATGAGGAGGAGGACGGCGGTGGTGCCGAGGCCCAGGCGGAGTCCGTCCATGAAATTGTGCCCGGCGAGGAGAGCGCCATAGATGGCGACGCCGAGGGAGCCGCCGACCTGCCGGGCGGTGTTGATGGCTGCCGCCAGCGATGCTCGCGGCCGGGCCACCATTTTCGAGGGGCTGAGCGTGGATGAAGACATGGTGTCCTTGCAGGATGGCGATACGGGACTCATTCAAGAAAACCAGTCAATTTGTGCGCCCGGGAGTACCTGCCGTGCGGTGTACTGCCAGTTCCTGTTAGGCCGGACCGGGGCGTCGTAGCGTAGAGGCCATGGAGAACAGTAAAGACGTCCGCGAGTTCCTCATGAGCCGGCGCTCGCGCATCACCCCCGCCCAGGCCGGGTTGCCCGCCTACGGCGGCACGAGGCGGGTGGCTGGCCTCAAACGCGAGGAAGTGGCCATGCTCACCGGCGTCAGCACCGAATACTATGCCCGGCTCGAACGGGGAAACCTGCGGGGAGTATCCGAGAGCGTCCTCGAATCCCTCGCCGCCGCGCTCCAGCTCGACGAGGCCGAACGGGCCCACCTGCTCGATCTGGCCAGGGCCGCCGCGCCATCGCGGGAACCTGGGAAGCGCCGGGTACGGGCCGAAGTCCGGCCCAGCATAGAGCGGATACTGGCCGGGATGACCGGCACTCCCGCCTATGTCCGTACCAGCCGCATGGACATCGTGGCTGCCAACAGCCTCTGCTTCGCCCTCTACGAGGGCATCCTCAGCCCCGCGACCCTGCCGTTGAACCTCGCACGGTTCATGTTCCTGGACCCGCGTTCCCGGGATTTCTTTCTCGAATGGAACACCCTCGCAGATGACCTTGCCGCCGCCCTCCGCACTGAAGCAGGCCGCAACCCGCACGACAGAGCCTTGAACAGCCTCATTGGTGACCTCGCCACCGGAAGCACGGAATTCTCGACACGCTGGGCACGGCACAACGTCCGCTTCCACCGCTCGGCCCGCAAGACACTGCACAACCCGCTCATCGGAGACATCGAACTCACCGGTGACGCACTCGAAATCCCCGGAGAGGGCCTGACCCTCATCGCCTACACCGCCGAACCCGGAAGCCAAGCCCGGGAACAGCTCGACTTCCTCACCAGCTGGAGTGCCACCGGAAAACGTCCGGCCGAACCGGCTGCGGCCAACGCAACGGCCATGCCTCCGGAACGCGAGTCGCAGGACGGACCGTGACGGTGCATGTCGCAAGCGCACACCGGATGCCTGTGGACATCCGGACGTGGCTGTTCCAGAATCGGGAATGTGCCCAGGACCGAGCAGTACGGGCTTGTCTTCGACGGTGAACTGCCGCCGATGCGTTCCCTGCGCACGGCGTGGCTGCTGGCATTGTTCCTGGGCTTCAGCGGCGCGGACAGGTTCTACCTCCACAAGCCGGTTACCGGCACCTTGTAGCTGTTGACGCTGGGCGGCGCCGGCATCTGGTGGCTCATTGACCTATTCCGGATCACCAATGAGTACGCCGCCGACGGGGCATCCATGCCGTTGGCCGGGACCAACTCCCTGCGACGCGGCCTGCGTCTGGCCTCGACTGTCCTGGTCGTCACCCTCGCCGGTGCGGTGGTCTGCGTCAGCGCCGCCCCCGTCACCGGGACTGTCACCGCCACAGTTGCCGCGATAAACGCAGTGCTGCATCCGGCCCCGCCGCCCCCGGTGAAAGAATGGGTCACCGTCGCGGAGGCCTCCGGCACGAAACCCCCGGGCCCACTCGTAACCCTCACCGGCAGGCTTCACATTGAGTACACCTTCACCGGGGCCGCCATTGCCTATCTCCAACCCGTGAATGGACCGGCCCTCACCGTGCTGTCCCTGGCCGAGGCCGGCGCCGGGGCGATCGGCATCAGCCTGGCTCCGGGGACATACGCGCTGATAGTCAGCACTACCGGAGCCGTCTGGCACCTTACGGCCCAGGAATACCGGCCCTCCGGGTAGCGTCACGGTGCGCCGTCACACAACGGGCCGACGACAGGGAAGGACTGGGACCTGACCGTTCCCTATTGAAGAGACGCGGTCAGGCGCGCCAGATTGTCGAATACTTTTTGGGCTACGGGCCGCCGGATCCAGTCTTCGAGCTGCAGCTCGCGGCTTTCCACGCGGTACCCGTCTTCGATCCCGCGAATGGCGTCCACAAAATCGCGCCCGTGCACAAGTACCGATACCTCCATGTTGAGGCTGAAGGAACGCACATCCATGTTGCTGGACCCAATCACCGCAACTTCCTCATCAATAGTGAAGTGCTTGGAGTGCAGCACCTTCGGTGCCCGGTAAAGGTAAATCCTGACGCCCGCGCGGAGCAGTGCCTCGTAGTACGAACGCTGCGCGTGATAGACCATGCTCTGGTCACCGACCTCGGAAACAAAGAGCTCGACGCTAAGCCCCCGCGCAGCTGCCGTGACAATAGCCATCAGAATGGATTCGTCCGGGACAAAGTATGGACTGGTAATGCTGACGCGGCGCTCAGCTTTGTGGATAAGCGTCGCGTAGAGCTTCAAATTGTTGTCGTTGTCGAAGCTGGGGCCACTGGGCAGGACTTGTGCGTCGACGAGCGCAGAATGATGGCTGACGCCGATGGCGCTGGAATCCAGTGGCAGTATCACACCCGCTTCGCTGTACCAGTCCGTCGCGAAGACCGCATCCAGCTCACGGACCACTGGTCCCTCAACACGCATCATCAGTTCGTGCCACTGAAGCCCGCGCTTCAGGTTGCCCTTCGTGTCGTAGCTCGCGTCGATGAGGTTCTGGGACCCCGTGAATCCCACGCGGCCATCGACGACGCAGATCTTCCGGTGATTGCGCAGGTCCGGCCTCTGCCATTCGCCACGCCACGGCCGCACCGGCAGCATGGGGCGATATTCCGCCCCTATCTCCTGGAGGAACTCCAAGGTTTCTTTCCGGCCGGGGAACTTCAGGCCAGCCAGGTGATCGGACAGAACCCGCACGTCAACGCCGCGCCGTCGTGCCCGGGCCAGCGACTGAAAATACGGCTCTGTCGTTGCGTCCAGCACGAGGATGTAAAACTCCACGTGCACATAACTTGTGGCCGAATCAATATCAGCGATCATGGCATCGAAAGCCCCGTTGTAGTCGCCCAACAGGGTCGCACTGTTGCCCGCGACCATAGGGAGCGCCCCAAGGTTGCTGTTCAACACCACCGCCGAATGCAGCCATTCCGGCCAATCAAGGCCGCGGCTTATGAACGGGCTGCCTTCCGTCCGGGCCAGGACCAGAGCGTTGACTTCGCGCTGCTTGTCCCTGCGCGCCTTGGGCAGTTTCGAGTAACCAACAAAGAAATAGGCGACGGCACCAAGGATCGGTATGAAAATTATGGCGAGCACCCAGGCAATAGCAGAGGATGGACGGCGATTCATCGACACCAGGACAGCTGCGACGGTCACGAGTAGTATGTGGGCCGCCAGCAGGAGCAAGGCAAAAGTTTCAGCGTCCTGGAAGGATCCGCGCACGGCTGCCTAAACGTACTTCAAGGCACGAACGCCGTCAGACCAGCACCCGGCTCTTGGTTCCGTCAAAATATCCCAATAGTCTTCCCGGAAACTCATTTGCTTTTCCTGCTCTCAAAGATGCGTTCTCGTTTCCGGGACGGCATGTCCCTCAGCCCTGCCTTTGGAGGGTATGACCATTGTTTGCATTAGGTCCGGCATGGGCCTCACCCGCTGCGGGTGAAATTCCGGAAATGCATGGCGCGAGCTCCGAGTCGTGTTCGACCAGCTGGGCCGGCAGGCGACTGCCATGGCCCGTGGTGGCTGCGCGCCCGCGCTCAAGCAAACGGGCCGGACCCCACCTAGGGGTCCGGCCCGTCCACTCTTTGAGAGCCGCGAGAGCTTTCTAGGAGAGGGCCCCGTCCGCCTTCACGGCAAGGACGGGCCGGTCGGCCTGCATGAGGATGCGCTGGGCGTGGCTGCCCAGGATGAACTTGCCGACCTGCGAGCGGTGCCGCAGGCCAATGACAATCAGGGATGCGTTGACCTCGCGGGCGACGTCCAGGAATTCATCGGCGAGGTCGTCACGGTACGGCGGCTGGATCACCGTTGCCCTGATTCCGGCCTCCGTGGCCCGGCGGCCGGCCTGCTCCAGGATGTCGGAGCCGGCAACGGCTTTGTCCACCAGGGCGCCTTCGCGGGCGGAGTTGACGATCACCAGGTCTTCGTTCCTGAGCATGGCTTCGGCAATGCCGGCGGTCAGCGCGGCCTCCCCTGCCGGTGTGGGGACGAATCCGACGATGATGCTCATACCTTCTCCTTGATTTTCGTGGTGATGGGCTGTTCGCTTGGCGCCGTCGTCCTCTTGGCCAGCAGAGTCCGGATGCCCGGGAGCACGGCTACCAGGACGAACACGATGAGCAGCGTCGCGGAGATGGGGCGGGTGAAGAAGCCCGTGGGATCGCCGCCGAACACGAGAAGTGAACGGCGCAGTGAGCTCTCCAGCAGGGACCCGAGGACGAACGCCAAGACCAGCGGACCGGGTTCAAAGCCGAACTTCTTCATCAGGTATCCCACGATCCCAAACACCACGACGAGCGTCACATCGAACATGCTGTTGTTGATGGTGTAGGCACCGAGCAGCGTGATGAGGGCGGTGACCGGGGCCAGGATCGCGGCGCGGACGCGGAGGATTTTCACGAAGATTCCGACGAGGGGCAGGCTCATGATCAGCAACAGGATGTTGCCGATGTACATGGAGTTGACCACGCCCCAGAACAGCCCGGGGTCCTGCTCCACCAACTGCGGGCCCGGCGTCACACCCTGGATCAGCAGGGCACCGAACATCAGGGCCATGGTGGCGTTAGCCGGGATTCCGAGGGTCAGCAGCGGGATGAACGACGACGTTGCTGCGGCGTTGTTGGCGGTTTCCGGTCCAGCGACGCCCTCCGGGGCCCCTTTACCGAACCGTTCCGGCTGCTTGGCGCGCTTCTTCTCCATCGCATAGGAGGCCATCGATGCGATGGTGGCACCGCCACCGGGCAAAATGCCGAGGAAGAACCCGAGGACAGAACCGCGGGCGATCGCGCCGGAGGCCTGCGTGAGATCCGTCCGTGATGGCCAGACGTTCGTGACCTTGGACGGCGCCTTGGCGGCGCGGTGCCGCTCTTCGAGGTTGTAGAGGATTTCGCCCAGGCCGAAGATGCCCATGGCGATCGGCACGAAATCAATTCCGTCGGCCAGTTCCAGGTTGCCGAAGGTGAAGCGGCTTTCGCCGGTGAAGATGTCCCGGCCGACCGTTGCCAGCAGCAAGCCGACGGCGGCGGCGATGAGTGCCTTGGTCTTGGCACCGTTGCTGATGGTGGCGACCAACAGGATGCCGAGCAGTGCGAGCGCCGAGTATTCGGCCGGGCCGAAGTCGAGGGCAAAGCTCGCCACGACGGGCGCCAGGAAGGTCAAGCCAACGATTGAGGCGGTGCCGCCGATGAA
>Ga0207683_10001121_pt1 | contig 24374 bp, 22 predicted proteins | sample KBSM73metaG_FD_184333 | JGI IMG/M metagenome (GOLD analysis project Ga0207683, IMG submission 184333) | Miscanthus rhizosphere microbial communities from Kellogg Biological Station, Michigan, USA - KBS M7-3 metaG (SPAdes) (version 2) | ecosystem: Host-associated > Plants > Roots > Rhizosphere >... | reverse complement strand
CGGCCACGGCGCCGGGCCGGTCGATCCGGATCACCTCGGCGCCATGATCGGCCAGCATCATCCCGCAGAACGGCCCAGGCCCGATTCCGGCGAGTTCGACGATGCGGATGCCTGCGAGTGGGCCGGGCATGGCGATCTCCTGGTTTCTTACACGTCACCCCGGCCTTGTGCCGGGGTCCAAGGTGCCGCGAGTCACGGACAAGACGTTCCAGCTTCTCCCCCAGCCTCCCGTTGGACCCCGGCACAAGGCCGGGGTGACGGTCGGGGATTGAGGCAGGCGCTCAGCCCAATCATCTCAGCGCGGCGCCATGCGGATCGCGCCGTCGAGGCGGACATCCTCGCCGTTGAAGTACGAATTCTCGATCATCGTCAGCGCCAGCTGCGCATATTCGGGCGGATTGCCGAGCCGCTTGGGGAACGGCACCGATGCCGCCAGCGCGTCCTTCACATTCTGCGGGGCGCCCTGCATCAAAGGCGTCTCGAAAATGCCTGGCAAGATCGTGTTGATGCGGATGCCCTCGTTCATCAGGTCGCGCGCGATCGGGAGCGTCATGCCGACCACCCCGCCCTTCGACGCCGAATAGGCCGCCTGGCCGATCTGGCCATCCTCGGCGGCGACCGACGCGGTCATCACCATCGCGCCGCGCTCGCCGTCCTGGCCGGGCTCGAGGGTCAACATGCCCGCGGCCGACTTGGCGACGCAACGGAAGGTGCCGATCAGGTTGATCTGGATGAGCCAGTTGAATGCTTCGAGCGGGAAATGCTTGATCGACCCGTCTTCCTTCGACCGGCTGGCGGTCTTGACCGCGTTGCCGGTGCCCGCGCAGCAGACCAGCACACGTTCCTGGCCGTGCGCCGCGCGTGCCTTGGCAAAGCCAGCGTCGACGCTCTCGTCGCTGGTCACATTGACCTCGCAGAACACGCCGCCGATCTCGCTGGCGAGGGCTTCGCCCTTCTCGGCTTGAAGGTCGAAGATCGCGACCTTGACGCCCTTGGCGGCGAGCGCGCGCGCCGTCGCGGCGCCAAGGCCCGAGGCTCCGCCGGTAACGACCGCGGCTACCGAATTATCGAGTTTCATTCTTCTCTCCTCTAAGCGTCACCCCAGCGAAAGCTGGGGTCTCAAGCCGAAGCGCGACGCAAGAGCCGCATGAGATCCCAGCTTTCGCTGGGATGACGGTGATTGTTTGCCTTGTTCAAAGCCGCTCGACGATCGTGACGTTGGCGATGCCGCCGCCTTCGCACATCGTCTGCAGCCCCCATTTCTTGTCACGCGCCTTCAGCGCATGGAGTAACGTCGTCATCAGCTTGGTACCCGAAGCGCCCAGCGGATGGCCGAGCGCGATCGCCCCGCCATTGACGTTGAGCCGGTTGTGGTCACCGTCGATCACCTGGAGCCAGGCAAGCGGTACCGGCGCGAACGCTTCGTTGACTTCGTACAGGTCGATATCCTCGATCTTCATGCCTGCACGCGCCAGCGCCCGCTGCGTCGCGGGCAGCGGCTCTTCCAGCATGATCACGGGGTCGCCGGCGGTCACGGTCAGATTGTGGATGCGCGCCAGCGGGGTCAGGCCGTGATCCTTGAGCGCGCGTTCGCTGACGATCAGCACGCCCGAGGCGCCGTCGCAGATCTGGCTGGCGGACGCCGCGGTCAGCACGCCGCCTTCCTGGAGCAGCTTGACGCTCGCCATCGATTCGGGAGTCGCGTCGTAGCGGATGCCTTCGTCATGCACGTGAAGGACGGTGTTGCCCTCCTCGTCGACCACCTCGATCGGCACGATCTCGGCATCGAACGCGCCCGCTTGCGTGGCGGCAGCGGCACGGCGATGGCTTTCGAGCGAGAAGGCGTCGAGTTGCTCGCGGCTGAAGCCGTATTTCTGCGCCATCATCCCGGCGCCGACGAACTGGCTGAACCCCTGAACGCCGTAGCGATCCTTGATCTTCTGCGACCAGGGTCCGATCCCGATCCCGAGCTGCGCCGGCGCGGAACTGGCCAAGCCCATCGGCACGCGGGTCATGCTCTCGACCCCGGCGGCAAGGACGATATCCTGCGTGCCCGACATCACGGCCTGCGCGGCGAACTGGATCGCCTGTTGCGAGGAACCGCATTGGCGGTCGATCGAGACGGCGGGAACGCTGTCGGGAAGCGAGGAGGCCATCACCGCGCTGCGGCCGATATGCCCCGATTGCTCGCCGGCCTGGATGACGCAGCCCATGATGACGTCCTCGACCGCGGCGCCGTCGATCCCGGCACGCTCGACCACCGCGTCGAGCACCTTGCCGGCGAGATCCGCCGGGTGCCAGTCCTTCAACTTGCCGCCGCGCCGTCCGCCAGCCGTACGGCCCGCCGAGACGATATATGCCTCTGCCATCTCGCTCTCCTCGTTATCCGTTGCAGTTAGCCACTGGTTTACGCGAGCGGCAAGCGCATTTTCGTGTGGACGGTATGTTCCGTCAGTGTATTGGCACGGTTCCTCCCCCACATCATTGTGAGCAGCATATGTCCGGAGGCACCATGATCGATCGCAACGGCCTGAAAATCGCGAGTGAACTCGTCGAGTTCGTCGAGACACGTGCATTGCCGGACACGGGGATCGAGGCCGACGCCTTCTGGACGGGCGTCGCGGCGATTTTCGCGAGATTCGCCCCGGACAATGCGGCGCTGTTGGCAAAGCGTGACTTGATCCAGGCGGAGATCGATGGCTGGCTGGCCCAGCGCGCGGGCGAGCCGATCGACCAGGCCGAATACCAGCCGTTCCTGAAATCGATCGGCTATCTGGTCGACGAACCCGCGCCGTTTGCGGTGACAACGCCGAACGTCGATGCCGAAGTCGCGACCATGGCGGGCCCGCAACTAGTCGTGCCGGTGCTCAACGCGCGCTTCGTGCTCAACGCCGCCAATGCGCGTTGGGGCAGCCTGTATGACGCGCTCTACGGCACCGACGCGATCCCCGGCATGACCAAGCCCGGCGGCTACGATCCCGAACGTGGCGGCCAGGTGATCGCCTGGGCGAAGGCATTCCTCGACAAAGCAGTGCCGCTCGCCAACGGAAGCTGGGCCACGCTGACCGGCGAGCCAGTCCTGGCCGACCCGGCGCTGCTCGTCGGACGCACCGGCGAGAATTATCTATTTCGGCACAACGGTTTGCACATCGAAGTCGTGATCGATCGCGAGCATGCGATCGGCAAGACCGACCCCGCCGGCATCGCCGACGTCATCCTGGAAAGCGCGATCACGACGATCGTCGACCTCGAGGATTCGGTCGCGGCGGTCGATGCCGAGGACAAGGTCGCGGCCTATGCGAACTGGCTCGGCCTGATGCGCGGCGACCTCGAGGATACGTTCGACAAGGGCGGCCGGACGCTGACCCGTCGCCTCAATGACGACCGCCGCTATACCGCGCCCGATGGCGGCGAGCTGGTGCTGCGCGGTCGCAGCTTGTTGTTCGTGCGCAATGTCGGTCATCTGATGACCACCCCCGCAGTAATCCTGCCCGATGGCGGCGAGGCGCCCGAAGGCATTCTGGACGCGATCATGACCAGCCTGATCGCGCTGCATGACGTGAAAGGCCCTGGCCGGTTCCAGAACAGCCCGGCCGGGTCGATCTATATCGTCAAACCCAAGATGCACGGGCCCGACGAAGCCGCTTTCACCAATCGGCTGTTCGACGCGGTCGAGGATCTGCTCGGACTTGCTCGCAACACGATCAAGGTCGGGGTGATGGATGAGGAACGCCGCACCTCGGCTAACCTTGCCGCATGCATTCATGCGGTGAAGGACCGTATCGCGTTCATCAATACCGGTTTCCTCGACCGCACCGGCGACGAGATCCACACCAGCATGCAGGCCGGGCCGATGGTGCCCAAGGGCGAGATGAAGACCTCTGCCTGGATCAAGGCCTATGAAGATCGCAACGTCCAGATCGGGCTCTCCTGCGGGCTCAGCGGCAAGGCGCAGATCGGCAAGGGCATGTGGGCGGCGCCCGACCGCATGGCCGACATGCTCGAGCAGAAGATCGCCCATCCGATGACCGGCGCGACCACCGCCTGGGTCCCCTCGCCCACTGCGGCGACGCTGCACGCGACGCACTACCATCAGGTCGACGTGTTCGCGCGCCAGAAGGAGCGCGCGGCGGAGCCGGTCGCGAGCCTGAATGACCTGTTGTCGGTACCGCTCGCGCTTGGCCGCAACTGGACGCCCGACGAGGTGCGCGCCGAACTCGACAACAATGCCCAGGGCATCCTCGGCTATGTCGTGCGGTGGATCGACCAGGGCGTCGGCTGTTCCAAAGTGCCCGACATCCATGACATCGGATTGATGGAAGATCGCGCGACCTTGCGCATCTCGAGCCAGGCTCTGGCCAATTGGCTGCTGCACGGCGTCTGCACACCGGAGGAGGTCGAAGCCGCGTTCGGGCGCATGGCGGCCAAGGTCGACACGCAGAACTCAAGCGATCCAGCCTATCGTTCGTTGGTCGCCAACCCTGCGGGCGCGGCTTTCCAGGCGGCGCGCGCGCTGGTGTTCGAGGGAACCGTTCAGCCCAACGGATATACAGAGCCGTTGCTCCATCGCTTCCGGCAAGAGGCCAAGGCGGCAATCTGAAACGCGGGAGGGCGCCCGTGGGCGCCTTACCCAATAGCGGCGATCGGCTCAGTTCGCGGTGACGTCGTCACCGCGACAGACATTGACGTTCTCCAACGCCTGCTCGCTACCGTCGCTGAAGCGAAGCTTGATATTGTACAGGCAGGCATCCCCCGCCGGCAGGGTAAAGAGCGACCGGTGGTTGGGCTTGATGGGGAAATCGACGGCAATTTCGGTCCAGGGATCGTTGGTGCTGATGCGCGCGTACCAGACTTGTTGAATGGACGCGGAAGCGTTGAGATTGACGACGGAGAACTTCCGGCCATCGGGCATGGCAGCGGCCGGGGAAACGTACAAAGCGGTTGCGCACAGCACACCGGCGATCTGGAACAAGCGGATCATGGTTGCCTGAATATAGGGTTTGCGGTCGATTTGATAAGTTATGCCGCCATCCATATCGCCGCGCGGGATCAGGATAACGGTGGCGAGCAAGCGATCCAGGGCTCAACCGGTCTCACTCTTTGCTGTCCGATGGAGAAGATGGCGATTGGAATTGCATTTCCATCAATAGAACATATCATGAACATCTTATGCCCGAGTCGTCTGCCTCGCTGAGTCGATTGCGCCGCCGTGTCGCGCGTATCGAAGGCGCGCGCGTCTCGGGCGGCCCGGCGCGGTTCGCCACCGGCCATGCCGCAATCGATGCCTGGCTGGGTGGCGGGCTGGCGCGCGGCCGCTTGCACGAAGTGATGGCGGACGACAGCGAGGATGCCGGCAGCCTGTCGGGCTTCGCCGCGATGCTGGCGCTGCGCATCGACGCCGGAAAGCCGTTACTGTGGCTCAGGACCGAAGCGGCGGAACGGCGGGCGGGCAAGCTTTACGCCAGCGGACTGGGCGAAATCGGCCTCCATGGCGGCGACCTCATCCTCGGACTGCTCGGCGACGATGCGGCATTGCTCAAAGCCGCGAACGACGCCGCGCGGTGTGCCGGGCTCGGCGCACTGGTGGTCGAGAGCTGGGGCGAACCCAAGCCGCTTGATCTGACCGCGACGCGTCGGCTGATGCTGGCAGCGGAAGCGTCCGGCGTGACCGTGCTGCTGCTTCGCGGCGAGGCGCGCGAAAGCCCCAGTGTCGCCGATACGCGTTGGCGGGTCTCCTCTGCCCCCTCAACCGCGCTTGCCGCCGATGCGCCGGGGCCGCCTGCCTTCGATCTCGAATTGTTGCGCCGCCGCGCCGGCCCCGCCGGACGTCGCTGGCGCGTGGAGTGGAATCGTGAACGACGTGCTTTCCAGCCCCTCGACAGGCAGGCGCTATCTGGCGCTGTTCTTCCCCTGGCTGCCGGCTGAGCGCATTCGCATCACGCGACCGCATGTGTTCGCGGGCCGTGCCGGTGCGCCTTATGCGCTGACCGAGAAGGTCAAAAGCGCGCTGCGCGTGCATGCGATCGATCAGGAAGCTGCGCGGCTGGGGATCGAGCGCGGCATGACCCTGGCCGATGCTCGTGCTCGCCTGCCCGAACTCGAAGCATTCGACCATGTCCCCCACGATGACCATCTGTGGCTCGAACGGCTGGCCGATGGCTGCGCGCGTTACACGCCCTGGGTTATGCTCGACGCGCCCGACGGGCTGGTGCTCGACATCACCGGCTGCGCCCATTTGCTTGGTACCGAAACGGCGCTCGCAACCGATGTGCTGGCAAGACTCGAGCGGTTGGGTGTCACCGCGCAACACGCCTTTGCCGCCAATCCCGATGCCGCGCGGGCGCTGGCACGATGGCGCAGCGTCGGCGCCAATGAGGATGAAGCGGTTCGCCGCTTGCCCGTCGTGGCGCTCGGGCTCGAAGAGGAAGCGACGACCGCGTTGAAGCGCGCCGGGCTCAAGACCGTCGGCGACGTCGTGGCGCGTCCCTTGTCGGCGATCGCCGCGCGGTTCGGCAGCGATGCCGCGACCCAGATCCGCCGGATCATCGGCGAGGCGGATAGTCCGTTGAGCCCGCGCATCGTCGCGCCACCCTTGTTCGTCGAGCGACGCTTTGCCGAGCCCGTCGCGCGCACCGAATTCGCGCTGACCGTGCTGGGCGAATTGATCGCCGATGCCGCCGCCCGGCTCGATCACACCCATGAAGGCGGACGCCGGTTCGAGGCGCGCTTCTTCCGCACCGACGGGCTGGTGCAGCGGATGGCGGTCGAGACCGGCCGGCCAACCCGCGACGTGGTCGCGGTGTTGCGGCTGTTCCGCGAACGGATCGAGACGCTGGCCGATCCGATCGATCCCGGGTTCGGCTTCGACCTGATCCGGCTCGACGTGCCGATCGCTGAGCGGCTCGATGCTGCGCAGCTTCGGCTTGAAGGCGGCGCGGTCGGCGAAGCCGAACTAGCGCAGTTGATCGACCGGCTGTCGACCCGGGTCGGGCGAGGACGCCTGCGTCGGTTCGCGCCGCGCGATCGCCATCTGCCCGAACAGGCCGAATTGATGCTGCCCGCAACCGACCCCGTCCTGCCCGGCGATTGGCCGGAGCTCGAAGTGGGCGAGCCACCGTTGCGCCCGATCCACTTGTTCGACCCGCCGCAATTGATCGACTCGATCGCGAGTGAAGTCCCCGACGGCCCGCCGCGCCAATTCCGCTGGCGGCGCGTCCTGCACGACGTCGCCAAGGTCGAAGGCCCCGAACGGATCGCGACTCCCTGGTGGGGCAGCCGCCAGGCGCCGACGCGCGATTATTACCGCGTCGAAGATCGCCGCGGCCGCCGCTTCTGGATCTTCCGCCATGGCCTGTACGGCGAGGTCGCCGAGCCCGGTTGGTACATCCATGGGCTGTTCGCGTGATATTGTTCACGCAAAGGCGCAAAGGCGCGAAGGGATTTGGTTCGCGCAGAGGCGCGGAGGACGCAGAGAGTTTGCCAAGTGTCCGTTGGCTCGCGCCAGCGAAACCTTCATCCCCGATTGCCCCCAGTAGTCCGGGAGCAGCAAAAGCGGCTCGAAAGCCTATTCGACCTCTGCGCCCTCCGCGCCTCTGCGCGAACCAATCCTTTCTTCTTTGCGCCTTCGCGCCTCCGCGCGAACACAAAACGGCGAGGCAGCGTGGCTGACTCTGTCCGTTTCGCCGAACTGGTCGCCGCGACCAATTTCTCGTTCCTGCGCGGCGCCTCGCATCCGGGTGACATGGTCGGCGAGGCGATCGCGCTGGGCATGCGTGCCATCGGTATCGCCGACCGCAACACGGTAGCCGGCGTGGTGCGCGCGCATGTCGCCCTGAGGGAAGCACGCGAGCAATGGCACCCCGCCTGGGCCAAGGCGAAGGCGCGGCACGAAGCCGACCGGCCGTGGGAAGACTTTCCCGCTCCGCCCGATCTGCCCTCCCCCGCCCCCGATTTCCGCCTGATCGTCGGAGCGCGTCTGGTCTTTGCCGATGGCACGCCCGACATCGTCGCCTATCCGGCGACGCGATATGGCTGGGGACGGCTGACCCGGTTGCTGTCGCTCGGCAATCGCCGCGCGACCAAGGGGGGCTGCCTGATCGGAATCGGCGACCTGATCGCACATCATCAGGATCTGATGCTGATCGTGCTGCCCGAGAGCAGCTTCGACGAAGAGGAGAATGAGGCGCTGCCGGAGAAAAGGCGGATCGACCAGGACCAGGATCGCGGATTCTTGCGATTGGGGGAGGATGAGGTGGAAACCACCAACGTCGTTCCTTTCCCTCCCCGTCATGCCGGCCTTGTGCCGTGTTCGAGCTTTGACTTGCCCCCGGCAAGTCAAGATTGCGTCCGGGGGACGCAATCTCGCTCGAACACCACGGAGCCGCAAGCCCCAGGACAAGTGGTGGAGTGGACCCCGGCACAAAGCCGGGGTGACGGGTCGCTCGAGGACGTGCTTTCCCGTCTCAAACGCGTCGTCGGTGACCGCTTGTGGCTTGGCGCCTCCATGCCCCGCGCGGGCCGCGACAAACGTCGTCTCGCCGCGCTCGCCGCCATCGCCCGTGCCGCTCGCGTTCCGCTGCTCGCGACCAACGACGCGCTCTATGCGACGCCCGAGCAGCGCCCGCTGCACGACGTCGTCACCTGCATCCGCAAGGGCACGCACGTAAAGGCTGCGGGCAAGCTGCTCGAAGCCAATGCCGAACGCCATCTCAAGCCGCCGGAGGAAATCGCCCGGCTGTTCGGCGATTATCCCGAAGCGGTGGCGGAAACCAATATCCTGCTCTCGCGCATCGGCTTCACGCTCGATCAATTGAGCTACGACTATCCTCATGAGCCGGTGCCCGCGGGCTGGGAGGCACAGAAATGGCTCGAGCACTTGGTCTGGCAGACCGCGCTCGAACGCTATGATTATCGCGTCCCCGACAAGCTCTACGCGTTGCTCTACGAGGAATTCTCGCTGATCCGCGAGCGCGGCTACGCACCCTATTTCCTGACCGTCCACGATATCGTGCGGTTCGCGCGCAGTTGCGAGCCGCCGATCTTGTGCCAAGGGCGCGGGTCGGCGGCGAATTCGGTGGTGTGTTTCCTGCTTGGCGTGACCTCGGTCGATCCGATGCAGCACGATTTGCTGTTCTCGCGCTTCGTGTCGGCCGAGCGCGACGAGCCCCCCGATATCGACGTCGATTTCGAGCACGAGCGGCGCGAAGAGGTGATGCAATATGTCTATCGCCGCTATGGCCGCCATCGTGCCGCGATCGCCGCGACGGTGATCCATTACCGATCGCGCAGCACGGTGCGCGAGGTCGGCAAGGCGCTCGGCATGACCGAGGACGTGACCTCACGCTTGGCGAGCACCGTCTGGGGCAGCTATTCGAGCCATTTCGAGGAAGAGCGCGTGTCGCAGTCCGGGTTCGACCTGGCCAATCCCGACATCGCTCGCCTGAAATCGCTGGTCGACCAATTGCTCGAATTCCCGCGCCATTTGTCGCAGCATGTCGGCGGGTTCGTGCTGACCCAGGACCGGCTCGACGAAACCGTGCCGATCCACAATGCGGCGATGGAGGACCGCACCTTCATCGAATGGGACAAGGACGATATCGACGCGCTGCAATTGATGAAGGTCGACGTGCTCGCGCTCGGCATGCTGACCTGCATCAAGAAGGCGTTCGACCTGATCGAAGCGACCGGTGGCGAACGACACACGCTCGATACCATCCCGGGCGAAGTGCCGGCGGTTTATGACATGCTGTGCGAGGGCAACAGCCTGGGCCTGTTCCAGGTCGAGAGCCGAGCGCAAATGAGCATGCTTCCCCGCCTCAAGCCGCGCATCTTCTACGATCTGGTGGTGCAGGTCGCGATCGTCCGGCCGGGACCGATCCAGGGCAATATGGTGCATCCATATCTGCGCCGCCGGTCGGGCAAGGAGAAAGTCGACTTCCCGGCCCCGGCACCGCGTTTCGGTCGCCCCGATGAGTTGGAAGAAGTGCTAGGCAAGACGATGGGCGTGCCCCTGTTCCAGGAACAGGCGATGAAGTTGGCGATCGTCGCGGCCAAATTCTCGCCGGAGGACGCCAATCGCCTGCGCCGCGCAATGGCGACGTTCCGCAATGTCGGCACGATCCACCATTTCGAGGCCAAGATGGTCGAAGGCATGGTGAAGCGCGGGTACGAGCGCGACTTTGCGCAGCGCTGCTACGATCAGATCAAGGGGTTCGGCAGTTATGGTTTTCCCGAAAGCCATGCGCTGGCGTTCGCGCGCCTGGTCTATGTCTCGGCCTGGCTCAAATGTTTCCACCCCGCGGTGTTCGCCTGCGCGCTGCTCAATTCGCAGCCGATGGGATTCTACGCGCCAGCACAGATCGTCCGCGACGTGCAGGAAAAGCATGGTGTCGCGGTGCGGCCGATCGACATCAATGCGAGCGGCTGGGACAATAGCCTCGAACGCGACGGACAGGATCTCGCCCTGCGATTGGGGTTCCGCCAGGTCGACGGGTTCCGTGAGGATTGGGCCGAACGATTGGTCGAAGCGCGGGCCACGGCGCCTTTCACCTCGATCGAAGAACTCGCCCGTCGCGCCAACCTCCCCTCGCGCGGACTCCGACTGTTGGCCGACGCCGATGCCTGGGGATCGATCGGCCAGGGACGACGCGACGCCTTGTGGGAGGTGCGCCGCACCCCGTCGGACGAACTGCCGCTGTTCGCCGCGGCTAAGGCCCGCGAGCTGGGCACTGAAGAGGATGCCGCGCTGCCGGCCATGCCGCTCAGCGAGGAAGTCGTCGCCGATTACGAACTCACCCGCCTGTCGCTCAAGGGCCATCCGATGCAATTCCTGCGGCCGATGTTCAGGTCGGAAGGCGTTCTGAGCTGCGCCGAGGTGAGCAAGGCGCGCAACGGATCGCGCGCCACCGTCGCCGGCGTCGTGCTGGTCCGCCAGCGCCCCGGTACCGGCAATGCCATCTTCATCACGCTGGAGGACGAGACCGGTATCACCAATGCCTTGTTATGGGCCCGAGTGTTCGAGACGCAGCGATTGCAAGTGATGGGATCGCGGTTGATGACGATCGAGGGCGAGATCCAGCGCAGCGCGCCGAGCGAGGGCAGCGTCGTCCATCTGATCGGCGCCCGCGTGATCGACCGCACCGCCGACCTCGCCCGATTGTCGGAAGACCATGTCGCGCCGCCGCCGACCGCACGCGTGGACTTCGAGCTATCCCCCGACCCGCGCTACACCGCCGACGCGCATGGCCGCCACCCGCGCAACGTGCGCATCCTACCCAAATCACGCGATTTCCATTGATAGGCAAATCGCCGCCCCATCACCTGCAAGGACGGCCCACCGACAAGCGGGAACACAAGGCTGGAAAAGAATATGAGCCCCAAGAAGGAGACCGATGCGCGCATCTAGGCGACATTTTTCCCCCTGCCTCGCTCCACTGAATGGCGTAACGGGTGAACGCCATGATATTTCGCGATGCAATCCTTGCCGATCTGCCGACGGTCGTCGCCATGCTCGCCGAGGAACAGATAGGCGGCCGCGCCGACGACCCATCCGAACCGCTTGCCCCCGCCTATCTAGCCGCGTTCGACGCGATCGATCGCGATCCCAACCAGCGCCTGATCGTCGCCGAATTGGACGGCGCGATCGTTGGCACGATGCAGCTGAGCTGGCTTCCCGGGCTTCTCAACCATGGCGCGTGGCGTGGCCAGATCGAGGCCGTGCGGATCGCCAGCGACAAGCGCTCGCTCGGTCTCGGCGCCGCGATGATCGGCTGGGCGGTCGACCGCTTCCGCGAGCGTGGCTGCTTCATGGCGCAACTGACGTCGAACAACGACCGCGTCGCCGCGCATCGTTTCTATGAACGGCTCGGCTGGAAAAAGAGCCATAGCGGGTTCAAGCTCATGCTGACGAAAGGCGACTGATGCCGGGCAAATATTTCGACGAATGGCAAATCGGCGAGACGATCGAGCATCCGCTCCGCCGCACGGTGACCGAGACCGACAATCTGTTGTGGTCGACCATGACCCACAACCCGCAACCGCTCCACCTCGACGCCGAGGCGGCCAAAGCGAGCGAGTTCGGCCGCATCCTGGTCAACGGCACTTTCACGTTCAGCCTGATGGTCGGGATCACCGTCGCCGAGACGACGATGGGCACGCTCGTCGCGAACCTGGGTTATGACAAATTGGTCATGCCCAAGCCGGTGTTCATCGGCGACACGCTGCGCGCGACCAGCGAAGTGACCGAATTGCGCGAGAGCAAGTCGCGGCCGAACGCCGGGCTGGTGACGTGGAAACACCGCATGCTCAACCAGCGCGACGAGGTGGTGTGCGAGTGTTTGCGGACGGCGTTGTTGTTACGGGCGGGCTAGCGAGTGCACGACCTCATCGGCACATTGATCGAAAGCGTCGCCGACGCGTTTGCCGGGAACTTGGGACGCAGCCGCGGCTGGCTGTACGTGATTGGATATTTCGCGCTGCTCGGGGCGGTCGTGACGCTTGTATTTTTGTTTGCTCGGCTTGGATAAATCCTCCCCGGGATCACTGAACATCGCCCTGGTGTCCAAGAACGACGCCACTCAAACCGTAAAGCTTTCCCCGCACCCGCACGCGCCCTTGGCGTTGGGGTTTTCGAACACGAAGCCTGCGGCGAAATCGTCCTCGACCCAGTCCATCGTCGAGCCGATCAGGTAGAGGACTGACGCGCCGTCGACGAAGAAGGTACCGCCTGGAGTCTCGATCCGCTCGTCCATCGGGTTGGCCGTGGTGACATAGTCGACCGAATAGGCCAGCCCCGAACAGCCGCGCCGCGGGGTCGACAGCTTCACGCCGATCGCGCCCTCGGGCGCCTTCGACATCAGCTCGGCCACGCGCGCCTCGGCGCGTTCGGTCAGGTTCACGGCAGCGGGGCGCTGCCTCAGGGTCGTCGTCATTTCTCTTCTCCAAGCCCCTCCCCTTCAGGGGAGGGGTTAGGGGTGGGGCTGAGTCTCCTGACTTTTGCCCCAACTCCCCCACCCCAACCCCTCCCCTGAAGGGGAGGGGCTAGAGCCATTACAGCATTCCCAGTTCCAATTTCGCATCGTCGGACATCTTCTGCGGGTCCCAGGGTGGATCCCACACCAGATTGACGTCGGCGACCGCGACTCCCGGCACGCTGCCGACGCGCAATTCGACCTCGGCCGGCATCGATTCCGCGACCGGACAATGCGGCGTGGTCAGGGTCATGGTGACCGCGGCACGGCCGTCTTCGGTCACCTCGACATTATAGATCAGCCCGAGGTCGTAGATGTTGACCGGGATTTCGGGGTCGTAGATCTCCTTGAGCGCGTCGACCACGGCCTCGTACAGCGCGCCGCCCGGCTCGCCGCCCGACAGCAGCTCGGGCTTCTGCGCCAGGAATCCGGCAAGGTAATCGCGCTTGCGCTCGAATGTCTCGGCCGGTGCCTCGACGCGCGCCTTGGGCGGCGCTTCCACCGATGTCACCTCGTCCACTTCGATCTTCCGTTCTTCGTTCATCCGAAGATTCCTACCCAAAAATCCGCGTCACACGTTCGACAGCTTCACCCAGCGCCTCGACATCCGCCATCGACGAATAGACCCCGAAGCTCGCCCGCGCCGTCGCCGGCACGCCGAGCGCCTCCATCAACGGCTGCGCGCAATGGTGTCCGGCGCGGATCGCGACCCGGCTCTCGTCCAAGATGGTGGCGACATCGTGCGGATGCACCCCCTCGACCGCGAAACTGACGATACCGGCGGAGTCTTCCGGCCCGAACAGCCGCACCGAATTGATTCGCGACAACCGCTCGCGCGCCGCCGCGACCAGCGCCGTTTCGTGCGCGTGGATACGCTCGAGCCCTACGCTTTCGACATAATCGATCGCTGCATGGAGCCCGATCACGCCGACGATATGCGGCGTGCCTGCCTCGAACCGGCCGGGCGCCGGAGCATAGGTCGTCTTGGCGAACGTGACGCGGTCGATCATAGACCCGCCGCCCTGGTATGGCGGCATGGCGTCGAGCAGATCGTAGCGGCCCCACAGCACGCCGATCCCGGTCGGGCCATAGAGCTTGTGCCCGGAGAAGACGTAGAAGTCGCAGCCGATCTCCGCGACGTCGACCGGCATCCGCGGCACTGCCTGGCACCCATCGAGCAGGATCTTGGCGCCGACCGAATGCGCGATCTCGGTCGCGCGCTTGGCGTCGAGCACCGAGCCCAACACGTTCGAAACGTGCGCCAGGGCGACCAATTTGTGCGCCGGCGTGATCATCGCCGCCATCGCATCGAGATCGATCCGGCCGTCGTCTGTCAGCGGCACGACGTCGATCTCGACCCCGATCCGCTCGGCAACCAGCTGCCACGGCACGATGTTGGAATGGTGTTCGAGCGTGGACAGCAGGATGCGGTCGCCCGCCTTGAGGTGCTCGCCCACCCAACTGTGCGCGACAAGATTGATCGCTTCGGTCGCGCCTCGGACGAAGACGATTTCCTCGGGCTTGCCGTTGATGAATTCGGCGACCCGCTTGCGCGCCGCCTCGTACGCCAGCGTCATGTCGGCCGAGCGCTGGTACACGCCGCGATGCACGGCGGCATAGTCGTGGGCGTAACCGCGCTCGATCGCGTCGATCACCATGCGAGGCTTCTGGGCTGAGACCGCGCTGTCGAGATAATGCCAACCCGCAGGGATCGCGGGGAAGTCCGCGATGACGTCGAGAGGCGCTAGCTCCCCTCCCGCCTGCGGGAGGGGTCGGGGGAGGGCCTGTGGGGAGAAGTCAGCCATGAGACATGCCCTCCCCTAGCCCCTCCCGCAAGCGGGAAGGGGACTCCAGCATCCGCTCCAGCGCGGCCTGCGCCGCCGCTTCGATCCGCGTCCGCTCGGCTTCGTCGGCGATATCGTCGAACACGCTGCCGACGAACGCCCGCAGCAACAGCTTCTTGGCCTCGGCCGGCGGAATCCCACGGCTTTCGAGATAGAATAGCGCTTGTCCGTCCAACTCGCCGACGGTCGCGCCATGCGCGCACTTCACGTCGTCGGCGAAGATCTCCAGCTCGGGCTTGGCGTTGGCGGTCGCGGTGCGCGTGAGCAGCATCGCCTTCACCGACTGGCTGGCATCGGTCTTCTGCGCATCGCGTGCGACCGCAACCTTGCCGAGATAGCTGCCGGTCGCCTTGCCGCCGAGCACCGAGCGGACGACCTGATTGGAGGTCGCGTTGGGCTCGATATGGTTGAGCGTGGTGACGATCTCCAGCGTCTGCTCGCCGCCGCCGAGCATTGCCGCGCCAAGCTCGAAATGCGCGCCGTCGTGGAGCGTCACGTCGATCGATACGCGCCCTAGCTTGCCGCCGATATTGAGCACGTGGAACGTCGCCCGCGCGCCCTTCTCCAGCACGATCGCGATATCCTTGATCGCGACCGAACCGGGAGGCGAGTCCTGCACCACGACGCGGGCGATCTCCTCGCCCGCTGCGACACGGATCGCCTCGGGCGGATTGAGCGGCCACGCCTCGGCCAGCGCGTCGAGATCGCTGTAGCGCCATGCCTCGTCGCGGCGGGTTGGAAGCGCGAGCAGGGTCATGAATTTGACTCGCACAAAGCCACAAAGGCGCGAAGCGCGCTCAACTTCTTCGTGGCTTTGTGTCTTTGTGCGATCAAAAATGTAGAGGCGCCTGCGGCGCGAAGCTTAGTCACGCTGCCACCGCTCCATAGCCTTCACGCTCTAGCTCGAGCGCCAGTTCGGCCCCGCCAGTGCGCGTGATCCGGCCGCCCTCGAGCACATGGACGAAGTCGGGCTTCACATAATCGAGCAGCCGCTGATAATGGGTGATCAGCACCACCGCCTTGTCGGGCGCGCGCATGATACGGTTGATGCCGTCGCCAACCACGCGCAGCGCGTCGATGTCGAGTCCGCTGTCGGTCTCGTCGAGGATCGCCAGCCTGGGCGCGATGATCCCCATCTGCACCATCTCGTTGCGCTTCTTCTCGCCACCCGAAAAGCCGACGTTGACCGGGCGCTTGAGCATCTCGGCATCCATCGACAGCGCCGCCGCCTCAGCCCGCGCCAGTTTGAGGAAATCACCACCCGACAACGGTCCTTCGCCCCGCGCCCGGCGCTGGCTGTTGAGCGCCTCGCGCAGGAACTGAACGTTCGACACGCCGGGAATCTCGACCGGATATTGGAAGCCGAGGAACAGCCCGGCGGCAGCGCGCTCGTGCGGCGCCATCGCGAGCAGATCCTCGCCCTCGAAAATGACGGCCCCCTCGGTCACCTCGTAGCCGGGCCGGCCGCCGAGCACATAGCCAAGCGTCGACTTGCCCGCGCCGTTGGGGCCCATGATCGCATGCACCTCGCCAGCGTTCACGCTGAGCGAAAGACCCTTGAGGATCGGCTTGCCGTCGACTTCGGCGTGGAGATTATCAATTTTAAGCATTGGCGCTTTCTTTGAGTGCTTTGAGCTGTTCGAGGTCGCCGCCGTAGCGGCGATAAATGGCATTCAGTTCGCGGACGTCGGCGGCGGTCACGCTATCCAGGTCGATATCGAGAACCAGGCGATCGCCGATCCCTCGCACCTCGCGGATGCAGGGAATCCGAGCCAGCCAGCCGAAATGCTCCCGCTCGTCGCCCTCCGACCAGTAGGTCGTTGCTTGGAAGAAGAACGGGCTATCCAACCGATCCCTCCAGCGAAATCCCCAGCAGCTTCTGTGCCTCGACCGCGAACTCCATCGGCAGTTGCTGCAGTACCTCACGCGCGAAGCCGTTGACGATCAGCGCGACCGCCGCTTCCTGATCGAGCCCGCGCTGCATAGCGTAGAACAATTGATCCTCGCTGATTTTCGAGGTCGTCGCCTCATGCTCTATTTGCGCCGAGGGATTGCGCACCTCGATATAAGGCACGGTATGCGCGCCGCATTCGGAGCCGAGCAGCAGGCTGTCGCACTGGGTGAAGTTGCGCACACCTTCCGCGGTCGGCGCGACGCGAACCAGCCCGCGATAGGTATTGTCCGAGCGCCCGGCCGAAATCCCCTTCGACACGATCGTCGAGCGCGACCCCTTGCCGAGATGGATCATCTTGGTGCCGGTATCGGCTTGCTGGCGATTGTTGGTCACCGCGACCGAATAGAATTCGCCGACGCTATTCTCGCCCGCCAGCACGCAGCTGGGATATTTCCAGGTGATCGCCGATCCGGTCTCGACCTGAGTCCACGACACCTTGCTGTTCTTGCCCTGGCAAAGCGCGCGCTTGGTGACGAAATTGTAGATCCCGCCAAGCCCGTTCTCGTCGCCCGGATACCAGTTCTGGACGGTCGAATATTTGATCTCGGCATCGTCCAGCGCGACCAGTTCGACCACCGCGGCGTGAAGCTGGTTCTCATCGCGCATCGGCGCGGTGCAGCCTTCAAGGTACGAGACGTAAGCGCCCTTGTCGGCAATGATCAGCGTGCGTTCGAACTGGCCGGTATTCTCGGCATTGATGCGGAAATAGGTCGACAATTCCATCGGGCAGCGCACGCCCTCGGGCACGTAGACGAAGGTGCCATCGGAGAAGACCGCGCAGTTGAGCGTCGCGAAATAATTGTCATGCTGGGGCACCACCTTGCCCAACCACTTCTTCACCAGCTCGGGATATTCGCGGATCGCCTCGCTGATCGACAGGAAGATGACTCCCGCCGCCTTCAGCTCCGCGCGGAACGTCGTCGCGACGCTGACGCTGTCGAACACCGCGTCGACCGCGATCTTGCGCGCGCCCTCGACGCCGGCGAGCACTTTCTGCTCCTCGATCGGGATACCGAGCTTCTCGTACGTCCGCCGGATCTCGGGATCGAGCTCGTCGAGGCTGGCGATGGTCTTCTTCGCCTTGGGCTCGGCGTAATAATAAGCGTCCTGATAATCGATCGGCGCGATATCGAGCTTGGCCCAATCGGGCGCTTCCATCGTTTGCCACAGCCGAAAAGCCTTCAGCCGCCAGTCGAGCATCCATTCGGGCTCGTTCTTCTTGGCCGAGATGTAGCGGACGGTGTCTTCGCTCAGTCCCTTGGGCGCGAATTCCTGCTCGACGTCGGAGGCGAAGCCCCATTCGTACTTCTTGTTCGCGGCGGCCAGCGCCTCTGCATTCTTGGTCGCCATTACAAATCCCCGGCCGCACCGCGGCCATAAAAAACCTCAGCGAACTCTGCGCCTCTGCGCGAACCTATTTCTGCGCGCAGAGGCGCAGAGATCGCAGAGAAGATTGAAAGCGCTGCGCGCATCAGGCCTGCACCTCCAACGTGGGAGCGGCGGATAGGCTTGCGAGGCTAACGCCAGCCAGCACACCGCGGACGGCGCCGTTGACGGCATTCCAATGCGGCTTCACGCGGCAGCTCTCCTCGACACAGCAATCATGTGCGCCATGCTCGACGCAGGCAGTCATCGCGATCGGTCCCTCGATCGCCTCGACGATGTCGGCCAGGCTGATCGCCGCGGGCGGTCGCGACAGGCGAAACCCGCCACCAGTGCCGCGCTGGCTCTCGATCAGGCCCGCCGACGAGAGCTTGCTCACCAGTTTCTGCACGGTGGGCAACGGCAATCCCGTCTCTTCCGCCAGGCTGGTCGCGTTGAGACGCCCCGCCCCGCCGCAATGGCGCGCGGCGGCGGACATCATCACCACGGCATAATCGGCCAGGCTGGACAGGCGCATTGTTGCGAACGACTCTCAAATCGGATCAAATCGATCCGATTGCCATGTGGGCGCGCGGGCTAGGAACGTCAACCCAAGAATCCCTCTCCCCTGTGGGAGAGGGAATCAGGTGCTGGTGATCAGCGGCCGTACCAGCCCAGACATTGCCAGGCGCTGCTGCACGGTGATCTCCGCCAGCGCGGTTGGGCGATCGCGGATCTGCTTGGGAGTCAGGCCGGTGAATTGCTTCACTTCGCGGATCAGATGCGACTGGTCGTAGAAACCGCGACCGACCGCGTCATCGAAGCTGATGTCGCCGCGGCACATCGCGACCGCCGCGCGCAACGCGCGATATTTGCGCGCGAGCAGCTTGGGCGGGGCGCCATAGAGTGCGTTGCATTTGCGTTCGACCTGCCGGCGCGACAGCCCAGTGGCCGCGATCAGGTCGTCGATGTCAGGGGAAGTGCTGTCTTCCAGCCATTCATCCACCTGGTGCGCGAAACTGACAGATTCCCGCGTCGCTCTGCAGGTGAGTTCGCGGACGAACGCCTCCGCGATCAACACGCGTTCGTCCATATTCTCGGTGCCAGCGATCGCGCGAAAGGCGGCTTCGGCGCGCGGGCGCAGGCTTGGTCCGACCTCCATCGCGTCATCGAGCATGTCCGACGCATCGCCGCCGAGCATCGCCGCCCATCCGGCCGGGGTAATGCCGAACCCGAACAGCCGCACCGGTCCTTCCACCCGACATTTGGTCGCGCCGCTGGTCGGCCCGACAACGTGGATCGGTCCCGCATTTTTCTCCCCTGCTGGGAAGTAATAAGCGGCAAAGCCTGGGCTCAGCCGGAAGCGGAACTGCGCATAGTCCGCGCGCTCCATATCTTCGAACCACGGCATATCGGCACGAAAATTATAGAATAATGTTACGTGATCCGCGAGGTCGGGTGAAGGAACCCGATAATCGAGTTGGATATCCGACACGAAAGTTGCGCCCCTGTGTTTTCTTTCGTAGCGCGGTTTTTATACCATTCCGGACGAAACCGCTACCCAAAATGAGTATATCGTCGGTTTCGCTTAACATAAGAAAGCGGCCCGATTTTCTTTCGAAAACCGGGCCGTCAAGGGAAAGAACCCCCTCCCAGGGGCCCTTCGGGTCGCATGCTTGTCCTAGGCCCTTCATCCCCGAGTCGTATTGGACGGATTCGCCGCGCAGCAAATTTTGACGGTTTCCGTAACGTAAGGGGCTTTGACCGTCGCGACGCGGCCTGCCATGGCGCCCGGCATGGCTTTCCTCGCCCGCCCGCTGCTGTTCGCGATCGATGCAGAAACCGCGCACGGCCTTACCATCGATATGCTTGCAGCCTGGGGGGCGGTCGGAACGCCGCTTGCCGCGCAACCAGCGTCGTTGCCGGTCACCGTGGCTGGACTGACCTTTCCCAATCCGCTCGGGCTAGCCGCTGGCGCCGACAAGGACGGCCGCGCGATCGCCGGCTTTTTCGGCCTCGGTTTCGGCGCGGTCGAGATCGGCACGCTGACGCCGCTGCCGCAAACGGGCAATCCGAAACCAAGGCTGTTTCGCCTCGTGCCCGATCGCGCCGTGATCAACCGGATGGGATTCAACAATGGCGGGCTGGCCGCCGCGCTGCCGCGCGCGCGATCCGCGAAGCGCACCGGCATGCTCGGCATCAATGTCGGCGCCAACAAGGACGCGGTCGACCGAATCGCCGATTACGAGCATGGGGTGGCCGCCGCTGCGCCCATCGCCGATTATGTCACGATCAACATCAGCTCGCCCAACACGCCGGGCCTGCGCGACCTGCAGCACGGTCCCGCCCTGACTGACTTGCTCACCCGCGCCGCCGCGGCGCGCGGGACGACGCCGCTGTTCCTCAAGGTCGCGCCCGACCAGGAGCCCGTACAGATCGATGAGATCGCCCGCGCCGCGATCCACGCCGGTATCGACGCGCTGATCGTCGGCAACACCACTGTCAGCCGTCCGCCGCTATCCTCCGCCAATGCCGGCGAAAGCGGCGGACTGTCGGGGGCGCCGCTCGCGACACTCGCCGCGCAGCGATTGCGCGACTTCAGAGCGGCGACCGGCGGCGCGCTGCCTCTCGTCGCGGTCGGCGGGATCGACAGCGGCGCCGAAGCCTATGCCCGCATCCGCGCGGGCGCGAGCCTGGTCCAGCTCTATACCGGTCTCGTCTATGGCGGGCCGGTCCTGCCGCGACGGATCCTGAGCGAGATGAACATGCTGATGCGCCGCGACGGGTTTGCGCGGATCGAGGATGCGATCGGGACGGCCTGATCGAGGCCGGTTAATCAAGGAAGTCACATGTCGATTGCCCACCTTTTTACCTATGCGATCATCCTGCTGGTACCGATCGCGGTGATCGTGGTGATGATCCTCGCGCTGCGCCGTAACCCGCGTCTATAGGTCGCGCGGCCGCAACGCCTTGTCTCCCATTTCCATGCCGTTAGGGTCGCCCTCATGAAGAAGCTGATCGTCGCCGCTGCCATCGTCCTCTCCACCATGGCGGCATCGGGATCCGCACGGCAGCCCGCACGGCTCGCCAAGGTCGTCCAGCCCGCCGCGACCGGCATGGTCAGCGCCGCCGACCCGCGCGCGGCGGCCGCCGGGGTAGAAATCCTCAACGCCGGCGGCAGCGCGACCGATGCGGCGATCGCGACGATGCTCGCGCTCAACGTCGTCGAGCCGCAAAGCTCCGGGATGGGCGGTGGCACCTTCTTCGTTCGCCATGACGCGACAAGCGGCAAGATCAACACGATCGATGGGCGAGAAGCGGCACCGATGGCCGCCGACGGCAAGTGGTTCTACGACGCGAACGGCAAGCCGCTGTCGCACTTCGCCGCAGTGCCTGGCGGGCGCAGCGTCGGCGTGCCCGGCCAGCTTCGCGTGATGGCGATGGCGCACGCGCAATCAGGCAAGCTGCCCTGGGCGCGGCTGTTCCAGCCGGCGATCAGGCTGGCGCGCGACGGTTTCCAGGCGTCGCCGCGGCTGGCCAATGCGCTGGTCCAATATGCCGGCCATATGGATTCGAATGCGCGCGCGATCTTCATGGATGCATCGGGCAAGCCGTGGCCGGTAGGCACGATCATCAAGAACCCCAAACAGGCCGAGTTGTTCGACCGCGTCGCCCGCCTCGGCCCTACGGCTTTCTATTCCGGCGGCACCGCCCAACGCCTGGTGACGACGGTCAATAACGCCCAGCGCAATCCGTCGAAGATGACGATCGGCGACATCGGCAGCTATCGCGCCAAGCCGCGCACGCCGCTCTGTGGCAGCTACCGCGCCTACCGCATCTGCGGCATGGGCCCGCCATCGTCGGGCGGCGTCACCGTGCTGATGATCCTGAAGCAGCTCGAGCGCTTCGACATGGCGAAGCTGGGCAAGGATTCGCCGGTCGCCTGGCATCTGTTCGCGGAAAGCTCGCGCCTCGCTTACGCCGACCGCGACATGTACGTCGGCGATCCCGATTTCGTCAGCGTGCCGCTCGCCGGCCTGCTGAGCCGCACGTACATCGCCTCGCGCTCGGCGTTGATCTCTCCCGACAAGTCGATCGCCGACGTGGCGCCGGGCACCCCGCCAGGCGCCCCGCCGCGCAAGCGCGTGCCGGCGAGCGAAACCCCCGGCACTACCGACCTCGTCGTCACCGACAAAGCGGGCAATGTCGTCGAGGTCACCACGACGATCGAAGGGCCATGGGGATCGGGCCTGTCGGTCGACGGCATCATGCTCAACAACGAACTGACCGATTTCGACATCGTCCCCGACAAGGATGGCTATCTCGTCGCCAACCGCGTCGCGCCGGGCAAGCGCCCGCGCAGCTCGATGGCGCCGACCATCGTCTATGGTCCCGACGGCAAGGTCCGGCTGGCGATCGGCGCGGCGGGCGGATCGACGATCATTGCTCAGGTGTCGAAGGCGATAGTCGCGGTGGTCGACTGGAAGATGAGCGCGCAGGACGCGATCGGCCTCGGGCTCGTCTATGCGCCAGGCCCGATGGCGGTCGCCGAATCGGGCACGCAGGCCGAAACGATGGTGCCGCAGCTGCGCGCGCTCGGCGAAAAGATCATGGTCTCTCCACTCGGGCTCAAGGCCAATGCCATCGAGCGCGTCGGCGGCAAGTGGGTCGGCGCCGCCGATCCGCGCAGCGAAGGTGTCGCGATGGGACAGGACGGCAAGGTGACCGCAATCAGGCGTATGGGGATGGCGCCCAGCCGCCCGTCCGAATAACGTCGTCCTGATGGCGCAGCCGAACGCGGCGCGTCGTATGGGAGAGGACCGGATGCGGCAGATCGAGAAATTCCCCAACCTGGTCGCGATGTTCTTTACGCGCGCCCGGGCCGGGGGCGACCAGCCTTTCCTGTGGCACAAGCAAGGCGACAGCTGGGTCCCGCTCAGTTGGGCGGAGACGGCGCGACAAGTCGCCAGCCTGGCAATTGCGTTGAAGGCGATCGGGCTGCAGCCCGGCGACCGCGTCATGCTGGTCAGCGAGAACCGTCCCGAATGGTGCATCAGCGATCTCGCCATCATGGCTGCCGGCTGTGTGACGGTGCCGACCTACATCACCAATACCGAGCGCGACCACAGCCACATTATCGAGAATTCGGGCGCGCGCGCGATCATTGTCTCGACCGCCAAGCTCGCCCGCCCGCTCCTCCCTGCCGCCGCCCGCGCGAGCGAGGCCAAGATCGTCATCGGTTTGGAAGATCTGCGCGTTGGCCAGACCGACCTCGTCTATCATAATTGGTCGAAGCTGATCGCCGATCATCCGGCGCAGCCCGACGATTTGTCGATCACCGCAAACCGAGATGATCTCGCCTGCATCATCTACACCTCGGGCACCGGCGGCGCGCCGCGCGGGGTCCGGCAGCATCACGGCGCGATCCTGCACAATGTCGAGGCGTGCTGCACCCTGATCGCCGAGGATTTCGGCTGGGAAGACGAAGTGTTCCTCTCCTTCCTCCCGCTCTCCCATGCCTATGAGCATACCGGCGGGCAGCATTTCCCGATCGGGCTCGGCGCGCAGATTTACTATGCGGAAGGCTTGGACAAGCTCGCCAGCAATATCGAGGAAGTCCGCCCGACGATCATGGTCGTCGTCCCGCGCCTGTTCGAGGTGTTGAGGACGCGCATCGTCAAGGCGGTCGAGAAACAGGGTGCGGTGTCGAACTATCTGCTCAGCCGCGCGGTCTCGATCGGCGGCAAGAAGGCCGCGGGCGGGGTCCCTTTCTACGACCAGCCGATGAACCTGATCGTGAAGTCGCTCTTGATGCCCAAGATCGCCAAACGGTTCGGCGGGCGGATCAAGGCGATGGTATCGGGCGGCGCGCCGCTCAATCCCGAGATCGGCATCTTCTTTCAGTCACTCGGCCTTACGTTCCTGCAAGGCTATGGCCAGACGGAGGCCGCCCCGGTCATTTCGTGCAACCGCCCGCGCGCCGGCCTCAAGATGGATACGGTCGGCCCGCCGCTCGACGGAGTCGAGGTTCGGATCGCCGAGGATGGCGAGATATTGGTCCGCGGCGAACTCGTCATGCACGGTTATTGGCGCAATCCCGAAGAGACCGCGCGCGTGCTCAAGGACGGCTGGCTGCACACCGGCGATATCGGGATGATCGACGACAAGGGCCGGATCAAGATCACCGACCGCAAGAAGGACCTGATCATCAACGACAAGGGCGACAATGTGTCGCCGCAAAAGGTC
>Ga0207683_10001119_pt1 | contig 24387 bp, 21 predicted proteins | sample KBSM73metaG_FD_184333 | JGI IMG/M metagenome (GOLD analysis project Ga0207683, IMG submission 184333) | Miscanthus rhizosphere microbial communities from Kellogg Biological Station, Michigan, USA - KBS M7-3 metaG (SPAdes) (version 2) | ecosystem: Host-associated > Plants > Roots > Rhizosphere >... | reverse complement strand
AGGTTTGCAGATAATTAATCTCCGTTGGCGCACACTTATAAAGAGTGCGGCTGAAGGCATCAAACAGGCGCGGCCCGTAGCTGACTCTATTTGCGCTGCTGAGGCGAGGCGATGGCCTCATATTCGGTGCTGCCTGAACGCAAGCGCACCGAGAAACGCCCGTAACCCCTTTGCGGAGAGGATTCTGCTACTAACTCCATTTAATTGGAAGATCTTGCAGCCATACCTCTCTGTAACCTCATGAAACGAGCGAATTTCCATCCAGAGTATGGGTGGGGGGTACCCGAACCGATCACTACCAATAACCCACCAGGCGCATCACCGGGAACTCACGCGCCAAACTGCCGCAGGTGATGATCCATGTGCAGATAGCCCCAGCGCATCCATTCCTCTTCTGTCAATGGACCGAAGATCGGATGCAACTGCAACTCGAAATCCCGCGGCTGCCGCGTGAACCGGTCGATCAGGCTCCTCAGTTGCCGCAGATCGCGTTCCATCTCCGCCGGAAGAGTCCCACCCGCACCGACCATGCACTCCGAAACGGTCTGAACCCCATGCGGCCACTTCATCGAAGTCCGCAACGCAATCCATTTCATGCCGGTCCGCGAAAACCAGTTGCTCACCGACTTCGGATGCTTTTCCCCGACCGCCACCAGCAAGGCATCGCTCAGGTGGCAGATCATCTCCGCAACCGTCATCTTGCCCCACCGCCGCTGACTCGACGGACCGATCGTCCCGAGCCGCCGCAGAATCTCCTGCTTATCCTCTGGATTCGTAAGTAGCTTCATGGCACGTGTGAATCATCCTAGGCGGAAACCAGGCACCCGAAGCAACAGAAAACATCCCGCCTCTCCCCCAAACTGACTCCTTCATCCCGCATTGCAGTATATGAGACAGTGTTTTGCATTGTGACGTAGCCCATGTGAGTCTCATCACATCAAGAAGATAAAGCTCCGGCCTAACATTCCAAGCATGACAGCCGAGACCCTAATCCTGGTTGCGCCATCCTCTCTCCTGCTCGGCGCCGTGCTGCAAATCCTGATTGCGCGACTCTGTTCCGCACGAACAAAAGGCATTGTTGCCGCGCTTTCCTGTCTTCCCGCAGTTCTGGCAGTCGCAGCAACCGCGCGCCTAGTGCAAGCGGGACAATCCTTCGACATCAACGTCTTGCGATGGGACGGCCCTCTAGCCCTAGTCCTTCATGTCGATGCCCTCAGCGTACTCTTCGCGTTGATGGGCGCGGGACTTGGCGGCTTCGTCTTGCTGTACTCGATCGGCTACATGGCGCACGAGAAGTCCGCAACCCGCTTCTACGCCTCGATGCTGATCTTCATCGCTGGCTTCGTGGGACTCGTCTACAGCGCCAACCTCTTCATCTTCTACCTCTGCTGGGAACTGGTTGGACTCTGCTCCTTCAGTCTCGTCGGCTTCTGGTACACCAACAGCGAAGCGGTCCACGGCGCACGCAAAGTCCTGCTGATGACCCACATCGCAGGCTACGGATTGCTTGCCGCGATCCTCGTTATCTACCACCGCACCGGCAGCGCCCTGTGGACCGATCCCGCGGTTGCACACGCCTTCACCGGCGGAGTCTTTCTGCTGATGCTCGCTGCACTCGTGGCAAAGTCAGTGCAGGTTCCGTTGCACACCTGGATTCCAGAGGCGATGGCCGCACCGACTCCAGTCAGTGCCCTTCTCCACGCAGCCTGCTACGTAAAGGCCGGCGTTTACCTCGCCGCCCGCATGCACAGTTTTGGCCCCTGGACACCGACCTGGTCCGCTTCGTTGATCTGGATCGGAACCATCACCATGGCCGTTGGCGTGATGTATGCAATGGTGCAGACGGACCTGAAGCGCATGCTCGCCTTCTCGACGGTTAGCCAGATTGGCTACATGATGATGGGCATCGGCATCGGCACACCGCTCGCCATCACTGCCGGGCTCCTCCATTGCCTCAATCACGGGTTCTTCAAGGGCGGCCTCTTCCTCACAGCCGGCTCTGTACAGCACGCCGCGGGCACCCGAGACATGAACAAGCTCGGCGGACTCGCGCAGCGCATGCCGAGCACCACGCTCTCATGGTTGATCGGCGTTGGCAGCATGATGGGCATTCCGCTCATGAGCGGATTCGCTAGCAAGTGGATGCTTTACGCAGCGGCGCTGCAATCCGGCTGGGCGGTTCCGGCAATGGTTGCGTGGGCCGCGAGTCTCGGCACGGTCTTCCTCGGCGTCAAGGCAACCAGCGCGGTCTTTCTTGGCCCTCAGACCGAGAACACCAAAGACGCGCACGAATCTCCCTCCACAATGGTTTGGGGAATGGGCTTCATGGCCGCAGGCAGCATCGTGCTCGGTGTAGCGCCGCAGCTCGCAGTCAACTACCTGCTGAACCCGATCCTTGGCGCGCTCGGTCTCGGCGCCGGTGTCCATGTCACCTGGCTCGGCTTCTCCGCAGATGCAGGAAGCTTCTCAACCACCGGTGGCCTGGTCCTGGCACTGGTATCGGTGATTGTCGGCGGCGCCATCTACGCCATTGCATACGTCGCTCGCCCCGTTGCAGTCACAGCCGGCGGCGGTGCTGCTTTGGCCGGTGCCGGTGGCGGCGTCTTTACCGGCGGAGAACCAATATCAGACCAGGAGCGCCTCAGCGCAGGTGACTTCTCCAGCATCTTCACGCAGAACTGGCATTCCTTCTTCCGCTGGACCAATGTAGATCGCGCCTATCTTGGCGCATGGCAGGGATTGCAGGCCGCCTCGCGAGTCCTCGGCACAGTCGTCTCGTGGATGGAACAGCGGGCAACCGTCCTGGTTATTACCATAGCCGCAGCCCTGCTGGCCGGCATTCGCTTCCTCGCTCCAGGAACGGCAGGGGTCGAGACTCTCGGCTCCGCCCATGTGCCGGCGCTTCTCGTCTTCACCTGCGCCGTGGCCGCGGTTGCACTTCTATTCGCAGCCCTAGCAAGCGACATATGGCGCCACATCTCCCCGCTCATGTTTTTCGCCAGTGCCGCGGCCATCGCGGGTCTTGCAATGAGCAATGCCTGGATGCGCCTCGGACTGCTGGAACTTGCCGCAGTGTTGACCATCCCGATGGTCTGGAACACCGCGAGAACCCAATCTGCAAAGTTCGCTTATCTCACCGTGGTTATCGTTTCCGCAGGCTCCCTCGTGTTGAGCAAGCTGCTCATGGAGCAGGGGCAAGTCGATTGGGCACGGGCTTTCCTGATCACCAGCGTCTGCGTCAAGCTGGCCGCGGTTCCGTTGTTTTTCTGGTTACTCCGCCTCGCCGACGAACTGCCGGCCGTCGTTCTCGGCGTCATCATCGCTGTTGTCGACATGGCTGCATTCGGCGAGTTCTATTTGCTCGCTCAGGCTTCGCCCGCCTCGTTTACCCCGCAGCCTTTCCTGCTCGGCATAGCCGCTGCTACATCATTGCTGGCCGCGTTGCTGATGCTCTCGCAGCGCAACCTGAAGCGACTACTGGTTCTATCGACAATTGAGGATGTCGGATTCCTGCTGCTGGGACTCACTTCCGCATCTGTTCTCGGGGCATCAGGCGCACTCACTGCGGCAGCTACACATTCGCTTGCAAAAGCGCTCTTGTTTGCCTGCCTCAGCGGCCCTGAAGCGGCAGGAGCATTGGACGGCCAGCACAAAGGACTGGCCGCTCGTTACCCGGTCAGCACATTTGGCTTCCTCTTCGGAATGCTGGCAATGCTCGGGGTGCCGCCGACGATGGGCTTTGTCGGCCGCTGGAAACTCTACGAGACCGCACTCAACATCAGCCCGCTCCTGTTGGCGACTTTCATAGTCGCTTCCATCCTGGCCCTGATTGCGTACGTGCTGGCTCTGACCCGCATCTGGTGGGGTCCGGCGCACGATACTGATCCGCCTCCAATCCCAGCTTCAAAAGCGGAGCCGCTTCTACTCCAAGGCACGATCATCGCGCTCGTGACATTGCTCCTCGTGGCCGGAGTATGGCCGAATGCACTGCAATTCCTGCACTGGGGGAGACTATGAATCTCTGGAATCGATTGATGTGCTATTCCCGCCGCCGCAGTCCATGGCTCTTCCACATGAACTCCGGCAGTTGCAACGGCTGCGATATCGAGATTGTTGCGAGCCTCACGCCTCGTTACGATGCCGAGCAGTTGGGAGTACGGCTCGAAGGCAGTCCGCGGCATGCCGATATTCTTTGCGTCACCGGCCCCGTGACCCGCAATGCCGTAGGCGCGATCAGGACCGTCTACGACCAGGTTCTCGGACCGAAAGCTGTTGTCGCAATCGGCTCCTGCCCTGCCACAACCAATGTCTTCATCGACAGCCGCACCCTCGACGGCCCGCTGAACAAGCATGTGCCCGTTGACGTGTTCGTACCCGGCTGCCCGCCTCGCCCCGACGCGATCGTGGAAGGCATTGCCAAGGCGGCGGCAATTCTGGCGGAAAGAGGAAAGAAACTGCCCGCCCCCGAACCCGCAGCAGAGCTCACCACAGAGGTGCAGCAATGAACATGACTACTGCACTGGCGCGTCTACTTATCTTTCCGGGCATCCTTTTTGCCGTACCTGCCGCGTGGTTCTTTCTTTGGATCGAGCGCAAGGCTGTCGCGTTGATGCAAGGCCGCATCGGCCCGCCCTTCATGCAGCCTTTCTACGACTTCATCAAGCTGCTCGGCAAAGGCACTCCGCCTCGCAGCGGAATCGCCGGCGCTCTCATGCGTGCCTGGCCGCTCATCGCCGTTGCATCGGCGGCTGGGGCCGTCGGACTGCTGCCAGTTCTGCCCGCATCCGGCGGCTTCGAGGGCGACTTGATTCTGCTCCTGGCGCTCCTCGAAGTGCCGTCGATTTGCATTATCGCCGCGGGATTCTCTTCCCGCTCCATCTTCGGCGAAATCGGCTCCGCGCGTGAGGCCGTCCTCAGCGTTTCCTATAACGTCGTCTTTCTTCTCGCCATTGTTTCCGTGGCAGCCTCGCAGCACACCTTCAAGCTCGAAGCCCTGGCGCAACTTCCCGCGTCGCCTCTGCGCTGGCTTGGAATCATCGCGATCCTCGTCTGTCTTCCGGCGAAACTCCACCTCAACCCCTTCTCCCTCCCGAATGCCGAGCAGGAGATCTACTCCGGCCCGATGACGGAATACGCCGGACCCGAGCTCGCCATGTGGGAGCTTTCGCACGGTCTTGAGTGGGTCGCGGCCACCGGTCTTGTTGCAACACTCGTCGCTCCGCACATCACCCTCTGGTGGCTCGCCGCCATCGTCTTCATCGCGCTTTCGTTCGCTGTCGTTCTCATGCTGTCAACGCTCGCCGCAGCCACCGCCCGCTTGGCCATCGACACGACGGTTCGTTTTTACTGGCAATGCACTCTCATCTTCGCGGTACTGGCCGTATCGTCCGCGCTCTTCATGAGGCTCAGATCATGAATATCCTGACCATGCTGTGGAAGAATCTCTGGGGCGGCTCACGCACCATGCGTTTCCCGCTTCGCCCCAAAGTGACCCAGCGCTTTCGCGGACTCGTGCAGTTCGATCCAACGCGATGCACCGGCTGCGCGATCTGCAAAATGCGTTGTACTTCCCGCGCCATTCAATTCAAGACTGGCAAGGGCGAATTCACCTGGAGCTACGATCCCGGCCAATGCACCTTTTGCGGACGATGCGTCGAAGGCTGCAAAGACCATGCCCTGAGCCAGGAGTCGGCTTGCCCGCCTGTTTACACAACCATTGGCGAATTGAGTAAGTCCTATACCGTCGCGCGCAAGCCGCCCGCAGCCAAGCCGGTGGCAGCAAAAACGCCTGCACCCGCAGCGCCGGAACCAGCAACCTCTCCCGCCCCAGGAGGCGCACTATGACCGTACTCGAATCGATCCCTGAAATCCCGGCATCCAGTGAGCAATCTCTCGATCCCTGGACAGAATCCGGCGGCGTCTACTGGCTCAACTATTCCGATCTCAATGTGCGTGAAGTCGCCAAAGCAATGAACGCAATGCGCGCTCGCTTTATCACCATCACCGCATACCAGGAAAATGGAAGCGACGCCCTCCGCCTTGAGTATCACTGGGATATCGCTGGACGCCTTCTCGGCTTCACATTCCCTCTCGCCGCCAAATCTATCGATAGCATCTACGATCTCTGCGAAGCGGTCGACTGGATCGAGCGCGAAGTGCACGAAGGCTTTGCTGTTGATTTCACCGGCCGCGTTTACGAGCCACTGTTGCTCCGCGAGGGCAACACATGCGGCGTCAATCTGCGTGAGGAGGTTGCAAAATGAGCTACAAAATCCCCATGGGGCCCTACCACCCCGCACTCGAAGAACCGTACAAACTCGACCTCATCTGCGAAGGCGAAACAGTCTCCGACGCCAAGCTTCACATCGGTTTCAACTTCCGGGGCATCGAGCATCTCGCCGAGACTCGCAACTACTTCCAGGTCATCGCCCTCATGGAGCGCGTCTGCGGCATCTGCTCCAACATACACACCCTCACGCTTTGCCAGGCCATGGAGAAACTTACCGGCCTCACACCGCCCCCGCGCGCGCAATATATACGCATTGTCATCGCCGAGCTCGAGCGCCTGCACTCTCATGTACTCTGGGCCGGCATCGCCGCCAAGCTCATGGGATTCAAAACCATGTTCATGACCTGTTTCGAAATTCGCGAACAGGTAATGGATGTGCTTCAGGCCATTTCCGGCAATCGTGTCAACTACTCCATGAACCGCATCGGTGGCGTCAATCGCGATATAGAAGATCCTCTGGCCATTCTGTCCATGATCGAAGCTCTCGAAAGCGGTATGGTCAAAACCATCATCCCCATCTTCACCACCAGCACTACCGCCCGCTCGCGCTGTGCCGGAATCGGTGTACTTACAAATGAAAAAGCCATCTCCCTCGGCGTAGTCGGGCCCGTAGCACGCGCTTCCGGAGTGGGTCAGGATCTCCGCCGCGCTGCTCCTTACGCTGCCTACGATGAAATGGAATTCGAAGTCCCAGTGCAAACCGATGGCGACGTCCGCGCGCGACTGCTTGTACGCGCACTCGAAATTATGGAGAGCTGCAAGATCCTCCGCCAGGCGCTCACCAAGATGCCTCCCGGAGAACTGCACACCGGCGATGGCAAGTTCAACTTCATCACCGGTACTGCTACAAGCCGCGTTGAAGCTCCCCGCGGAGAAGTGATGTACAGCGTCAGTTGGCGCGAACACTCACGGAATCCAAGCCGCGTCCACGTCCGCACACCAACTTTCGTCAACATGCCCGCGATTCGCTCCATGGTAACGGGAGCCCGCCTTGCCGACACTCCCCTGATCCAGGCTTCTATCGATCCCTGCTACTCCTGCACCGATAGGTAGTGAATTGCATAACGCATCAAGGGGCACGACTACAGTCGTGCCCCTTGCAGTTCGTACACCCAATTGACAGAAGAATCCTCCCGTCGTGTAATAAGTTCAGTTGGTTGTGGTGATGGAGTTCACCCTATAACCGCTGTCCCACAGTTTTGGCCGGACAGATGATGACTCCTGACAGGTTTCCTGTCGCGGAGTCATGTCCCGGCGCGATCCCTGCATAATTGAAGTAAGAAATCTGGGTTCCCCAGGTCCGCTTTTGAGACCTGGGAGTCGGAAGTGCATTTCCAGCGCCAACTTTTGGGGAGAAGAAAGATTTGCAGAAATACCTGCTCATTGCCGCCGGAGGAGCACTCGGATCGATCGCAAGATACTGGGTTGGCTCGACCGTCGCCTCCCGCATGGGAATCAAGTTCCCATACGGCACCCTGATCGTGAATCTCACCGCCTGCGTCATCATTGGATTCTCCCTCACCTACCTGGGAAAGCGAGCAGAACTGAGCCCCGCGTGGCGATACCTGATTCCCGTCGGGTTCATCGGCGCCTACAGCACCTTCTCCACCTATGAATGGGAAACGCTCTCCAGCCTGCGCTCCGGAGCCTTCTACATTGCCGCACTCTATGCTCTCGGCAGTTTGGTTCTCGGACTCATCGCCGTATGGTGCGGCTCCTTTTTAGCAGAAGCTCTCTAACCAAACTCGACGCGGTGAAGCAATTGCACTAGAATCCTCACTTGCCTGCGGAGAGACGCTATGTTGTATCCTGGCAAAGCCGTCAAGGTCACCATCTACCTCAGTGAAGGAGCAACACACCACGGCGCTTCGGTTTACTCAAGCATTCTCGATTTCCTCTTCTACCGCGGAGTTGCCGGCGCTACCGTCACCAAAGGTATCGCAGGGTTCGGCGCCGATCACCACATGCATTCCTCCTCGACCGTCGACATCTCCGACCACCTCCCGCTCAAAATCGAATTCATCGACGCCCGCGAAAAAGTCGACTCCCTTCTCGGCAAGCTGGAAGAGCTGACCGGCAGCGGTCTGATCGAGGTGCAGGAGACCACAGTCGCCAAACCTGCGCAGGTATCTAATCCGAAGAAAACCATCCCGCCGAGTCACCTCAAGATGGAAGGCAAAGCGCAAATGATGCGTATCTTCGTCAGCGAAGAAGATCGCTGGAAGAATAAGCCGCTCCATGAAGCCCTGGTCGAAGCGATGCGCGCCAATGACATTGCCGGCGTCACGGTCTATCGAGGCATTCTCGGCTACGGCGCACACCGCCGTCTGCACAAAGACAAACCGCTGCTCTCAACCCATCACGGCTCCGTCATGCTCTCTGCCGTCGACACCGCCCAAAAGCTCCGCGACTTCCTGCCGCTCGTCGATCAGATGGTTGAGGAGGGCCTCGTCGTTTTTTCCGAGGTCGACATCATCAAATACGCCTACAAGTCGCTCGACGACGGCGAGCAGATGGCCACCCCGCCCACCGGCAACTCAACAGCGTGAGAGAGAGACAGCGATGAAAGAGGCGTTTTCCGCTCGCATGTTGCGCATCCACTTCGGCGAAGATGATCGCTGGCAAGGTAAGCCGCTGCATGAAGCCATTCTCGCCAAATGCAAAGATCTGAATATCGCGGAGGCCATAGTCTTCCGGGGCATCGAAGGATACGGCGCGGGCAGCCGCATTCGCCGTTCAAGGCTCTTCTCAAAAGACGCTCCCATCCAGATCAGCATTATCGATACCGAAGAGCAGATCGCCAAACTGATTCCCTTCCTCGACTCGGTGGTCGAAGAGGGGCTCGTTGCTTCGTCAGCAGTCGAGATTATCCGCTATTCGCGCGTCTCCATACCCCCAACTGCCCGGTAGAAGTCCGAAGCCGGTACTCAAACACAAACGTTACCCTTGGAGTGCCATTCAAGTGACTGTGCGTGTGATCTTAATCACTGTGTTCGCGGAAATAGATTCATAGACTCTGACCATATCTAAGTAAAGAAAGACAGGCTCCCATGGTCGCTACCGAAGACAGAAACGCAGTTCAAAACCTGGTGACTGCCTATGAAGGCGAATTGAATGCACACGCGAAGTACAAGGCATTCGCCCAAAAGGCTGAGTCCGAAGGGCAATTCGGAGCTGCAAGCTTGTTTCGCGCCGCAGCGCGGGCCGAGCAAATCCACGCCAGCAATCACGCCCGCGTAATTCGTAAGATGGGTGGCGAAGCCAAGGCGGAGATCCATCCGTTTCGGATCAAAAGCACACTTGAAAATCTCAAGGCTGCTCTATGGGGTGAGGAACACGAAATCAACGCGCTTTATCCGACGCTTCTCAGCTACGCCACGTCCCAGCTCGACACCAGCGCCGTGCGCTCGTTCCACTGGGCTATGGAATCGGAAAAGACACATGCCCGGCTTTATGGCGATGCGGTAGCAACATTAGAAAAAGGCTCCATGGACGCTTGGACTCGCGCTCAACTGGAGTTCTACGTCTGCACTCTCTGCGGATACACCGCCAAGACACCCGAGGCCGACAACTGCCCTGCCTGCAATTTTCTGTGGGAGCGCTTCGAAGTGATTCGTTAGCACCTCATCGCATCCGTCTCCCGCATCCGGCAAATCGTCCCGATCGCGAAAGGTGATCTTCACCCGATAGAACAAATGGACACTCCTGCAATTGCTTCCGTGCAATTGCAGCATTTCGCGGTACGCGAACTGCTTCCTCGATCCGGGAACGCGCCTTCCCCGGCCCCTTGGTCGCCCCTTGTGACGCAAATCACAGTTCCTGCATCTAAATCCATTAGAACGGGGAAAGCCGCGGAGGCAGATCGATGTTTACTCCCCTGGTAGCCACAGAGGAAGAGGCGGTCATCAAAAACCTGGTGACCGCGTTTGAAGAGGAAATGAAAGCCCATTCGGCCTGCAGGGCCTATGCTGTCCAGGCTGAAGGCGAAGGACTTCATGGAGCGGCGAGTCTCTTCAGGGCTACTTCACGAGCTGAGCAACTCCACGCCAACAATCATGCGCGCGTCATCCGCCACATGGGCGGCGAAGCTCGAGCTGACTTGCGCGACCCCCACGTTGGAAGCACCGTCGACAACCTGAGAACCGCCCTGGCGGACCAACGATTTGAGACAGATTATTTGTACCCGGCCTTCCTGAACGAGGCAGTATCTCTGCTCGACACCACTGCGATTCGATCATTCACATGGGCGCTCGAGGCAGACAAATCCCACGCCCGCCTTTACTCCGATGCCATAGCGCGCTTGAATACCAGCGCAAGAATTCCCTGGGCGTATTCGAGACACGACTTCTTCGTGTGTGCGCTGTGCGGTTACACGGCAGAAAATCCCGAATCAGAAAACTGCCCTTGCTGCAATCTCCTCTGGGAGCGCTTCGAGATCATCCGATAAGGAATCGCGGATGACAGGCTGAGAAGATGTCGGGGCCTCTCAATCAGCCCCTCACCTTCTCGCCTTGAACTTCCCTTGTCAAGCTATCTATTTCGCTGACGTAAACGGCGAAGCCGGCAGTCCCTCTCCGTTGAACAAATTGCATTGTGGACTATTCGCCCATCCATAACGCACAAAGACAGGAGCAGGCACAGACGCGCTCGTCACCACGAGGGTTGCGCCTTCGATTGTCGCGGATGCAGGCGCAAACTTCCCGTCTGCCGCCGCAACCTCGAGGCCAGTGACCTCGCCACCCTTGGCCATCAACCCTTTTGCATGATCAAACCACACGCGAATCGACGCGCCTTCGGCAGTCGCCTGCCGGAACATCGGCCCTGAATATTCCACGGCTTCTGCATAGTTGAGCGCCCGTGCCGCGCGAGCGAGCCGCATGCCGACATCGACTTTATCCGTTGGGTGCACATCGACAGGGTTTCCAATATCGATGGTGACAGCCATTGCTGTGTTGCGAAGTCCCAGCGTGCGAACCTGCTGTTGCCGCAGACTGGCCCAGTCTTCTGCCGGAGTCGATGTGAAGTTCGAGATCTGCGTGTAGAGGAATGGAAAATCGCCCACACCCCATTGACGCCGCCAGTCCTCAATGAGCGTGCGCATGATTCGGTCGTAGAGATTCACGCGAGCCAGTGCGCTGTTGCTTTCGCCCTGATACCAGATCGCACCGCGAATCGGCAGTTGCGTAAGGGGCGCTATCATTCCGTTCCACAAAAGTCCGGGCCCCCAACTCGCAAGCGGAGGATGCCAGTGAAAATCGGGGATAGGTTTGCCCTGCACTCGCGCTTCCTCGCGTAGCCGTTGCTCTTCCTTCTCGGCGAGCCTCGCGTCCGCATCCTGATCGGTCATTTTGCCGCGCGCGACAAACAACGGAGCCAGCGACGCATCTTCGCCAAGCGCCGTCAGCCTCACCCACGACTCAGCAATCGTTCCACCCCAGGTTGCATCGATTACGCCTACCGGAACATGTTCCCGCTGCGCAATCTCGCGTGCGAAGTACCAACCGACCGCCGAGAAATCCTTCGCCGTATCGGGAGTCGATACGGTCCATCCATCTGTGTCCGCGTTGTCCTGCGCGGCATCTGAAGAGCGCTTCTTGATCATCAAAAGGCGTATCTGCGAATTCGCTGCATGGGGCAGATCCTCAGCTGCGGTTGAAGCCTTGCGCATTTCGAACTCCATGTTCGACTGGCCCGAAGCAACCCAGATATCTCCGACGAGAATGTCGTCCAGCGTGATCGGCTGCTCCGGTGCGGCAGATGCTGCGACTGGCTCCCCCTTCACCGACAGTTGAAAAGGCCCGCCCGCCGCCCCCGGCTTGAGATACAAACTCCAGCGTCCCAGCACGCCGGCCTGCGTTGTGCGTGTTTCCCCGCGGAACGTAACCGTGACTCCCTGCCCCGGTGTGGCCATTCCCCACACGTGGACTGGAAGATCGCGTTGAATGACCATATGACTGGTGAGTATCGTCGGCAACACAACTTGCGCAGGAATAGCCGCACCCGGCATCAAAGCAAGAAGAACAAGTAATCGAAAGTTCAATGTAGCCTCGTTGGATAGAAATGCCGAAGATGCCTGCTCAAACGTGCTAATTCTTCGGAAATACAACGCTATCAGAGAGGTGTGATTGTCGTCAGTGTCAGAGGCGGTCCAGGGAACTTCCGTTTCTTGCGCAACTTGGCTACAGATTTTGGGGTTTAGTTCCATTGGAAATGGATGCAAATCTCCGTTCCCCAACGCAAACCGGTCGAACCGCAAACACAATTACACCAAAGATTCAACTGGTAGTTTTTCATCCGAGTTACAAGCAGGGTTTTAAGCCGTTTTGGGCGATACTAACATCAGCGTACGTGTCTGCAAGTCAACCAGGAGGACTAACGCCATAGTGCGCGGGTTACGCACAGCCGCATTTGCTCTCTTGATCGTGGCATTCCTGTCGCCCGCCGCGACACGCTGCCATGCCCAGGCGGCGCTGCTCATGGAAGAACCGTACGGGTTTTTTGGAACCCTGAACCCAACCGGTCATGACGCTATCTATTTCGCGCGCATATGCGCCGATACTCCCGTCAAGCTCCGTCGCTGCGACCCAGGTGAAATGGGTGTGGTCATCTCGCGCTACAGTGACATAGCAAAGTACGACTGGGTGGCAATCCCACTCATTCCCTATCTTTTTTCCGTCGAAGATCCAGCCGAAGTCTCGGGCCGTGTTAATCGCGAGACCGTCAACCGCATTCGAGAGCAGTACCATGAGGCACACCTGTTGAGTCTGGGTGAGGACGTTCGCAAGGGGGGCTTCTTACATGGCGGCTGGGCTGAGCTTGTTGGAGTGTCCTACGAGCGCCGCATGTACGCCTTTCGGTTCGATACCACCGAGGCACAGGATGATGCATTCATCGTGAAGATGAACGAGTCCGAAAACCGCTCGCACTTTCAATTGCTCTTCAATAATTGCGCCGACTTTTCGCGCGGTGTTCTGAATTTTTACTTTCCACACACGTTCGGCCGCAGTGTTATTCCAGACGCGGGCATGACGACTCCAAAACAGATTGCTTACAAGCTTGTGAAGTACGGGAAGAAGCACCCCGAGATTCATCTGCAGGTCTTCGAGATTCCGCAGGTCCTCGGATACCGGCGCCATAGCAGGTCAAACAAGAGCATTGCCGAGTCTCTTGTAACCACTGGCTACGCCATTCCTATTGCCATTCTGAACCCGTATCTTGCCGGCGGCCTGCTCGTGGATTTTCTGGTGCGCGGTCACTTCAACCTTATTCCCAAGGACACGTTAAAGCTGACACCGGAATCGCTCGCCACCTTGACATTACCCGGCGAGCCCACTGACAATCCCGTAAGCGCCGCAATCCAGGTCCACAGCGACGCTCCGGGTGGATCTATGGAGTTTCCTTCCGAGCCGCTCGCTACCTCGGGCCTGAAGACGGTCATGGCTACGCATGAGTGAGCACGAAGCGCAAAACCTGAAGAACCACGCCAGATTCGATCCCCTCTTTCACTTCTTCCTCTTCGCCGTATATCTCACCAACATTGTCTATGCGAGCTTTCACCTGCATCGTCAACCGAGTCTTTCGTCGGGATGGTACCTGGTGTTGTCGATAGTGGTGATTGTCCCGGTACTCAAACTCCGGTCTTACCCGCTCAAAGTGCAGGATCGGGTGATTCGCCTTGAAGAGCGTCTGCGATTGCAAGCCCTGGCTCCCGCCGAGTGGCGCCACCAGGTCTATCGCCTCACCGAAAGTCAGCTCATCGCCCTGCGGTTCGCTGCGGACGACGAAGTCGTAGAACTCGCAAAGCAGGCACTCGAGCACAACCTGACGCGTAAGCAAATCAAGGAGCGCATTCGAACCTGGCGCGCCGACGAATGGCGGATTTGAGCCACGGAGGGAGGCGCTCCTCTTGATCTGCCACTCGGACTCTCATGCGCTCTCCGAACCAAAGCGTGTCCGTGCCTTCTCGTTAACCAGTCGAATCATTGCATCGACACTTCCGATTGTGGTCGCATTGTTGGCCGCACAGGCGGCAGGGCAATCCGCAATCGACCAACTCAACGCCTTGAGAGCAAAGGCCGGCGAGGCCAGAAGCAGCAATAATTGGCAATCGAATCTGGATTGGTCCAACCGAGTCAAGCAGTTTCTCAATGGCTCCCCGAATTCTCTCTTGACGGTCGCTCGCGCAGAGACACATCTCGGCAACTTCGACGCTGCATTTCATGAGATCGATCAGTTCGTCAGAATGGGCCAGGCCACCGACCTGCTCGAAGCTTCCCCTGACTTTGCTCCCCTTCGTACCAAGGAGAAATTTGCTGCCATCGCGAGTGGCATGAAGGCCAATCAAACTCCGATATCTCGCGCGTCAACGGCCTTTCTTCTATCCGACCCTGGACTGCTAACCGAAGACATTGACTTCGACCCAGTCACAAAGCGATTCCTCATCACAAGCATTCGGGAGAAAAAGATTATCTGGGCGAAAGCCGATGGCACCACCGGCGAGTTCGCCCGCACGCCCGACAATTTACCGATCTTTGCGATCAAAATCGACGTGCGACGTCGAATGGTTTGGGCCACCGAAGTGGCGCTGCAAAACTACTCGTTCGCGCCAAAAGAGGAGTGGGGCCGGTCGATCATTCTTTGCTTCGATCTGAAAGACGGCCGATTGCTGCGTCGCATTGAGGGACCGCACGGAAGCGCATTAGGCGACCTGACTCTTACGTCAAGCGGCGACCTGATCGCCAGCGATGGGCAAGCAGGAGCTATCTATCGATTGCGCGCAAACGGTACGGCAGTAGAACGTGTGGATGGCGGAGACTTCATCTCACCCCAAACCTCCGCGATGCATCCCGATGGCAAACATCTCTTCGTGCCTGACTACCTACGCGGCATTGGCTTGCTCGATCTCGAAACCAAGCAGGTCCAGTGGTTGCCGATGGAAGGAAGATTCGCACTCAACGGCGTTGACGGCCTTTACTTCTCCGCCGGAAAACTGATCGCCGTGCAAAACGGCACATCTCCCGAACGCGTCGTTATCTTCACGCTGGATTCCACACTCACAAAGATCTCATCCGAAACGATCATCGAGCGATCAACAGAAACTCTCGGCGATCCGACACACGGCGTGGTGATCGGCACCGATTTTTATTACATCGCCAACTCCGGATGGGACGCTCTCGACGACCACGGAACCGTAAAGCCTGATGCGAAGATCACTCCGCCTCGCGTGATGCGAATTGACCTCAATGCGCCTTCTTCGCCAACCCATTAACGCTGTACGCAATCGGTGGAGAAGACACCGTCCCAACCTCAATCATTCCTGATGTTTATCCTGATTACCCTCAAGTTTTAGATCAGCTAACGATTCCGTGTCGAGTTCGTGTTCTTCCCGGTAATGCTCGACCGACATCTTGCCATCCCACCACGCCCAGTTCATCGGATACACATCAGGATCGCCGAACACCTGGTAGAAATGCCAAACCACGATGGCCAGAGTCGCGAGGATGGCTTCGTAGAAGTGCACGGCTGTGGCAACATCAACCCACCAGCGCGCAAGCAGGTTTCCCACCCACACCTTGGCCCAGATCATCACTCCGGTCAGGCCCATCAATGCTGTGCCCCACACCAGCGCCCAATACTCCGCCTTCTCTCCGTATGTGAACCGTCCAAATTTCGGCTTGTCGCGGCTCAACCCGAGGTAGTACAGCATCGCCTGCACCGCATCGCGCAAATCTTTTGGGCGAGGCGCAATATCGCAGATTAGTCGCCGACCTTCGCGCAACGCCGCCAGGTAGAAGACGTGATAAACACCGGCGCCCATCAACACAACTCCCGCCACGCGGTGAATGATGCTGCGAAGTCGCTCGCCCATCCCTAAAACTTCGGCCAGCCACGAATCCGGAAACTTCAGTGCAAACCCGGTGATCACAAGAATGATGAAACTCGTGAGCAAAACCAGGTGCTGCCATCGTTGATTCGTCGTCATGCGAACCATCATCGGGTTCTGCATTCGGCGCCGCGCCATCGCTTTGCTGCGCCACATAATGGCGTTGTGCAGGAACATCGCTCCAATCACAGCCAGAATCAGAACCACATATACAATGCGCACCCATCGCGTCACAATCGACCCGATATCCTTTGGATGAGTTCCATCCTCCAGATGCACGCGCGTCAGGGTGAACTTCTGCGTGGCTCCCTTGTGGCACTTGCCGCAGGTTGCGTTCAGATTTGCTTTGTTGATCGTGGAGTGCGGATCGCTGGAAGGCAGAATGTTGTGCACGCCGTGGCAACTGGAGCAGTTAGCCGCAACCACGGAACCACCCTCCGACGCCAGGCCGTGATAGCTGTCCATGTAGCTCGAAACGCGGTTCCCGGGCAATCCAAACTCGCGCGAAAGCCGCACCCCTTCGTGACAGCGCGCGCACGTATCCCTCGAAAGATTCTTTTCGGAGACCGGCGAATTCGGATCGGCATGCGACTTGATCGAGTGAATTCCGTGGCAATCCGTGCATGACGGAGACTGCCCATTCCCTCGCGCAATAGCCTGCCCGTGAGCGCTTTGATTAAAGGTATGCTCAATCTCCGTGTGGCACTTCCCGCACGTGTTCGGGACGTTGAATTTCGCGATAGAGGATTGGTCATCATTTGGGGCGAGTATCTTGTGCGAGCCATGGCAATCGGTACAGACGGCGGCCTTGGTCGATCCCTTCTCTGTGGCTCGCCCGTGCACGCTCTCCTGGTACGAGATGAACGGCTGGGCGCTCACGCCGTTCGATTCCATCAGAAATTTCTGCCCGTGACAGCGTCCGCACGTCGCAGGAATGTTGGCGTGATTCACCGGCGATTGAGCGTCGCCTGTGGCAACAATCTCATGCACCCCACCGTGACAATCTTCGCAATTCGCCGCCCGAGTTTTGCCGCCCTTGCTAGCCTTCGCATGCGTGCTGTGCGCGTATGCGTCCTGCGCATCCGCGTGACACTGCACACACGCGATCTTCTGCGGAGGAGTCTCATGAACCAGGCTCTTTACATCCGTGTGACAATCCACGCAGGTGAACATCGAGGCATGAATGGAATGCTTAAGCTTGGCCTCATCGATATACAAGCTGACCTTCTTGCCGCCCTCGTCCTTGGTCAAAGTCGAGTCGGAGTGGCAAGTGAGGCAGTCTTCGTTTTTGAGCTTGTGCTCGGCGCGTGCGGCACAAGCCCAAACGATCAGCGATAGAGCGAGGATTTGACACAGAATTCTTCGTGCAGATTTCACGTTTCGAGGAAATGCCTTTGTGCAGAATCCCGCAGTGACTCGAGTCACATCCGGTGAGGAGATGCAAACCCCTCAGCGATAGCGATCTGGCGGCGCGTCATCGAACCGGATCCAGCGCCGGGCGCTTGTGCAGGTGCTGCTCTTTCGTCTTTCCGCCCAGAAGGCTCTTAGCTGAAATATGCAGTCAGCGTAAGCACCAGCAGTGTGAGCCCAATGAAGATCGCTGTAAATCCAACCACCTTCGAGAAATTCACAAGCCAGGTGGGCGCCTTTTCTCCGAGTCTCGCTTCGAGTTTTCCGGCGCGCGTCAGCCGCTGATATTCCTCCGGCCTTTTGTGTTTGAATTCCTCTTCGCTCTCCACACCGGTAAAGACCACCATGTCCATTGGAAAACTGTCGGGACGCAAGTGCGTATTTACAAAATGGATAGAGAAAATAAAAAGGATCGCCAACAACCCTTCTTCGCTGTGAATCACCAGCACCGCATTCAACGCCCATCCGGGCATGAAGTGCGCGAAGAACGGGGCGAACCACATTGCGTAGCCGGAGAATCCGATGACGATCATGCCCCAGAAGACCGCCCAGTAATCGAACTTTTCCCAGTAGGCATAGCGCTCAAACTGCGGCTTCTGCCCCAACCCGAGAAACCAGCGCATGTGCCCGAAAAGGTCCTTCACGTCTTTCCAGTTACCGACCATGGAGGTCGAGCCCCAGAAGATTCCTTTTTCGTGGTGAACAAATGCGCGAGTGAAGATATCCTTCACGTGAACGAGAAACGCCAACGTCAAAACCACGGCGCAGAGCTTGTGAAAGAAGAGAATCGCCCCGAAACCGCCAACTCCGCTTGCCAGGCCGCGTGCCCAGATGCTCTCGCTGAAGCGCAGCGGCAGCCCCGTGCCCGCAAGCCCTAGAAATGTAGTGAAGAGAACGGCGTGGAGATATCTTTGCGCCCGCGTGAAGCGCATGAAGAAGCGACCCTCTCCGGGCTTCTGTTCTATCTTTTCTTCCCCGGCAAGCTCCAGGTCAGGCATGCTTTCCTCCATTTGCCGATCTCTTCTTGATCTGGTCATACCGTGCACGGATCAACCAAAGTATCGTGTGAATCACAAAAAACGTCAGCGTTCCCGCCAACAGCAGGTTCATAAACAGCCGGACAAAATAGAGCGCCGGATTCATCTTGCGATCGCGAGCGTTGGCATGGGGCTGATATTGAACGAAGCTCACATTTGCGCCCTTATGACACCTGCCGCAAGTCGCCACCAGGTTGCCTTTTGCGATTGGCGATCGCGGATCCGACGCAGGCAATATTTCGTGCGCCCCGTGGCAATCCCAGCAGCGCGCCGTCTCCACGTAGCCGCCCAGCGATCCCAGTTGCGAGTGAAACGTGTCGTGATAGGTAGAAAGCTTGTCTTTATGGCACGAGCCGCAGATAGGCGTGGACTGCATGCGAAACGTCGCTTCTGTTGGCTGCAGAATCGCATGGGCTGTGTGGCAATCGGAGCACACCGGAGCTTTATTGTGCCCTTTCGCGACCGCGTGTCCATGTGCGCCCTGTTCAAAATCCGCATCGATCTTCGCGTGACAGGTTCCGCATGTTTTAGGGATGTTGGCCTTGAACGTGGGACTCTTCGGATCCTTGTGGCTCAGGATGTGATGTGATCCGTGACAGCTTTGGCAGTTCGCCGCCACCAGCAGCCCTTCTTTGTCCAATGCGAACCCGTGAATCGAGTCCATGTACATCGGGTAAACATTCGGCAGATCGTGCTTCTTCGCCATCATCCCGTCGCTATGACATGTTCCGCAGGTCTTCGGAATGTTGAGTGGATAGACTGCTGACCGCGAGTCGCCTTTTGGAAAAATGGAGTGGGCATCGCCATGGCAGCTTGTGCAAGGATGCTCCTTCGAAGAGGAATGCACACTGCCGACAAGCCCGGCAGACTCCTCCACGTGGCATTTGTTGCATTCCACTTTCGCGATGTGATCGGGATGCGGATAGTCCTTGATGTCCGCATGGCAGTCGCCGCATTTCTGGCCGCCATGAATGCTGGTCGCAAACTTCTGTCCATCCACAGAAATGCTGTGCCCCGCGGCGTTCTGCATGTCTTTATCGGAGTGACACCCGAGGCAATCCGTCTCCGCGTTCAGACTCGTTGCAGCCAGCGCAAGAACAAAACTGGCCGCCAGCGCACAAATGTCAAGGGCCCCTGGAACCCGGCCAGCCCATCTACGAACGGCGTCGTTTGGATCTCTATGCCTTCCCTGGCTCCCGCAAACCATGACCGCGATACGATCCGACAACTCTGAAATAGAAGACAATACTTTTCGTGCGGCTTCGGCCATCCTGCCGTCTGCTTTCTCCACAAGCAAGGATTCCAGACCCTCACCCATGGCTTCCCTCGCGTGGATTTCTCCACTTCGCTTGAAGAATCCTTCACGCAGGGAATGCAACTATGAGGAAAGTCCTTTTGCGAACAAACTGGCAGTGACTGGGGTCACAACTCCTAGCCCGCTACGAAGGCTACTTCGCTTTCTTAATGTGTGGCGTGTCACGTCGTGCGCGAAATCTCGGATCTCTCCATTGCGTGTGCCCTGTTAATTCGTTCGCCTGCCAGCGGTTTGCTCCTCTTTGCCAACTCGGCTCGTGCTCTAGGTTCAACGCGCGGGCGGAGGTGATGCCAGTCACATGCCGACTCATGCTTTTTCTCAGACAATGGGTCCGCAGCTTGAGGTACATCAAATGAGCGCGTCTACGGTAACCCACCCAACAACCATGCTCACTCTTCCTGGCGATGCAGTGCGCCAGATTCAATGGCGTTTCGCCGACCGCTTTGACTTGCAGATGCTGGTCCAGTCTTCGCGCGGCGTAGCGCGCACCACGGTCGCGCACATGGTTGCCGCCGGCGAGCGCAACAGCCACGAATGGACCCCTGCCAAGGCCGAAATGCTCGAAGCCTTCGATCGCGCCGGCATCACTGCCGCATTCATGGAGCCCGAAGAAGGCGGATTCATCTCCGGACCAAAAAATCTTGCGCTCTCTCTTGCTGCCTTTGAGCTCGCCTGGGTTGATGGTGGAGCAGCCACGGCCAGCCTCGCCGGTTTTCTTGCTCTTTCCCCCATCCACGAGCGGGGCACACCTGAGCAGGTCTCCCGCTACAAGAGTCTCTCCGCCCCGCCCCAGCCCGGAGAAAATCGCAAGCCCTGGCGTGGCGCCTTCGTCCTCACGGAACCAATTCCCTACGTCGGTGTCGACACCGGCATGCTGAGTGGAAAAGTGCGCGTCGCAGAGTGGCACGATGGGCAGGAGCCATGGCTGCAGGTCGACAAGCGCGGCCGCTTCATCACCAACATCGCCTTTGCAAACTTCGTCACAGCCGCCGTCAACTCTGACGATCCGCAAATCAAGGGCAGTTGCGTAATCATCCTCGAAGAAACGGACGAAGGCACCTTCGACCATGGAACACCCACGAAGAAGCTCGTCCATCAGCTCTCCTCTACGGGCGACCCGATCTTCAATCTGCGAGTTCCCGCGAGTCGCATTGTCGGGGGCTATACCGTCAAAGACGGCGTCATCATCCCCAATTTCAACCACAGTGAAATCATCGAGGCCGTTTTCAAGCGCACGCGTGTCGCCGTCGGCCTCATGACCGCCGCCAAGCTTCTCTCCGCAGTCGAGCCCGTGATCCGTTATCAGCGCGGCAGATTCCGCGGAGCAGAAGGAGCCAGGCCCGGCACGATCCGCTACGAACAAGGCATTCAACAGCGCGAAGACGCCCTGCACCGCCTCGTCGATATCTGGTCTACCGGCGAGGCAGCCGCATCCCTGGGATTCGCAACCGCCCGCCTCTTCGACGAACTTGACCCCCTCGAAAAGCAAAAGACCGCGACTCTCAAAGAGAGCGGAATCCAAGGCGGGCGCGCCGAGATGAAGGCGCTCCGCGACACAGAACAGCGCGCGATTGAAATGATCTCCTTGCCCACCTCGGACCCGCGCCGCGCCGAACTCGCCGCCGATCCACTCGTTGGCTTCGTACTTCGGGAGTCGGTAGCCAACGTTGTCTGTCCCGCCACCAAGCTTTGGAACACCGGCCACGGCGCCAACATGATGCGCGAAGCAGTGAGCCTGATGGGCGGCTACGGCATCACGGAAGACTGCCCTGGCTTCCTGGCCACGAAATGGATGGACGCGCAACTCGAGGCTACCTACGAAGGCCCTGAGGCCGTGCAACGCCGCCAACTCACCATCACCATGACTTCCGAGCTTTTCCTAGCGCAGTTCCGGGCTTGGACAGCCGAAATGCGTTCCATCGCCTCCCGCTGTCCCGGAACAGGTGCCTGCACGCTCGCCTCCGCCATGCAGATGTGGCTGTGGACACTGAACCATCTGCAGAACGCCGTCGATCCTGACGGCAACAAGCTTTACCACGGGCAGCGTCAGGGCGTAACCTTTGCGCTTGCCGACGCGCTGTGCTGGCTCCTGGCATCGCGCTACCAGATTCTCGACCTACTCGAGCTCGAAGCAAAGGGCCCTGCCGACGCTACAGTCTCTGAAGATCTTTCCGCCACCGTACAGTTCTTCAGCGACCTCGCGCACTCGCAAGCCGCTCAAGCCGCGGGAGAAGTCTCCCGCATCTGTGCCGACCTGGTCTTTGGATACAACCAGCATCCCTCGTGGAACAAGGACGCCGAAAAATGCTGTTTCCTTGCGAGCGAACTTGAGGACTATGAAGTCACGATGCCCGGTATCAGCGCGCTGGCGGTGGATGTGATTTTCAAAGATGGCACGCATCCTGAGAAGGCAGGACCCTGCGCAGGCTGCGCCGGTGCCGGCGAATTTCTCCGCCTGCAAAACAAACTCTGCAGTTGCCTCAGCGGCTCTCGTCTCGCCAAGGATCGCGCCGCAGAAACGGTAAGCAAAGTCATGATCCCGGAAGCCCTGGACTATCCCGCATGAGCATCGACGCTTTAGAAAAGCCGGCACCAGCGGAAGTTGCGCGAGAGAAGATGGAAGTCGACATCGCCTGCGTTGGATTTGGTCCCGCAATGGGCGGATTCCTGACCACTCTCACGCGTGCATGGACAGAGAATCCAGGCGACCCCGCCTTTGAAAGCAAAGTCACGCCCGGCATTCCTCTTCAGGTGCTCTGCTATGAGCGCGCAGACGACATCGCCTCCGGCGTGAGCGGAGTGGTCACGCACGCCAGGGGAATTCGCACCAGCTTTCCCGACTTGAATATCGCGGAAATTCCAATGTCCACGGAAATCAAGTCTGAACGCGTAATGTACTTGCTTGATCCCGTCGGTGCAAGTCATCGTTCATTCGCATTGCGACTTGGAGATCGGGTGCTTCGCGCTGCGGCCGGGCTGCTCAAGATTGAGGATCACGCCTTCGAACTTCCCTGGACGCCGCCTTTCCTGCATAAGAACGGGGGACTAATTCTCTCTGTTGGCCAATTCAACCAGTGGGTAGGTTCGCAGCTTATGAACTCCGGTTTCGCGCAGGTTTGGCCTGGAATGCCCGTCGCGGAACCTCTCTTTGCGGATCACGCTGTCGTCGGCGTACGCCTTGCAGATCAGGGAGTAGACAAGGATGGAGTACCCTCTGACGACTACATGCCCGGAATCGACGTGCACGCGAAGCTGACAGTTGTTGGCGATGGACCCTTCGGCCCCATCGGGCGCGCGATCGATCAAAAATTCGGAATCCCCAAGGGCCACGAAAAGCGGGAATGGGCTTTGGGAATGAAATTTGTCATCGAGCTGCCTTCCTCGCCAGATGATTCCTCCTCACCGCTGCAGCCCGGCACCGTGTGGCACACCTTTGGCTTCCCTGAGCCTGAGATCTTCGGTTTTCTCTACGTACATCCCGACCGGCTTGTCTCGGTAGGCATCTTCGTGCCGTCGTGGATGAGCGATCCTTCGCGCACTGCCTATCGTTATCTGCAGCACTACATCCAGCACCCTGCATTGTGGAAGCACCTCAAATACGGAATCCTCCGCTCCTGGGGAGCGAAATCACTCGATGAATCCGGCAAGCACGGAGAGCCATTCCTCAATGGAAACGGATATGCCCGCATCGGCGAAGGCTCCGGCTCAACCAATATGCTCGCTGGATCGGGAGTGGACGAGGCCTGGACCACCGGCACACAGCTCGCTGAATCTGTCATCGAACTGCTGAAAGCAGGCAAGCCCTTCACCAAGGAATTCCTTTCCGCAACCTACGAAGCAAAACGGCGCGAAAGCTGGGTAGAACGTGGAGCGCGCGAAGCGGAAAATGCCCGCAACGGCTTTCACGGCGGAGTCATCCAGGGAATGATCGGTATGGCCCTCGCTGGTCTCTCCAGGGGAAAAATCTCGGTCAACGCCAAAATCCCGCCGACCCACAAGCAGATTCACCGTGCCCGCTCGAAAGATTTGAAGCGCAAACACGCCGCGGAGCTGGCAATTCTGGACGGCCGCCCTCTGCACGACGCCCTCATGACATTGCGCGGATGGCCCGAGATCGCATTCGATGGGCGCCTTCTCATTTCTCATCAGGACGCGCTCCTCATGGGCGGCAAAGTTCAGGCGATGCCTGGCTTCGCAGACCATGTCGTCTTCAGGAACATCGGTCTCTGCATCAGTTGCGAAGACCGTACCTGCATCGCCATGTGCTCCGGTCAGGCAATCACCCTCGGCCCTGAGGGACTGCCCGACTTCGAGCGTGAAAAGTGCGTCCACTGCGGAGCATGTCTGTGGAACTGCTCGAAAGAAGTGGATAACGATCTGACAAATATAGAATTTCGCGCCGGATCCGGCGGCCTGCATTCCGCAGAAAACTGAGGGCGGCTCTTAGCCACTA
>Ga0207683_10001116_pt1 | contig 24390 bp, 30 predicted proteins | sample KBSM73metaG_FD_184333 | JGI IMG/M metagenome (GOLD analysis project Ga0207683, IMG submission 184333) | Miscanthus rhizosphere microbial communities from Kellogg Biological Station, Michigan, USA - KBS M7-3 metaG (SPAdes) (version 2) | ecosystem: Host-associated > Plants > Roots > Rhizosphere >... | reverse complement strand
CCAAAAAAATGCTCCGGGGGTATATTTGGCCAAATGTTTTTGGTTTTTTGCGGTTAAAAACTAATGGCAAAGTACGTGCAAAGTCAATACTACCATAGCGAAAGGACTAACATAGTGTCTGCAACACATGACGAAAACGTTCCACATGAAGCACAAGTCGATGCGGCTATCGACGACCAGATGGAGAGGACTTCCACGCATGCTGCAATCGCAGATGTGACAGCTACAGCCATCTCGGATGCAGCTGCACCAGGTGCTGCGTACAACCAGACCGAGATGACCAATATTCGAAACGAGGTCGTCGCTCTCAATGCGCGTCTAGCTCTTACAGTAGCTGCGCTCAACAATGCACTTGCTGTTCTTCGCGACGCTGAGTTGATTCCAACCTCCTAGATTTAGATATTCTGAAAGGAGGGTCGCGTGCCTGCTAGAAGAAGGCGGTCAGGGTCGGATAAGACTCCGCATAAACCCGCGACAACTCCTGAAGCTAGAGAGAGTGAGGTTGTTGGTTTAGCTATTGACCTTGCCGAAGAACAAATCCGTGATGGGACTGCATCCTCGCAGGTCATTACGCATTTCTTGAAACTCGGTTCGAGTCGAGAGCAGCTCGAACAACAAAGACTTGAACATGAGAACGAATTAACTCGAGTAAAGATCGAAGCCATCGAATCTCAGAAACGCGTAGAAGAGTTGTACATGGAAGCACTCGATGCAATGCGTAGTTATTCGGGAAATCCATCAACCTCTGAACAAAATGATGAGAACTAAGACTTACTCTGAGCTGAGAGCTTTGGACACATTCGAAGAACGATTCCGTTATCTAAAAGTTCCAGGAATCCTCGGAGCAGAGACCTTTGGGTTTGATCGCTGGATTAATCAACGTTTTTACAAGTCTTATGAATGGGACCACGTTCGAAGTTACGTCATAACACGTGACAGTGGATGTGATCTCGGTGTTCCTGGCTATGAGATCTATTCGGGTCTACTAGTTCATCATATGAATCCTATTTCTTTAGATGATATCAAACAAGGCGATGAATCGCTAATTGATCCTGAGTTCTTGATCACTACATCGCTGCAAACTCACAATGCGATTCACTACGGTGACGAAAGTCTTCTTCCACGAGGACCCGTAGTAAGACAAAGAGGTGATACAACACTCTGGTAGGAGAATAAAATGCAAAGTCCAGTTTCAATCGCTAAAGATCGTCCAACGGAGACGGCTACACCAGTTGTGGTCGCCATCGCCGTTCTACTAGCAAAACTGATCGGTGTCGATGATCCGGACACCATCTTTTACATGACTATCGTTCTTGCATTCGTACCAGCGGCAGTGACGTGGCTAGTTGTGCTGCTTAGAAAGAGGTCCGAAGTTTAACCTATTTAAGGGGGCCTTGTGACGACGGCTGTGCTTATAGCAATAGGCGCGGCGATCACGGCATTATTTACCCCTTTAGTCACACTGCTCGTCGCCTATCGTAAGATGTCCGGGTCGGTAGCTTCTTCGGAGGCTGGAGCACTCTGGGACTCTGCGGGTCAGTTTCGAGCTGACTTGTTGGAGCGAATCAAAATACTTAATGCTCGACAGCTAGAATTAGAAGAACGTATTGCTGCTCTCGAGATCGCTAATCACAATCTAACGATAGAGAACGAAAGTTTACGCATTCAGTTAGGGAGGGTTTCTAATGCCTGATCCCGGACTTCAATTGGTACGTTTAATTCAACATCGCTTACGTTGGCTGACGGTTTCTGTCATTGTGGTTTATGTAATTCTTGTCCTGGGATTGGTTGCGGGTGTTGCTGGTGGCTATTATTGGGTTAGACATAAAGCGCATGAGACCAATGTCCGTATCGCAGAAGAAAGAAAGAACCGATTAAAAGAACAACGACGAATTCACGAAGCCGCTGCGCAGGCACAGTTTCAGACGTACATTCTTTGCCGCTCACAAGGTCGGACGAAGAAACAGTGCCAAAAAATTGCTAGTGGTATCATCTTATCACCACGTATTTCTTTCCGAAAGCTAGATGCACGTATTCTTCGGGTTGCAGAGTTAACTGTGACTCGTTTGTTCAAAGGACCAAAGGGTTCGAAAGGTGAGCAAGGAGAACGAGGACTTCCAGGCCTGTCAATTCGTGGACCTCAAGGACCACCAGGGCCTAAGGGACCTCCTGGTCCACCCGGGCCTCGAGGACCAGCTGGACCTCCTGGGAAAGGACACCGAGGATCTCAGGGACCACAAGGATCTCAAGGGCCTCAAGGACCTAGAGGTGCTCAGGGACCTCAAGGTGCTCAGGGTCCACCTGGAAACGCGTTGGATTGGTGCCCGGGAAGGCTTACTACTATCGAACTTTTCCGTGGTCCTAAGATCTTGGCTTGTGTAGTAAGTGAATTTAACACTTCGATAAGAAAGGAACCAAAATGGACGAGCAGGGAGCCCAGCAGGAGATGACGCAGAACGAAGGGCAGGAAGCAGCTCAGGAGGCAGGGACAGTTACTGCGCCGGATCCCAATCCAGATCCTAATCCTCAGCCAGAGTCTAATCCGAATCCAGATCCGAACGCTCAGCCAGATCAGGATCCGAATACTCAGTCTGATCCGAATGCGAATACAGGACAGGAGACTGGGACGACAGGTGGTCCGGTAACTGAGGAGATTCCTGCAGATTCTCCGCCGGTCGCCGTCCATCCTCACGCAGAGCAGCCACCGCCCGAGCAGCCGCCGGGGACCGAGCCAGCTCCTGAGTCTCAGCCAGGAACTGAGCCAACGCCTGAGCCAGCACCAGAGGCTCAGCAGGGAGAGGGGACCACAGGAGAGACTCAGCAGGAGGGTTAATATGCCTGAAACAGGCGAAGATGTAGTTGTGGACAAAGTCAGAGAAGAAGATGCTGACGAGTCTGAAAACAGAGATATTGTAGTCGACTCAAAACTAGACGTGACACCCGAGGACGACGATGACAGCACCTAATGTCAGATTTTCAAGAGACATTACGGTTGGATGTCAAGGTAAAGACGTAATCGGGCATAAGCGCGCAATCTCGAGAGCCGTTCCACTACGATATCCTTGGCACGATTTCAGTGATTACTGTGGAACCACGTTCATGAAAGCCGTTCAAGAGTGGAAGAAGAGCAAGAACATGAACACTCTTCCACGGATTGGCTTGACGGCTCATAACGTGTTGGAGCGCACACATGAGAAGGATTCTCAAGAGTGGGCGTTCGATCCAATCGCAATCGAGTTGTGCAAGGAGTACTACGAAGAGCATCACCAACCTACCGATGCTGCAAAAAGAGAAAAAGGTGTAAGTGCTGCGTTCTTCTGGTACTCGCACCGTGGCTCTATTGCATATTCTCAAGCTCGACCATTTCAGCTAGGGAAGCCTCTGTGGGTTCCCAGTCGATGGGATTGTAGTGGATTTGCTACAAATTGTCACTACGCAGGTGGTGCTCCGGATCCAAATGGTCGTGGTTATGATCACTTGGGTTATACAGGAACGCTCATTGATCATGGGGTTCGTGTAGCCGGAGTCAGTCAACTAAAACCTCTCGATCTGATTTTCTATGGGTTCTCACGAGCTCAGCCAGGATTCCCAGGCGGATCACCTACACACGTAGCAGTCTATGTAGGTGTGAAGAACGGTGTGCCAATGGTAATCTCTCATGGCCACTATCCAATGGGATATTATCCTTACAATTATAGAAGCGACATTAATCATTATCGGCATTATAATGTGTGATGCCGAGTAAAGAATCACATAAAGTGGGTGGAGTGCATGGAACCAAGTATCCTTATAAGCACCAAGAAGGTTTTGGGTATTGCTGAAGATTATACGGTGTTCGACGAAGATATTATCATGCATATTAATACGGCTTTCTCTACTCTCACCCAACTGGGAGTCGGCCCAAGCGCGGGCTTTATGATCGAAGACGAAACTGCCGAGTGGGACGAGTTCCTTCCAGCAGAACCGGGGGATCTTCAGTACAATGCCGTTAAATCATATGTATTTCTCAAAGTATCAATGCTTTTCGATCCTCCGCAAACATCGTATCTAATTGCCGCAAAAGAAAAGCAAATTCAAGAGCTCGAATGGCGTTTGAATGTGCATCGAGAGGAAACAGGATGGGTTGATCCTGATCCTCCAGTAATTCCCATCGAAGAGACCATCTAGGAGGTAATCGTGGGAATCGAAGGAATCGAGGAACTGACGAACGACGAGCGTAACGATCGCATGAGACAGCGCGATCAGGAGGCACAGGCCGAAAGAGAGACCAGAGATCAGGTCCAGGCTGACGACGCTCGGGCAAGGCAGATCAGGCAGGGTGTTATCTCAGAGGAGTCTGAAGAACCACAGCCAGAAGAATAGGGATCACTATGGGTAATGTAGCTATTGTTGCGATCCCTTCTGAAGATGATTACGTTCACAAGATCTCTAGTGAGAAAACCGCCCATATGACTCTCCTGTTTCTAGGAGAGACTGATAAGGTAAAGAACCTACCCAATATTTTGGGTTTCGTACAACACGCAGCCAATCAGTCTCTTATGCGCTTCGGCATGGACGTCGACCGTCGAGGCGTATTGGGCCCTGAGGAAGCTGACGTGTTGTTCTTCAACAAGAGTAGATGGAGCGGTTTCGAATCTGTAAACAATTTTCGCTCTTACCTTCTTAAAGACCCTAACATCCGCACAGCATACGATTCGACCGAACAATTTCCCGAATGGATTCCTCATCTCACGCTTGGTTATCCCAAGACTCCGGCTAAACAAGATACACGAGATCATCCGGGAATCTACTACGTTCAATTCGATCGCATTGCTGTTTGGACTGGCGATTTCGAAGGTATTGAATTCCCTTTGAAAGCTTACGAATGGGATGCGGAGCTAGCTATGGGAAACACTGCAGGAAAGAACGCTGTAGACAACATTCTCACACACTTCGGTGTCAAAGGAATGAAATGGGGTGTCCGTCGAAAGGCCACAGTAGGGCCACAAGAAGTTGTTGTCCGAGATTCACGAATCACAGGACGAGGAATTAGGACTTCTGGTGGAGCAGGACACCCAGCTACAGAATCAGCTATTCGTGCACGAAGGATTGGACAGATCGGAAAGAAGAGTGGTCTAAAAGCGCTCAGTGACGAGGAACTTCAGACGTATGTGAAGCGAATTCAACTCGAGCAGAGTGTGAAGCGTCTTCAGTACAGCGAGAAGAATCGTGCTCAGCGATTTGTGGCTAGTCTTCTTGGACAGACGGGGAAGAGTTCAGCTCAAACAGCAGCGAACACTGCCTCGTCAGCCGCAGTCAAGAAAGGACTCATTAAAGCCGGTTTGCTAGCCGCGGCTTAGGGAGGTTAGCATGGGCCTATCTAATACTGCGACACCGATTTACTATGGTCAATTTCGCGAAGCTGTTCTAAGAGGTGAAATACCTGTAAATCGCGAGATTTCTCTAGAGATGAATCGGATAGATGCGCTCATTGCTAATCCCAATATCTATTACGACAATGAAGCGGTTGAAGGGTGGATTCGCTTTTGCGAAGGTGAGTTAACATTAACTGACGGATCCGATCTACATCTTCTTGATTCATTCAAGCTATGGGGCGAACAAATCTTTGGATGGTACTACTTCGTCGAGCGTAGCGTATACGTTCCGTCCGCTGACAATCATGGTGGCCATTACGAAAAACGGTTAATCCGGAAGCGCCTAACGCTTAAACAGTATCTAATAGTTGCGCGAGGTGCAGCCAAGTCGATGTACGAGTCGGCGATTCAAAGCTATTTTCTGAACGTCGACACGTCCACGACACACCAGGTTACCACAGCGCCAACCATGAAGCAAGCCGACGAAGTTGTCTCTCCAATCCGTACTTCGATCACGCGCGCGCGAGGACCATTGTTCAAGTTCCTCACGGAAGGATCTCTTCAGAACACGACGGGATCTAGAGCTAACAGAGTCAAGTTAGCAGCGACTAAGAAAGGCATCGAGAACTTTCTCACTGGATCTCTACTCGAGATTCGGCCAATGGCCATCAACAAGCTCCAAGGTCTTCGTCCTAAGATCTCCACAATCGACGAATGGTTGTCTGGCGATCTTAGGGAAGATGTGGTGGGAGCTATTGAGCAGGGAGCATCTAAACTCGAGGACTATCTGATCGTTGCTGTTAGCTCTGAAGGAACTGTTCGTGCTGGCTCAGGGGATACTATCAAAATGGAATTGATGGACATCCTTAAAGGCGAGTACCTCGCACCGCATGTTTCGATCTGGCACTACAAGCTAGATGAACTAGAAGAAGTCTCAGATCCGTCTATGTGGTTGAAGGCTAATCCAAATCTGGGGGCCACGGTTTCTTATGAAACTTATCAACTTGACGTGGAACGAGCCGAAAAAGCTCCAGCGTCTCGAAACGACATTCTGGCTAAGCGTTTCGGCATTCCCATGGAAGGTTACACCTATTTCTTTACATACGAAGAAACTCTCCCCCACCGAACTCGAGAATTCTGGCAAATGCCTTGTGCTCTCGGAGCAGATTTGTCCCAAGGAGACGATTTTTGTGCGTTTACGTTCCTATTCCCGTTGGGCCACGAAAAGTATGGAGTAAAAACTCGGAGCTATATCACTGAGCGAACGTTGATGAGACTTCCTGCCGCCATGCGACAGAAGTACGAGGAGTTCATCAACGAGGCGAGTCTTCATGTCATGCCGGGAAACATTCTCGACATGATGGAAGTTTACGAAGATCTCGAACGGTTTAGTCTAGCTTCTGAGTACGATGTTCGGGCCCTTGGTTACGACCCATATAACGCGAAAGAATTCGTAACTCGGTGGGAGGCAGAAAACGGACCCTTTGGTATTGTGAAAGTTCCACAAGGAGCTAAAACAGAATCGGTTCCTCTAGGCGAGATCAAGACCTTGAGCGAAGAGCGACTTCTAGTCTTCGATCAAGCTCTGATGTCGTTTGCGATGGGGAACGCTATCACCCTGGAAGATACGAACGGTAATCGTAAACTCTTGAAGAAGCGCCAAGACGAGAAGATCGACAACGTGGCAGCGCTTATGGACGCTTGGATCGCTTTCAAGGCGAACAAGGAGGCGTTCGAATAGATGGGGATCGTGTCGAAGATCTACAACGGTCCGTCCGATTGGATAGTAGAAAAAACTAGTGCTCGCAGTCGACGCTCGTTTGGTTTTTGGACATTGATACTAGCAATAATTGGAGCGCTCTTCTTCGGGAGAGTCGTCTTCTACGTAACATTGCTTAGTCTATTGGCGTTGATACCGAATGTAACGGCAGAGACTCCGGTTGAGCATGAAGATGGCGACGAAGAAGAACCATCGTATCCAACTGACTCTCAACCAGAGCCGGGTGTTGTAGACAAGCTTCAAGAGCTGGAAGATGAGCGATAGTTTGTGGAAGGAGGTGAGATGTGTCACGAATAGGCAATGCGTTGACGCATGCCTGGAACGTATTTACTAATAATAGACCAGTCGTTACACGAAATAGTCCCTGGCCATTTGGTTCAGATCCTGCTGATGCTGCTAATGCTGGAAATCACGGACCTGGTTATGCAGTAAGACCAGATCGTGTTAGAGGTCGAGTTACTAACATGAAAACGTTGATTTCTTCGATCTATACTCGTCTTAGCATTGATGTCGCTTCGATTGACATGCGACATGTGAAATTGGACGAGCAAGATCGGTATCTTCAGGACATGAATAGTGGACTAAATAATTGTTTGACTGTTGAAGCTAATATTGATCAAGCTGCGCGAGCTTTTAGACAAGATATTGCCATGACCCTTTTTGACAAAGGTGTCGCAGCGCTTGTTCCAGTCGACACATCGATTAGTCCGGAAGAATCTGGTGGCTACGAAATTTTAACGCTTCGTGTAGGAGACATCGTAACGTGGTACCCCAAGCATGTAAGGGTAAGTCTGTACAACGAAGCGACGGCACAACGAGAAGAGATTACTCTAGAGAAAAGCTCTGTAGCTATCATAGAGAATCCTTTGTTTGCCGTAATGAATGAGCCAAATTCGACTCTTCAGCGTTTGCTACATAAGCTAGATCTATTGGACGACATAGATACGCAATCTGCTTCCGGAAAACTTGATTTGATTATCCAGCTTCCTTATGTGATTAAGTCTGAAGCCCGTAGACAGCAGGCAGAACAACGTCGAGCAGACATTGAGTTTCAGCTTAAGGGTAGTCAGTACGGGATTGCCTATACAGACGGAACGGAAAAGGTCATTCAGCTGAATCGTCCGGCCGAGAACAACATGATGGCCCAAATCGAGTACTTGACCGAGATGCTGTACGGTCAACTTGGTCTAACGGAAGAAGTTATGAACGGCACAGCTGATGAAAAAGCTATGTTGAATTATTGGAACCGTACAATCGAACCAGTTCTTACGGCTATCGTCGAAGCTATGAGACGTACTTTCTTAACTAAAACTGCTAGAACTCAAAAGCAAACTGTTGCGTTCTTCCGGGATCCATTCCGATTGGTTCCGATTGAGAACATCGCTGAGATTGCTGACAAGTTCACTCGTAATGAAATTATGACGTCGAACGAAATGCGACAGGTAGTTGGCATGGCTCCTCACTCTGATCCGAAGGCTGACCAACTGGTAAACAGTAACATGCCTCAAGAAAAGACTGGCAACGGAGTCGTACTACCAAAAGATCCGGTTCTGGCAGAAGTAGCATCTGTTGTCAATGATGCCAAAGTTAGGAGGAGTAGTCAAAATGGGAGCTGAGGCTAAGCCTGACTTTAGCGGCTACGCCACGAAGGCTGGTCTTAAATGCTCAGATGGCCGGACTATCATGCCGGATGCCTTTAAGCATCAGGATAAAGAGACAGTTCCGTTGGTCTGGCAGCATGGGCACAATGAGCCCAGCAACGTACTAGGTTACGCAGTGCTCGAGAATCGTGATGACGGTGTTTACGCATATGGGTACTTCAATGACACCGAACAGGCGAAGAATGCCAAGACTCTGGTGCAGCACGGAGATATTAAGTCGCTGTCTATTTACGCAAACGAACTTGTCGAGAAGGCTAAGAACGTTCTTCACGGAATGATTCGTGAACTCAGTCTAGTGCTGTCGGGTGCTAACCCCGGAGCGCTTATCGACAACATTACACTAGCCCATAGTGACGGTGAGATCGTCACGTTGGAAGATGAAGCGATTATCTTTACTGGTCTAGAACTAAGTCATTCTGATGGAGATTCGTCGGAGTCCGAAGAAGAGAAGAAGGAAGTTGAGGAAGAGGAAACAAAGGAAGTAGTGCACTCCGCGGAAGATCCAACAGTCCAAGAAGTTTATGATTCGATGGCTCCTGAGCAGAAGGAAGTTGTCCACTACATGGTCGGCATGGCGCTTGCTCAGCACATGTCCGAGCTTAAGCAGAGTGCGACACCTGAACCTGAGAAGGAAAAGGAAGAAGAGAAGGAGCCTACTGCTGAAGAACTTGTCCACGATGACACTAATAAAGAGGAAGGACGACGCATGTCCCGCAACGTCTTCGAGCAGCAGAACGGAGGCAAAAAGGAAGAAGAGCACGTTCTGACACATGATGCGGTCCGAGAGATCGTCACCGAGGCCCAGAGGGCTGGATCGCTGAAGGAAGCAGTCGAGACGTACGCTCTTAAGCACGGCATCGACAACATCGAGGTTCTCTTCCCGGATGCCCGTTCGGTAACGGACACCCCAGAGTTTGACCAGCGAAGAGTCGAGTGGGTTTCTAGCGTCATGAACGGGACCAAGCACTCGCCTTTCTCTCGGATTAGGTCGCTCGTTGCTGATATTACCTTCGACGAGGCTCGTGCACGCGGCTATATCAAGGGTAGCTTCAAGAAGGAAGAGTGGTTCAGCCTTTCAAAGCGGACCACGGCACCAAGCACAATCTACAAGAAGCAGAAGTTGGATCGTGACGACATCATCGACATCACCGATTTCGACGTGGTGATGTGGCTCAAGGGTGAGATGCGTCTCATGCTCGACGAAGAGATCGCACGTGCAATTCTCATCGGCGACGGTCGTGCTGTTGACGACGATGATAAGATCAAGGACCCAGCTGGCGCCACCGACGGCGTGGGTGTGCGTTCGATCCTTCACGATCACGATCTCTATGCAACGACGGTTACTGTCGATGACACCGCTGCTGCGATCGACGTTGTCGACGCGGTTATCTCGGCTGGTCGATGGTACAAGGGCTCAGGTTCGCCTACGCTCTACACGACCCTGCCCGTCCTTACGTCGCTCTTGCTTACTCGAGACAATCAGGACCATCGTCTGTGGAAGACTCCTGCCGAGCTCGCTTCGGAGATGGGTGTCTCGAACATCGTCACTGTCGAGGTCATGGAGAGTGAGCCAGATCTTATCGGTATCGTCGTGAATCTCAAGGATTACACGATCGGCGCCGATAAGGGTGGAGAAGTCAACTTCTTCGACGACTTCGACATCGACTACAACCAGTACAAGTACCTGTACGAGACTCGCATTTCTGGAGCCCTGACGAAGATTCGCTCGGCTCTGGTCATCAAGAGGGCAGCCGCTGGTGGCGTCGAGGCTACGCCAACGCAGCCAGCCTTCGATGGTACCACGGTGACGGTTCCGACCGTGACTGGTGTTGTCTACAAGAACAAGTCAACTGGTGCAACGCTCACGACGGGTAGCCCAGTAACGCTGGCCCCAGGTGCTTCGCTTACGGTCGAGGCCACGCCTACTACCGGCTATTACTTCGAGAGCAACCAGGAAGACGAGTGGACTTTCACGAACGAAACGTAAGGTAGGTCCCTCATGGCAAGGTTTTCCGGTCGTGTTGGTTACGGCGAGCCGATAGAAACGAGACCTGGTGTATGGGTTGACAACATTGTTGAGCGAACATATTTTGGAGATGTCATTCAGAATATTAGATCCCTCAAGCAGGGAGAAAATCTCAACGATGACATAAGTGTTCAAAATTCTATCAGCATTGTAGCCGATGCTTATGCTAACGATCATTTCTTTGCCATTCGTTATGTGGAATGGGCGGGGGCTTTGTGGAAGGTTTCGAGCGTTGAAGTGCAACGCCCCCGTCTTCTACTTAAATTAGGGGAGGTGTACAATGGGCCTACGCCTGGATCTACACCAAATCCTTGAAACGTTTACGCCTAATGTATATTTTCAACCTCCGAACAACATCGAGTTGAATTATCCGTGCATTATTTATAAACGTGACTTTGCTGATACTAAATTTGCTGATGACATTCCATATAACCATAGGTTAAGATATCAAATTATGGTCATTGATCCAGATCCCGATAGTGACATTCCGGGTAAAGTAGCATCAATGCCAATGAGCTTGTTTAATCGGTTTTATACAGCCGACAATCTGAATCACGATGTATACAACGTCTTCTTCTAAAAGGAAAGGTAGAAATGGCACCCCTTACATGGGATGACGTGGGGCAACGACTGTACGAAGTTGGCGTAGACCATGGAGTCCTTTATCTTCCCGATTCAGGCGGAGTTTACTCCGATGGAGTTGCTTGGAATGGGCTCACCACGGTCACCGAATCGCCTTCTGGTGCAGAGCCTTCGCCACAGTACGCAGATAACATCAAGTATCTGAATCTCATCTCCGCTGAGGAGTTCGGCGGAACGATCGAAGCATTCACCTATCCAGAGGAATTTGCAGAGTGTGACGGTACAGCAGTTCCTGCTACAGGTGTTACTGTCGGTCAGCAGAGCCGTAAGGGCTTCGGCTTGTCTTATCGCTCTCGCATTGGCAACGATCTCGATGGTACCGATCATGGCTACAAGCTGCATCTTCTTTACGGCTGCTATGCATCTCCATCCGAGAAGGCCTACGCAACGATCAACGATTCTCCCGAGGCAATCACCTTTAGCTGGGAGATCTATACTGTTCCGGTCGCTGTAACCGGTATGAAGCCGACTTCGCTAATCGTCATCGATTCGACGAAGGTCGATCCGGCAGACCTGGCCGCTCTAGAGGCCGAGCTGTACGGAGACTCCGGCGGAGACCCGAATCTCCCGACACCAGACGTGGTTATCGCCATGTTCGCAGGCGCCCTGACCGTCGTGGATACGGGAACTCCGGCTAACCAGCCGACGTACAACGCTGGCACCCATGTCGTTACGCTTCCGGCAGTCACTGGTGTTCAGTGGAAGATCAATGGAGTCAACAAGGCTCCTGGTGCTCAGCCAGCTCTTACCGTTGGTCAGACGGCTAACATCACCGCTAATCCGATGCCAGGTTATCGCATCGATGGTGACGACGACTGGACCTACGACTATTAACAGATGGGTTTAAGACAGGAGGTCAGAGGATGCTCGAGATTGTGGTTCCAGGTGTCGAATACTTCAATGAAGAAACTCGAGAATTCGTTACTAAAGGTGATGTGACCTTGGAGCTAGAGCATTCTCTGATCTCACTGTCAAAATGGGAGTCGAAATACGAGAAGCCTTTCTTAGGTAAAGGTGATAAGACGTCAGAAGAGGTTCTTGGTTACATAAAATTCATGACGTTGACTCCCAATGTTCCAGAAGAGGTATACGAGAAGCTTTCGGAAGCCAACATCACGGACATCAATAACTATATTGACGCAAAGATGACCGCGACGTGGTTCAATGAGCCTCCGGGCGCTCCTAAGTCTCGGGATGTGATCACAGCAGAGCTCATTTACTACTGGATGATCACTTTTCAGATCCCGTTCGAGTGTGAGACGTGGCATCTTAACCGATTGTTCACGTTGATTCGGATTTGCAACATCAAGCAGGCAAAGCCTCAGAAGATGAGTCGAGCCGAGGTGGCACGTCGAAATCGAGAACTCAACATTCAACGTAGAGAGCAACTGGGAACAAGAGGCTAGAAAGGAGGTGGCATGACGGCTCTCGTTTGGGATAAGCCCGACGAACGAATCTTCCAAACTGGCATCGATCGAGGAGTTCTTTATCTTCATGACGGTACTGTTGCTGTTTGGAATGGTCTTACCAGCGTAGAAGAAGATTCAGAGATCGAGGTGAAATCGTTTTATCTCGATGGGGTGAAGTACTTGGAGACTTTGATCCCTGGAGACTTCGTAGGGAAGCTCAAAGCTTTTACCTACCCAGATGAATTCGAATCGGTCTGTGGAATTAGTCATGTCTCCTCAAGCGAAGCGGGATTGGGCCTGGATTATTACAACCAGCCACCAAGAAGCTTTAATCTTTCGTATAGAACCATAGTTGGCGATGGCGTTAAGGGAACAGACTACGGTTACAAAATTCACATCCTCTATAACGTTTTCGCTGAGCCTGATTCTTACGTATACAGCACTGTCAAAGGTTCAGGAGCTGAGCCAATCGAATTCAGTTGGTCTTTGAGCGGGACACCGCCAGCGAAGATCCAAGGTCTTAGACCAACACTTCACATTTCTATCGATTCGAAGAAAACACCTCCCCAAATTTTGAGAATGTTGGAAGATATGCTATACGGAGTGACAGGTGGCACTGTCCAACCGCATCTTCCGACTATTCAAGAAGTTGCTGAGCTATTCGGATATGTAGGCGCGCTTGTCATTATCGATCACGGTAATGGTCTTTGGTCTGCTATCGACGAATCGGATACATATATTACTATGCTCAATAGCACCACTTTCCAGATTGATAACGCAACCGCCGTTTATCTAAATCCGACTACCTATACGCTTTCATCTACAAATGTCAATACTTGAGGTTGAGGAGGTGAAATGGCTACAATTACTGGTCTAACAGCAGCGAGAATGCTAGAAATTGAAGCAGCTTCGGTTGTCGACGCGAGAGTTGAATCCGGAGATCTGATTATCGTTCATCATGACGGAACTGAGGAAAATATTGGTTCTGTTGCTGGTCCAGCAGGTCCAACAGGTCCAGCAGGCCCTCCTGGTCTCGCTTCTATTCCAGGAGAGGTGAAACTTTGGCCTGGATCTTCTCTTCCCGATGCCGCAACGTATGGGACTTGGGTGTGGGCGAATGGAGCGGTTTACGTAACTGCGGATCATCCACTTGCAGCGGCGCATATCGCCTCGGCCTGGAAAACTTTCGACGGTGCCAGTGATCCTGGTGCTGGTAATTTCCGTGTTCCGGATCTTCGAGGAGTAGTTCCAGCTGGACTTGATCAAATGCCATCTGGTTCAAGAGCTAATAGGATGACTCGAGCAGCAGCAATCGTCCTAGCATCCAAAACGGGGCAGGAAACGCACGTCCTTACTGTCGGCGAGTTGGCAGCTCACGGACATACGGTCAATTCACATAGCCACGGAGGATCTGTCTCTGCTGGTGGAGCACATGCCCATTTGTCACGAAATGCTCATGGATTCATGACGAATGCAGGAAGCGGAGATATTCCTTCATATCTTTGGGGTACTGGCGGATCGACGGCTTTCTCGGACAACTCTACCGATACAGCTCCTGCGCACACTCACCCCATTGCTGCAGAAGCACCAGGTACGAACTCGCAGGGTAGCGGTAACGCGCATGAAAATATTCAACCCACAGTTATGGTTCCGTATATCGTCCGCTTGGATGGAACGCTTCCTGGCGGTGCATAATGAGACTAGAACTCTCTGGAAGTTTGGTTCGTCCTGAACCAATTGTCATTCATTTCGGCGTTGAGCCTGGTTTCCTTCCTGGTCTAGGCGATATCATAGATTTTAATCCCGTAACCTATATAAATTTGGGTTATACACATTTCGATGTGATTTGTATAGGTGGCGGAGGAGGAATGGGTGGTGGTATTGACACAGGAAACACTGGAACACAGGTTCGGAACTATGGCGGAGCAGGCGGTGGAGGAGGTTTTCACCGTGTTCGCGGTCTACTATCCGCACTACCGAACCCGTGCCCTGTTATTGTCGGGGTTGGTGGAGATCCTGGAACAGAACACGTTAGCAATCCTGCTCTTACTACCGATGGTACCGACGGAGGAACTTCGTCGTTTAACGACCCAACATGTCGTGCCTCGGGTGGTAAGGGCGGCAAAAGAGCTCAATCTAATTCGCTAACAGTCACCACACAAGCTCACGGAGGACAGGGTGGACTGGGAAATCGTGCTACTGCAGGAGGAGGAGCAGCTGGCGGTCTTGCTGGGACTCCCGCGCCCGGTGGTCCTGGTACTCCCGGCACTCCCGGAGTGGATGGCACATATAACACGATTATTCAAGACATCGGTGAAGGTGGTGGAGGCGGAGCTGGCGGAGTAGGTAAGTACGGAGTAGGTGCAGGATCCTCCCCAGCTAATGCAGCAACACCTGGAGGTCGTGGTTCGTACAATCCTGGCGACACTTCGGTCTACGGTCCTGGCGATCTTCCCGCCGATGACCCAGGAAGTGGAACCAGTGACATTATTCCAGGAGGAGCAGGCGGAGCCAAGGCCTCACCTTTGAATAAACTGCCATATGTTTACGGGAAATCCAAGACTTCTCGTGAACAAGGCGATATGGGAGCTGTAATTATCCGTCTTACCGCCGAGTAAGTAATGATTACCTTCACACAAAAAGGATCTTTCAAGAATACAGAATCATATTTGAGAAAGATGAACGAAAAGGAGCTATTTGCCACGCTGGGTAAGTTCGGATCAGTTGGGGTAAATGCTCTTTCCAATGCTACACCCACAGAATCGGGTGAAACCGCAAACTCCTGGTACTACACCATCGAGCAGCGTCGCGGATATTATTCGATTCGATGGCATAACAGGCATATCGAAGACGGTGTGCCTATTGCCGTCATTCTTCAGTATGGTCACGGTACTGGAACCGGTGGTTACGTCGAAGGTCGTGACTATATTAATCCAGCAATTCGTCCCGTGTTTGATCAGATAGCTGCCGAAGCCGATAAAGCATTAAGGGGGTGACTAAATAGTGCCAGGAATTGACGACAAAGTCGTCGCTATGAGTTTTGAGTCGAGTAAGTTCGAACAAGGCGTTAATTCCGCGATTCGAGCTCTCGAAAAGCTAAAAGCATCACTCAAATTCCCGAATTCGGGCAAAGAGTTGAATGAAATTAATGCTGCAGCTAAGAGAGTCGATCTCGGACATATCGCCAAAGGCGTTGACGACGTCAAGAATCGACTCAATGCTCTGAGACTGGTTGCGGTAGCTGTATTTGCTCAAATAGCGAGTAGAGCCATTGCCGCAGGCAGTCAATTCTTGAAAGCGTTCACTATTGGTCCCCTTATTCAAGGTTTCCAGGAATACTCGACAAACCTGAACGCTATTCAGACGATCCTGGCCAACACTCAGGCTGCTGGAACAAATCTTCAAGACGTCAACCGGGCCCTCCAGGAACTAAATAGATATTCAGATAAGACCATCTACAACTTCAGTCAGATGGCTAGGAATATCGGTACCTTCACGGCTGCTGGTGTTCAGCTAGATGTAGCCACCGGAGCCATTAAGGGTATCGCAAACCTAGCCGCGCTTTCTGGCTCGAATGCTGATCAGGCTTCAACAGCAATGTACCAGCTCTCTCAGGCCATCGCTGCTGGATCCGTGAAGCTGCAGGACTGGAACTCGGTTGTCAACGCTGGTATGGGCGGTACCGTCTTCCAGCGTGCCTTGGCTATGAATGCCGAAAAGATTGGTACGCTAAAAGATGGCGCTGTAAAACTTACCGGAGCGATGAAGAATGTCACGATTAACGGAGAAGCTTTCCGTCAGTCGTTGTCGACTCCAGGTAAGCCTTCTTGGTTGACTTCCAAAGTTCTGACCAGTACTCTCGAGCAGTTTACGGGCGATTTGTCTGACGCTCAGCTTGCCGCGGAAGGTTTCAACAAAGCTGAGATCGCTGCAATTCAGAAGACAGCCCAAACAGCAATGCATGCGGCCACTGAGGTCAAGACTATCTCACAGGTCTTCGAGGTGGCTAAGGAAACTGCTGGCTCTGGGTGGGCTAAGACTTTCCAGATCATATTCGGTAACTTCAAAGAAGCCAAGAAGACTTTCACTGATCTCTCGAATACGATCAACGGATTCATCAACCGAAATGCTCAAGCTCGTAACAAAGTGTTGGCTGATTGGAAAGCACTGGGCGGACGAACGGTTCTGATCGAGGGTATCAAGTCTGCATTCCAGAATCTGGGCGCAGTTCTTAAGCCGATCAAGCAAGCGTTCAGAGACATCTTCCCAGCGTCAACCGGGAAATCTCTTTTCGACCTTACTACTCGATTCAAGAACTTTGCTGACTCGCTTAAGCCTACGCCAACGACTGTCGAGAATTTGAGGCGAACGTTTAGAGGACTATTTGCTCTTCTCGACATTGGTAAGCAGGTAATTGGCGGTATATTTAGCGTTTTCGGACATCTCTTTGGTGCAGTTGGTCAAGGTACTGGTGGTTTCTTGAGTATTACCGCTAGTATCGGCGATTTTCTTGTCAAAGTTGACGAATCTTTGAAGAAGGGCGGTCGTCTTGCCGACTTCTTCGATGATCTAGGAAACGCTATCGCTGCGCCAATTCAATTCATCGGAGAATTGATCAATTCGTTTGAGCAACTTTTCTCCGGGGGAGTTTCCAAGCAAGTAGCCGGAATGACCCAGTCTCTGTCGCCTCTCGAGAAGATATTGGCGGCAATCTCACAGGCTTGGGACAACTTCGTCTCTAGCTTCGGAGATGTCGGAAACGTCTTTACTCCGGTTATCCAAGCATTTGTCGATGGAATCCAACAGCTTGGACCTGCTGTAGCACAGGCTATCTCAGGTATGAGCTTCGAGCCCATCCTTCAAGTCATTCGAACCGGTCTTCTTGCCGGTATATTTGTGTTGTTCAAGAATTTCCTTGGCAAAGGCAGTTTCCTGGACCAGATTGGTAAGGGCTTTGCTGGGGGAATTATCGGAAACATTGCTGGATCCTTCAATGCTTTGCAGGGATCGCTTCAGGCAATGCAGACCAACATCAAGGCGAAGACACTCAAGGAAATTGCGATCGCGGTTGCTCTTCTCGCAGCTTCCGTTGTGGCTTTGTCGTTCGTGAAACCAGAGAAGCTCGACAAGGCTATGAGTGCAATAACTATTATGCTTGCGCAGCTTCTCGGTGCGATGAAGATCTTGGATAAGATCACCGCAACCTCAGGCTTTGTCAGATTGCCGGTTGTCGCTGCTTCTTTGATCCTGCTTGCTGGCGCCATCGATGTCCTTGCTCTCGCAGTGGTTGGTCTGAGCTTCCTCAGTTGGGGAGCATTGATCAAGGGACTTGGTGGAGTCAGTGTTCTGTTGGTTGGAATGGTAGCAGCAACAGGACCTTTGTCCAAAGCCTCACCGCGGTTGATCGTAGCAGGTGCTGGAATTACGGCTATTGCTGTAGCGCTGAACATCCTAGCCCTTGCGGTTCGCCAATTCGGCACTATGGGTATGGCCACTCTCAGCAAAGGTCTCGGCGCAGTCGCTGCCGGATTAGTTATTATAGCTGGCGCGATGAGAGTGATGCCTACTGGAATGGTCGCTCAAAGTGCTGCGTTGATTGTCATAGCAACTTCGCTCAGAATCTTGGGTGAAGCTGTTCAGAAACTTGGTAGCTTGAATTGGAAAGTTATAGCTAAGGGGCTAGGCGCTATCGGAATAGCTCTTGGCATTATTGCTGCGGCTATGCATTTGATGCCGACAAGTATGATCGCAACAGCCGCCGGTCTTGTCTTGGTCTCTGCTGCACTACAAGGAATTGCCCGAGCAGTAGAGAACATGGGCGCTATGTCGATGGAAGAGATAGCTAAGGGACTAGGAGCTCTTGCTGGAGCTTTGGCTATCTTGGCAGGCGGTCTATATTTGATCGAAGGAACAGCAGGAGGCGCCGCAGCTTTGGGAGTAGCCGCTGCGGGTATTGCTTTGCTTGTTCCTCCTCTGATTCTTCTTGGAAAACAAAAGATCAAGACTCTTGTGGTCGGTCTGATAGCACTAGCAGCTATATTTGGCGTCATCGCAGCAGCAGCTCTGGCACTCGCGCCATCGATCCCGGTATTGCTCGGATTCGGTGCTGCGGTAGCTTTGGTTGGAGCTGGTCTCGCCCTAGCCGGGGCGGGAGTTGCATTGATCGGTATCGGTCTCGCTGCGATTGCCGCATCTGGCTCAGTTGCTGTCGGAGTTCTTATCCAGGCGTTTATCGACCTTCAGAAAGCGCTGGTCGAGAATGCCAAACTGATTGTTCTAGGATTGTTGGAGATTGTAAAGGCGTTTGCCGACACTGCTCCACAATTTGTAGCAGCAGTAGTTAAGATCCTCGATGCTCTTATCCAGGGTCTTATTCAGCTAGCACCGCAATTGGTACCTTTGATCACAACGTTGATAACGGTCATGATTCAAGTCCTGAATGCCAACCAGGCACGACTTATTCAGGCCGGTTTTGATCTGTTGATAGCACTTCTCGTAGGTATTAGAAATAATATCACCGAAGTCGTCAGACTGGCGATTCAGATCATTCAGGAATTCGCCGATGGTGTTGCCAAGAACATCAACAAGATCATTTCTGCCGGAGTGCAGATAATGTCGGCGTTCATAAAAGGTATTGTATCCGGTGCAGGTAAGATTGCTACGGCTGGGCTGAATGCTGTTGTGAGATTCCTGGGTGCTATCGCTAGCGGTTTGGGAAGGGTTGCTGCTGCTGGTCTAAACATCATGACCAGTTTGATCAGAGGTATTGCCAATGGTGTTGGAAGAGCGATCAAAGCAGGTACGAACGCAGTCGTAGCCTTCATCAACGGAATCGGCAGTGCTGGAGCAAGAGTCATTACGGCTGGAACTAACACGATAATCAAACTTATCAATGCTCTCCAGTCAAATGCCAACAGACTTGCCGATGCTGGTGCAAAAGCAATCATCGCATTCCTAAATGGTCTAGCCAATACGATTAACGCACGCGCACCTGAGATGCGACAAGCAGGTATTCGAGTCGGTGAAGCCATTCTTAATGGTATGCTTGGTGGTCTGACAGCTAAAGCTCAAGAGATTTATAACAAAATTGGGGAGATTGTCAGTAACGCTAAGCGTAAACTCGAAGTTTGGCACAGTCCTCCATCTGCCTACGGAGAATGGCTTGGCCAGCAAGTCGTGCTAGGGTTGGCCAACGGATTGTCCGACAGTGTTCGAGCGGTTGATGCTGCAGGAAACATAAGTAAGAGCGTTATCGCCACCTTCACGAGTATATTCCAGACTGCGTCTCCATCAAAGGTTATGTATGCCATTGGTAAGGACGTTATTGCTGGATTTGCTCAGGGATTGAAGGCTGGTACTGAGGAAGATATCAGGAACGCTTTCCAGGCGATGAATCAGCAGATCGGTCAAAGACTCTCCGAGCTCCGACAAACAATTCGCGATGAGAAGGCTAAGATTCGTGAATTGCGGAAGGGCAAAGAAACCAAGGAAGAGAAAGCTGAGATCGACGCTCTAACACTGTCTCTCAAGCTTCATGAACTGCAACTTACGAAAGTAACCAATGCTCAGGCGCTTCTGAACAAGGGCTTGAAGGCGAATAAAGCAGAACTGATCAAGCATGCACAAGAGTATGCGGCTCTTATCGAGAAGATAGACAAAATTAAGGGCGTTATTGCTGATCTCAAAGCTCAATACGCCGATTTGCCTGATATTTCAGCGACAGACGAACAAGGCAACACTCTCACTGGAGCCGAGCAGCTTGCTAAGTACACAGAGTCTCTGACAAATCAGGTAGCAGCAGTTAAGAAGTACAACGAGACACTTCAACAGCTGCGAGCTCTTGGTTTGGACGATGCGACGTATCAGATGCTCTTGGATAAGGGAACATCCGGCGAGCAGTTTGCTGAAGCACTGCTAGCGGGCGGTAAGCCTGCGATTGATAGTGTGAATGCTCTTGACTCTGACCTGGATACCGCGGCTGGAGCACTTGGTGAGAATGCAGCTGCCAACTTGTATAACGCAGGTATCAAGGCCGCTGAGGGTCTTGTCGCTGGACTGGAATCGCAGAAAGCACAGCTCGAGCAGATCATGAACGATCTTGCTGACGAGATGGTTGCTCGGATTAAGAGAAAGCTGAAGATCAAGTCTCCATCGGAGGTCTTTGCCGAGCTAGGCAAGCTCTCCATGGAAGGTATGGCTCAGGGATTCACAAATTCGTCGAAGGTAGTAACAGATGCTATCGAAGGGACGGCCGACGACGCATTGTCTGCAATGGAAGAGTCAATGCGCAACCTTTCCGACGTAGCAATGAACGAGATAGACGCGAATCCTGTGATCACACCAGTTCTTGATCTTACACAAGTCCAAAGAAGCAAGAATGAACTAGCGAGATTGATGGATGCTGATAAACTCGCAGCTGGAGTTTCTTCAACATATGCAGCAAGCATATCAGCCGACCAATCAAGACTCGCCGAGGAAAAAGCTATTGCTGCTAACGGTGCCTCGTTCAGTTTCGAACAGAATAACTATTCTCCGGAGGCACTTTCCAATATAGAGATTTATCGCCAGACGAAAAACCAACTTTCACAAATCAAAGCAGCACTAGCTCTCAACTAGGGAGGTTCAAGCGACGGTGTTGACAGAGGTGAAGGCATATAGCTCCTGGCAGTCCGCTCCGCAGCTACTTTTGAGCAGTACTGGCAGAGCCGAAACGGATTTGCTCCAAATTCGAAGTATCGACGGACTAGATCCGGTCAAAGCTTCTGTCAACACGTCGCCTTACGGATCCATCGACGGTGCGGCACATGTCGGAGATAGTGTACTAACTCGAAACATTGTTCTGACGATCGGTATGAATCCCGACTGGGATGATTGGACGTTCGAGAGTCTTCGTCGACTTCTCTATTCTTACTTCACGCCTAAGAGACCTGTGAAGTTGGTCTTCTACAGCGACGACATCAATCCTGTAGAGATTGAAGGAATCGTCGAATCTGCTGAAGTAAACATGTTCAGCAAAGATCCGGAGATGATCGTGTCGATCATTTGTCCAGATCCGTACTTTACGTCACTCAACCCAATTGTTCTTACCGGTCAATCAGTTCATTCGGTAACTGACCCAACCAACATTGTTTACAACGGAAGTGTCGAAGCAGGAATCAATCTACAAGTCACTTACACTTCTGGAACATCACCTAATAGAATTGGCATTCAAATTGGAGATCCTAAGATCCTGTATTTCAACATGTTGGAAACTGCTGCCGTTACTGCGAGCAAATATTTCGAACTGAGTTCCATCCCCGGAAAGAAATACGTACAGAATGTCTCTTTGGATAGCGGTGTTATCAAGAGTCTTCTGGCCAACGTAGAGCGTGGAAACGCAGACTGGCCTCTTCTTCAGCCGGGTACGAACGAGTTCTTCGTCATTACAGATACGGGAGTCCAAGACTGGTCTCTCACATATTTCGAACGATTTGGCGGTCTGTAATGGAGCCGTATACCCTGAATCGCCAATTTCTTCCACAGAATGCGATTGATGTATTCGATTCGATCATCTGGACAGAGAGATACTACGGTGACAGTGACGTTGAGCTAGTAGTTCCTCTTACAGCTGATTCATTGTCGAAATTGTCAACTGGTATGTTCCTCGGTATTCCTGAATCCGACGAAATCATGATTCTTGAAACCATGAGTATCGAGGAAGGTAAGATAAAATTTATCGGCATATCTCTCTTACAATGGCTCAACAATCGATTTATTCGTACATCGGCGGATCATAAAGAAAGCGCTTGGACTATTACTGGCGGACCTGCTGGATGGGTATTGTGGGCAATTGTTTGGAACATGTGTCATAGAGATAGTCCGTTTTTGAACGGCAGCGTTCCTATGGGCGTTCCTAATCCAGAGAAATTCATCATTCCAGGATTAGAACTCAAGGATTACGACAGGTCTGGACCCAACGTCACCCAAGTGGTTTCTTTTGGTCCGGTTTACGATGCGCTAAAAGAAGTTGCTACTAGTTACAAGCTGGGAATGCAAATCACCTTGGAATCGGCTACGGATTCCGCATATGTTATCGGTTTTCGCAGCTACAAGGGAGTCGACCGTACGAGCGATCAATCTGTGACTCCGCCAGTTCGGTTCTCTCCACAGATGGACTCTCTAACTAACATCACAGAGCTTAAATCTATCGCGACACTCAAAACGTGGGTATATACATATGCGCCGAGTGTCACTTCTCCAGTGCCAACAACTCCGGGTGAGAGTTTTGTGACTGGACAGGAAAATACCGGTTTTGATTTGCGCGCTCTTATGGTGACAATAAGTGAAATTACGAACGACTCAATTGTTCCTGCTGGAGATGCTGGAAAACTACTCGAGCTCCTAAATACCAAAGCAAACGACGTTTTGAAGGCAAATCCATTCATCGAGGTCGTAGACGGAGAGATCGTTCCTACAAGTCAGTATAAATACGGACGAGATTACAATCTTGGAGACATTGTCGAGGCACAGGGAAACAGCGGCATAGTCACGAAGTACCGAGTGACCGAGTATATTCGTGCACAAGACGAATCTGGAGAGAAAGCATATCCTACCGTTGCTGCAATCGAATAGGAGGAAATTGTGGGTTACGTGTGGTTGTTGGTTGCCTACGCCGGTGGGATGATAGTGGGATTCGTTTTAAGGATGGTGTTAGGACGTCTCTCTCCTTACGACGGTGTTATGCATATCCAAGATGGGCGAGAAAAGACGGTATATTCGCTCGAGCTCGCTGATTATCCAGAAGAGCTCAGATTCAAGAAAGAAGTTATTTTCAAAGTCGACGCTCCAGAAGAAAATCTCAATCGCGATTAAAACATTGCGTATAATGAAACTCTATCGAAGGAGCGAGTATGTTTTGGAGAAAACCAAGCCCACTCGATCTTGAAATCGACAGAGCGACTCGTGATCTGAGTAATCATCGATTTGGTTCACCGGAATACAACACGCTGTTGGTCATCATTGACGAGCTGAACAAGCAGAAAGGTAAGAATACCTCTCCGCCGATCAGCCGTGATACGCTGGCCGTCATCGTGGGTAATCTCGTGGGCATCTTGATGATTATCAAGCATGAGCACGTGAATGTCGTCACATCGAGAGCGATGGGCCTGTTGCTCAAACCAAAGGTCTAGCTCAAGAGAAGAGATTAAAGAATATGGGGAGTCGCGAAAGCGGCTCTTCATATTTTTTTCGCAAGATAAACATGGTGTATAACGAGATGTAGTTATCCTATTTAAGGAGAATTATGAACTACGGAATTTTCAAATTCACACTGGATATGATCATGGTCTTCCTAACCGGAGGACTTTGGTTGATCTGGATGTTTGTTCGTGAAAACCGTAGACGTAATACTATCGTAGTTAGATAGCATTCGTCTCGAAAAGGGGAGTTCTAACACGGACTCTCTTTTTTCGATTCTTAAAAATCCCCGGGGGGAAATTTTAGCATAAAGTCGCAGTTATTACATATTATATAATGAAAC
>Ga0207683_10001113_pt1 | contig 24415 bp, 17 predicted proteins | sample KBSM73metaG_FD_184333 | JGI IMG/M metagenome (GOLD analysis project Ga0207683, IMG submission 184333) | Miscanthus rhizosphere microbial communities from Kellogg Biological Station, Michigan, USA - KBS M7-3 metaG (SPAdes) (version 2) | ecosystem: Host-associated > Plants > Roots > Rhizosphere >... | reverse complement strand
GCCGCCGGCATGCTCAAGCCTGGAGTCTCCTTGGAACAGGCAAACGCACAAATGAAGCTTGCCTCGGCGGAATACCATCGCGCAGATCCGAAGGAAAACACCCAGGAAGGCTTTGCTGTTCAGCCGCTTCGCGATTCCATCGTGAGCGATGTGCGTTCTTCCCTTCTTGTCCTGCTGGGTTCGGTGGGAATGGTTCTGCTAATTGCTTGCGCAAACGTGGCAAATCTGCTGCTCGTTCGCGCGACAGGCCGCAAGCGTGAGTTCGCCATTCGCGCCGCGTTGGGAGCAAGCCGGGCCCGCATCGTGCGTCAGCTTCTCACCGAGAGCGTACTGCTTTCCATCTTTGGTGGCGTCCTCGGACTCATCCTCGGCTATGTCGGAGTTCGCGCTCTGCTCGCCGTCAGCCCGGCCGGACTTCCGCGCATCGGCGAGAACGGCTCAGCCGTCGGCGTTGATTGGCGCGTGCTCGGATTTACCCTGGCGATCTCGTTCCTCACTGGTGTTCTCTTCGGGCTTTTCCCCGCGCTCAGCGCATCGCGCACCGATCTGAATTCTTCGCTTAAGGAAAGCAGCAACCGCTCCGGAACCGGCTTTCGCCAGAGCAAGGCAAGATCGCTGCTCGTCGTCACTGAAGTCGCCCTTGCTCTCGTGCTGCTTGTTGGCTCCGCATTGTTGATCCGTACATTTATCGCTCTTCGCGGCGTCAATCCCGGATTCAACCCGCACAACGTGCTCACAATGGAAATGTCGTTGACCGGCGATCGGTTTCAGAAAACTGCTGCCGTTGGCCAACTTTCGCGCGATGGTCGCGAACGGCTCAATGCCCTTCCCGGTGTCGAGGCGTCGGCGTCCACCTGCTGCCTGCCCCTCGAAGGCGGCTTCGGGCTGCCGTTTACCATTGCAGGCCGTCCACTCGGAAAAGATGGGCCTCCGGGAGCAGGCTGGATGAACGTTTCCCCTGGCTATTACAGCGTCTTCAAGATTCCCATCTTGCGCGGCCGCGATTTCACCGACAAAGACACTACTGGCGCTCCGGGCGTGGCCATCATCAATCAAGCATTTGCAAAGCAGTTCTTTCCCAATGAAAACCCCATCGGTCAGCAAATCACGATTGGCAAGGGCGTTGGACCTGAGTTTGATGAGCCTGCGCGCCAGATTGTCGGCGTCGTGGGCGACATTCACGACGGCGGCCTCAACCGTGATCCGCGCCCGGTAATGACCGTCCCCCAGGCGCAGGTTACGGATGGGATCACCGCACTCAACGCACGCATTGGCCCGGTTGGATGGCTGGTCCGGACGCACGGCGATCCCCGTCAGGCCATCACGGCAGTCACAGAACAACTACGCCAGGCCAGCGGTGGCTTTCCCGTCGCTCGTGTCCGCCCGATGGCTGAAATCGTCGTACGTTCCACCGCGCGCGAAAGCTTCAATATGCTGCTGCTCACCATCTTCGGCGGCGTGGCTCTGGTGCTCGCTGCCATCGGTATCTACGGTCTTATGGCCTACTCGGTCCAGCAGCGCACACAGGAGATGGGCATTCGTATGGCCCTCGGCGCAGACCGTGCCACCATCCGCAAGCTCGTCGTCTGGCATGGCATGCGACTGGCAGTGGTCGGTGTGATCCTCGGAATCGGCGCGTCCTTCGGGCTCACGCGCCTGATTGCCAGTTTCCTTTTCGGCGTCAAGAGTTGGGACCCGGCGGTATTCATCACCGTCCCCCTGATTCTTTCCGCAGTCGCCTTACTGGCGGTGTGGTTGCCTGCCTCACGTGCCTCAAAGCTGGATCCCATGAAAGCTCTGCGCGTGGAATGAAGTACAGCAGTCTCTCAAATTCGCTGGGCCTGATCTCATTTGCACGGGTCGCCTAAGCCGGAAGCTTATCCCTGCGCAGAATAAGAAACACACTCGTCAACACCAACACTGTTCCAGCAAGCATGCGCATCGTGACAACTTCGCCGGCGGCAAAGTAGCCCAACGCGACCGCCACAATGGGATTGACATAAGCATGACTGGCCACCCGCGTGGCTGGCATATGCGCCAGCAGCCAGACAAACGCCGTAAATGCCAGCAGAGAACCAAAAACGATCAGGTACAACAGCGCAAGCCCGCCGCGCAATGAAACATGCGGGAACGGATGCATTTCTCCAAAGCCGGCCGAGATCGCCAGAAGCGCCGCACCGCCCAGCATCATCGCCGCTCCGGCCGTGAGCGGACGCGACTTCGGCAAGTCCATCGATCGCGTCAGCACGCTCCCCAACGACCAGGTTGTCGCTCCGGCGAGAATGGCTAAACAAGGCAGAAGCCCAAAATGCTGTCTCCCGTTCGGAAGCAACAACACCGCCACGCCCGCGAACCCAACCAGGGTAGCCGCGACAACCATCGGGCGCATCTGTTGTTGTCGCAAAACAATCATCTCCAGCACCAGCGTGATGATAGGCAAAGTTGCCGCCAGCACCGACACCACACCCGATGGCACATACTTCTCAGCCCAGAACAGCGGCCCATACTCCGCCACGAACATCAACAGGCCCATGACCGCAAGGTTGCGCCACTGAATCGCCGTTGGCTTTTCGTTACCACTCAGACGCATAAAGCCATACAGCAAGACACCCGCCGCGAAGAACCGCGCTCCGGCCGCAAATAGCGGAGGCATCTCTTCCACGGCGATGCGGATCGCCAGAAACGTCGTTCCCCACACCACGTAGATGGCAAAGAACGCCAGCACCATGCGAACCCTGAATGATTCGGAAGGGGCGTCAATTTGGGTAACTGCTAAACCAGCCATAAAGAGTTACCATCTTTACACGATCCCGGTAACCTGTCAATATGTTTTTAGAGGTTATCCGAAGTGATCGGCACTACCCTGACTCTTGCCAGTCCCGCCAGGCAAGATCGCCAATATGAGTTGATTGCTGGTCATCCTGCACTTGACTTGGTCAACACGCTCGATTGGCGTTTTCGCGATGGAAATTCCGAAGAGCTTCTCGACAGCTACCGAAATCTCCTCCGCTTTCTCGAGCAGTCAAAGCTGCTGACCCCCGGCCAGACAAGTCGCATCGCTCGCGGAGTCAGTGAACGGGATACTGCCCGTGTCCTCGAAGCCGTGAGAGAACTCCGCGAAGCCATAGCCGAAGTCCTATATGCAATGCTCGATCGCCGCAAACCTGCCGCCGCATCCATCAAGACTTTGGAGGCTTGCTTCAAAACCGCCTCAAAGCACCAAAACCTCCGCTGGTCTGATTCAAGCTTGATCTGGAACTTTCCCCTGACAGCAAACCCGCCGGACCTTCCATTGTGGTTGCTTTCACTCAGCGCCTCGAGCCTCCTGACATCCAATGAAATCGAAAGAGTCCGGGCCTGCGACAACCCCGAATGCCGATGGCTCTTCCTTGATACCAGCAAGAATCACACTCGTCGTTGGTGCGACATGAAGATCTGCGGAAATCGAATGAAGGCGCGTCGTTTCAAAGCGCAGCACCGAGCCTGATCAATGCCACCCGCCGCCGCGATCAAACCCCCAGTCGTTGCCTGTCCGCTCCGTTAGACTGAGAGGGCGATGAGTACGTTCAAACGAATTGGCTGGGCAGTCCTGGGATCTGTGATGTCCGTATGGATAACAGGATGCGGAACACCGGGGGCCCCCCAGCCACCGTCGCTCGATCTGCCCGACCGTGTTGCAGATCTTTCTGCGGTACGCACTGGCAACGAAGTTTCGCTCACCTGGACCATGCCCAGGAAAAGCACCGACAAACTGCTGCTGAAAGCCGACATCGAAGTAGCAGTTTGCCGCCGCGAAGATACCGGTCCGTGCGAAGCCGTCGGTGGAGTGTTGATGGTTGCACCCGGCAAGGCCGGAACATTGAACGAAGCACTACCCGCCCCCTTGGCATCCGGCTCTCCGCGCGCCCTCAGCTATTTTGTGGAGCTGAAGAATCGAAAAGGCAGATCTGCTGGTCCATCGAACGCTGCCGTAGTGCTGGCCGGCGAGGCGCCTTCGCCCATCGCAGGACTGCAAGCCGAGGTCCGCAAGGACGGGGTCGTATTGCGCTGGGACGCCAATCCACAGGCCGCTGCCGTCCGCCTGCAACGCAAGTTGCTCTCGTCGCCCCCCCCAGCGAAGACGCAGGGTGTTTTACTCGCTCCCACACCGGAACCTGTAGAAGAAAACCTCCTCGTGCCCCCCGGCGCGGACGACGGTCGTGCCATCGATAAAAACATCCGCCTTGGACAAATCTATGAATATCGCGCGCAGCGCGTGACCCTTATCCATGCAGATGACAAGACCGTGGAATTGGCTGGTCAACTCTCTCAGCCCGTCCGTGTCGAGACTACCGACATCTTTCCTCCCGCTGTTCCAACCGGCCTGTCTGCGGTAGCATCCATTGCGAACGGCGGAGCAGAAGCAGCCATCGATCTAAGCTGGCAACCTGACCTCGAACCTGATCTGGCAGGCTACATTGTTTACCGCCGCGAGGGCGATGCAGACTGGCAAAGAATTTCACCCAGTCCTTCAGGAGTTGCCCCGGCATTTCATGATTCGCATGTGCAGCCGGGTCACACCTATCGATACGCTGTGAGCGCCATAAGCCAGGGCGGGCACGAAAGCCAGCGGTCGCCTGAAGCCGAGGAGACCGTTCCAAATCCCTGACGCTCCACGCCACGCAAGGAGAAATCCCATGAAATACTGCCGCTTTCGATTCGAAGAACAAATCGTTTATGGTTCCGTTGAAGAGCGTCGCGGCGAATTGTGGATTGTCGATCTCATCGCCGCGCCGGAAGAAGATCTTGCCTGGCATCTCGCTCACCAGCACGCCACTTCAGGCACATTCGACTTCGAGCCGATGCCCCTCAACGCAGCCGAACTTATGCCGCCCGTCACGCCGTCGAAGATCATCTGCGTCGGTCGCAACTATCGCGACCATGCAAAGGAATTAGGCAACGAAGTCCCCGCTGAGCCGCTGCTTTTCTTCAAGCCGCCATCCTCGTTACTGGCGCCTGGCGGAAAAGTGATCATGCCCCGCGTCTCCGAGCGAGTCGACTTTGAAGGTGAACTGGCGCTCGTCATCGGACGGCGCGCGCACAAGCTTCACGCCGACAGTGACTGGCGCACCTTCGTACGCGGTTACACCATCGCCAACGACGTCACAGCACGCGATCTGCAAAAGAAGGATGGCCAATGGACGCGGGCCAAGGGCTTTGACACCTTCTGCCCCGTCGGGCCATTGGTCAGCGACGAGGTGAATCCCGAAGCGGGGTTGACGGTCGAGACTCGCGTCAACGGCGAACTGCGCCAGCACGGGTCGACGCTCGATTTCCTCTTCGCAATTCCAACCCTTCTCAGCTACATAACGGCAGCCATTACGCTTGAACCCGGCGACCTTCTTCTGACCGGCACACCGGCAGGTGTCGGCCCTCTCGCCGCCGCAGACAGAGTCGATGTGTCAATCGATGGTCTTGGCGTGCTATCGAACACCTTTACGTTGGAAGCAAAGTAGTTGCGCTCGAATGCAACCCCTGCCTCGCGGGGGAATCCAAAAGAGCGGTACACTGGAGTCGAGCGCACAGCCGTGCGCGGGCCCCTTCCCCAGGAGGAAAAATGTCGCAGAATCTGCTCGAACAATTGCGTAAGTACACGGTGGTCGTTGCCGACACCGGCGATATCGAGGCGATGGAGAAATTCCGCCCCACAGACGCCACCACCAATCCTTCGCTCATTACGACGGCCGCCCAGATGCCGCAGTATCAGCCAATCCTCGATAGCGTGATCATGGACGCTCGCAAGGAATTGGGTGAGAACGCCAAAGATCGAGACGTCGCAAACCTCGCATTCCAGGGACTTGCAGTCGCATTCGGCAAAAAGATCCTCGCCATCGTCCCCGGCCGCGTCTCCACTGAGGTGGATGCTCGCCTTTCCTTTGACACCGAGGGCACCATCGCGCAGGCGCGCAGCATCATCGCCCAATATGACAAAGCCAACATTGGCCGCGATCACGTGCTTATCAAGATCGCATCAACATGGGAAGGCATTCGTGCGGCAGAGGTCCTTGAAAAAGAAGGCATCCATTGCAACCTGACTCTGCTCTTCGGGCTTCATCAGGCAATCGCTGCGGCAGAGGCAGGAGTCACCCTCGTCTCACCCTTCGTCGGTCGCATTCTCGACTGGTACAAGAAAGACACCGGCAAGGACTACACCGGCGCAGACGATCCCGGCGTTCAATCGGTGACCAAAATTTACAACTACTACAAAAAGTTCGGCTACAAGACCCAGGTCATGGGAGCAAGCTTCCGCAACATCGGCGAGATCATCGAGCTCGCAGGATGCGATCTGCTCACGATCTCTCCGCAACTGCTCGCGGAACTTGAAAAGACACAAGCCGATCTGCCGCGCAAGCTCGATCCCGCCATTGCGAAAACACTTCCAATCGAAAGGGTTGTCGTGGACAAGGCTGCATTCAAGCGGATGCATGCTGAAGATCGCATGGCAACCGACAAACTGAGAGAAGGCATCGAGGGCTTCTCGGCCGCGCTTGTGAATCTGGAAAAGCTGCTGGCCAAACGCCTCGCAGAACTGGAGTCGCGCGCGCCAGCTTCCGTCTAATCTCGAAGCCACAACCAGTCCAGAAGGGCGGCCCACTCGTGGCTGCCCTTTTCGTTTTGAATTCTGGTTACCAATGATTCCCCGCCAGCGACCCGAGTGATTTAGCTCACTTTCAAAATGCTACAATTCGTCTAAGCTTTCACTCAACGCAAGACAATCCAGCGATGGCCGGGTACGTGTTCCGGGCTGCGCACGTTGCACCGGGGCTACGAATATATCCGACCTGTGCGCCTACGGGGAAACGTATGCAGGTACAGACTCATCCTCTCGAGCCCTTCTTTCAGAACGCTATTCGCAGCAGCTATGAAGGTCGACTAGGGCTCGGTCCCGACATCAGCAGTTATGTCTCGCGCATGCTGTGCGACTTCTCTGAGGAAGACAACCTGTACAGGCTGCACGACGCGGAGGGCCAGCCCATTCAAAGGCTGCAAGACATGGTGCGCGCCTCCGATCCGATCAATGGCACGGCACGCTCCTTCATCGCAGAACGAACGATCCGTAAATATATCGGCGACTATGCTCTCTTTCTTGCGGGCATGTGTCCGGAGGCAATCGAGCCGGATTCCAGTGCAAAGTCCAATCGCCCCACGCTCGCTGAGTTGATTCGAATTGGCAAAGAGAGCTATTACATCGTAAGTCAGTTCAATGTCTTTGAATACGAGCGCGAAGCTCCGCTCTTTACCAGCCTTTCCGGTGTTTTCGAACATTGCGTCCTGGGTCTTGCGATTGCCCGCCGCGAACTTTGGCGGACTCTGAATTCCGCCGCGTCGGTACACTAGCCCTCTTTAACTTGAGAGGCGCCTGAGCGAACCGCATTTTTCCTGAAACGGGAAGCCGCGTCAGCGCGCGGGCTTATGTGCTCATATTGCAGGAGTTGTCTTGCAGTCGACTGACGACTCTGCCAACTAACTTGATTCCCCCCCTTCACCGAGGACAACATTTCAGCTAATCTCCGTGTCAACACTATGTAAATAAGGTGGTGGCTGGTCTCCCCGGCTGCACGCATTGAGCAACCGGCCATTGCCCCAGAGCAAGGCCAATTGCGCGTGTTTGCGTTACGGGAGGTCTGTATGCACGAACAACAAGCTCATCCACTCGAACCCTTCTTTCACCAGGCGGTTCGCAGCAGCTACGAAGGCAAGTTGGGACTGCACGATCCCGATGTGACCGGTTATGTTGCACATCTGCTCTGCGAATTTTCCGAAGCCGACAAGCTCTACAAGGTCCGCGATGAAATGGGTCATCCCATCGAAGAGCTTGAGGCCCTCATCCAGGCGGCCGATCCAATCCATGGCACCGCACCTTCTTTCGATGCGGAGCGTGCCATGCGCAAATACATTGGCGACTATGCCCTCTTTGTCGGAGGCATGTATCCCGAGGCCAACATTCCCGGCGGCCGGCGCCGTAGTCCACATCCGAGCCTCGGCGAGTTAATCAAGGCGGGCAAAGAGAGCTACTTCATCGTCAGCCAGTTCAACATGTTCGAGTATGAGCAGGAAGCGCCGTTGTTCGCGCGCCTCTCCGACGGCTTCGAGCGCTGCATCCTGGGCCTGTCGCTCGTGCGCGAAGAATTAAAGAAACGTAAAGCGCTTCCCGCCCCGGAATTGAACTAGCATCTTGCTCGATTGCAAATCTCGGCTGTTCCGGATCTCGTCCGCCGCGACGGGGAGATCCGGAACATCTCAGATCATGACTACTCCGACCACACCGCCAGCACGTTTCCCTGCCCGTCTGAGAAATGAAATCGCCGCCCGCCCGGAAACTCAAACGTAGGCACAACCAGGCTGCCGCCCGACGCAAGAATCGCGTCCTGCGTAGCCTTCAAATCCTGCGAGTAAAGAATGACAAGGGGCGCTGTATCCGACTGCGCCTGGCTCGGCTCGCCCTTGCGAAAGCCGCCATCGATACCGGCACTCACCCGGTCAAAGCTGATGTAGTCCGGCCCAAAGTCCTGAAAATTCCAGGCAAAGACCTTTTCGTAGAACGCCTTGCTCAGGGCAATATCAGTGGTAGTGAATTCGATGTAGTTGATTGCGTGGTGCTGCGCGGGTTCGCTCATGAATCTCTCCTTTGCGTTGGGATGCGCTAATTCCATTTGGAGTCGAGGGAAAGGCGGCGTGAAGATCAAGGCGCACGCACACCTTCCCCGGTGTGCTCTGATACGCCTCCATCCACAATCCCTCAAGAGCAGAAGAGTGTAGGTAGAGTCCGCTGATTGCCTTCCGACACGGACTCGCGAGGTACGAAATGAAAGTAGCAAATTGCCGCAACCGACGCAATCCGTGTAAGCAAAGGAAGGCCATTCCCAACGCCGGGCGCCCTCATTGATGAGAAAATCCGTCAGGCGTACCATAGTTGTGTTCGAGGCTTTCTATTGAGGAGTTTCGACCATGAACTCTGCCCGTCTGCTCATCTCCGCCCTCGTGCTTACCGCTTCCATTCTCAATGCGCAGCAGTCTGGCGCACCATTGCCTGACGGAAGCACCGTCACGACGAAAACCGTAACAGGCCCGGATGGTCAGCCGTCCAAGGTCACGGTCGTAAAGTTTGCGGCCTGTCCTGTCAGCCTGCAGGCCAAGCAAGGCTCGGGAGCCGGCCTCGTGGCAGTGCGGGACCGCAACGGCGGCAAACACGAAGAGTTCAAGCCGACCGCGCGCATTCACCTCTTGCTTGGCAAGATCAGCGGCGACAAACAAGTTGCCGGCGTAACCGTTACCGCTCGAGGCCTTTCAGCCCACGGCCGCATCGATCGCGCAACAACGGCCGTCACTCCCGATTTGCAACGCACTCTCAGTGCAGGCGTTTCTGCGGAGAGCGATGGTTCCCTGTTTGCCGACCTCGCCTTCCCGGGATTCACGTCCGTGCGTTCCATCAAGCTCGAGTCCATAAACTATGCAGACGGCTCCGCCTTCGACCTCTCGGCGCACAGGACCTGCACAGTGACCCCCGATATGCTGATGCTGATTTCGAATCGCTGAACAGCGGCCGCGAGCGAGTGACCCGCAGCACGTACATTAGCGATTGGTAATGTATGGATCGCCCACTATACTTCGCGATGCGGCGATTTAAGGTTGAACCAGTTCGATCAGTGCCTTGGTCTGTTTGCATGATTCGACGTTCCAGCAGGCCGCCCGAATAAAAGAGCCTTTTATGCAGAGGTGGCTGTACGTTGTTATCCGAACCCCAAAAACGCGAGAGCGGCCGATAGATGCGCGGATTGACGACGATTTTCGTGCTGGGTACCTCTCTGCTCACATTCCCATCGCGGAGCGAATCCTTGCGCCCGATCGCCGCGAATCCAAATCACAGTCCGGCTGGGATTCTCCACGATGGAATATTGACGATTCAGCTCGAAATTGCGCGTGGCCAATGGCATCCGGAAGCGGAAGACGGGATCGCACTGAGCGTCGATGCTTTCGGTGAAGCGGGACATCAGTTGCAGAATCCTGGCCCGCTGATCCGGGTACCACAAGGTACGGAGATTCGCGCCTCGCTACATAACACTCTTCCTGTGGCTGTCACTGTTCATGGCTTGGGAACTTCCAGCGATGCAGCGATGCATCTCGGCCCCGGGACACTGGAGCAGGTCACATTCAAGGCTGAAACCCCGGGTCTATATCTCTATTGGGGTGCGCTCGACGTCGATGATCTTACGCTACGTTACGGTGTCGATTCGGAGCTAACCGGCGCGTTCGTTGTGGATCCACCCGGCCCCCATGTGAATGACGAAATCTTCGTGATGGAGATGATGTCTGAGCATCCAGGAGCAAACGCGAGGCAAACGTTAGCCACGATTAATGGCAAGTCGTGGCCATACACGCAACGGTTTAGGTACAAGATCGGCGAGATGGTGCATTGGCGATGGGTCAACGCTACCAACGAACCACATGCTTTGCATCTGCATGGTTTCTACTACTGGGTGGATGCATTCAATCGAAAGGGGCAGGTCGAACACTATTCTGGAGAATCGCGGCCGCAAGTTGTCACACAGCGCATTGCGCAAGGCGAAACCTTCGACATGAGCTGGACGCCTGACAGGAGCGGAAACTGGCTCTTTCATTGTCATATGTTTCAACATATGATCCCGCCGGTGGTGCCAAAGGTGCCGGGCCTGACCATAACGCCGGGTATCACGCAGAGACATGAACACCTAGATATGCACGACGGACCCGGCATGGGGCAGATGGTTTTAGGAATTACTGTGCCGGAAGATCCCAAGAACTCCGCTGCTGCCGCATGGCGTGCCGACCGCAGGGTTCAGCTCGAAATATCCGAGCGAGATGGCCAGCCGCGCTATCAACTTCAGGTGCGTGACCTGGACTCTAGCGGCGTATCATCCCCGCAAGAACATGCGGGCCCGAAACTGATCGGTCCACCTATCGTCCTTGCGCGCGGACAGCCGGTAGAAATCGAGGTCGTTAACAACTCGAAGGGTCCGACAGCGATCCATTGGCATGGCATCGAGCTGGAAAGCTACTATGACGGAGTGCCGGGTTGGACGGGTTCGGGCACGGAAATCACGCCCGCTATTGCGCCAGGCACATCGTTCGTCGTGCACATGACGCCTCCCCGCGCAGGCACTTTCATTTACCACACTCACTGGCACGACGCAGCACAACTCACCAACGGACTCTACGGTCCGTTGATTGTATTGCCGCCGGGAGAACGATACGACCCGGAGACAGATATCAGTTTCGTTTTCAGCGTCGGTGATTTTGGCCAACTCAAGGAAATTGCACTGATCAACGGCACGCCACAGAGCCGAACGCTTCATTTGCAGGTGGGAAAGAACTACCGCTTTCGATTTATAAACATCTCCACGAACAACCAGGGATTTCAGATGTCGCTTAAGGGCGCGGACGGCCCGGTGGAATGGGTCAAGGTCGCGAAGGATGGGATTGACCTGCCCCATGCCGAGCAGCCGACGAAAGCGCAACAGACAATTACGGTCGGCGAAACCTACGATGTCCGATTCTCCGTGTCAAAACCACAGGATTTGCTGCTTGACCTGTTGCTGCCCGCGCAGAAGATTCATACCACTCAAACCATTTCGTTCGCAGGTCCTGAATAAGAAGTCCGTTTGCTGAGCCGCTCGAGCATATCCGGCGGAAATGAACAGCGATCTAGTACGTACTCAGACCTCCAGCGATTCGGTCCTTTGTCAGGTGGGCCGCCGACTTGAGCATTTTGAATAGGGTCTTTGTTCGAATCGAAAATACGGTCCGTAGAATCTAATATTGGGACATACACCAAGGAGATTCCTGTGGCCACGCTAGAGACTGGTTTCCTGCAAAGTCAACTTGAGGAGCGCAAACGCCGGCTGGAAATGGCTGTCGCCTCCGAGCCACGAAACTCTGAGCTGGGCAGCCTTCTCCGTGAAGTAGATTCGGCTCTCGACCGCATGGCCGAAGGCACCTACGGTCTATGCCTGGAATGCCACGAATCAGTAGAGCGGGACCGCTTGCTCGCGGATCCATTGATTCGTTATTGTCTCGACCACCTCACTAAATCTGAACGGGTCGCGCTACAACGGGACCTCGACCTGGCTTCCAGGGTGCAGCGCAACCTGTTACCCCAAAACGGCCTGAGCACAGGTGGCTGGGAGACAAGCTATCACTTCGCGCCCGTCGGCGCAGTCAGCGGCGATTACTGCGACTTGATCCCCTACGATGGGCAGCTGCTTTTCCTTTTAGGCGACGTCTCCGGCAAAGGCGTAGCCGCTTCGATGATGATGGCACAGCTTCATGCCTTGTTCCGCAGCCTGACCGGCATGTCCCTGCCGCTCGCCCAAATTGTCGCGCACGTCAACCGCGTCTTGTGCGAGAGTGCACTGGCGGGACAATACGCGACTTTAGTGTGCGGGCTGGCGAAGCCAACCGGGGAGGTGGAAATTCACAACGCCGGCCACTGCCCCGCCATCGTCGCTGGGCGCGGCGGCGTGTTTCCTATTGAATCGACCGGTTTGCCCCTCGGGATGTTTGCCGAAGCGAAGTCTTCCGCCACGTGCGTGCAACTGGAATCCGGCGACACGCTCTTCCTTTACACGGACGGTCTCTCGGAAGCCTGCAACGAGAGCGACGAGTATGGCGTGGACCGCGTCATGACATTGGTGCGTCAGCAGTCTGCGCGGCAACCTGCGGAGCTGATCGCCGCCTGCATTGAGGACGTGCGAGCTTTTGTCAACGGCGGCCAGAGTTTCGACGACATGACGGTGTTGGCCGTCCGGCGGTGCGATTAGCAGGACGACGGTTCTTCACCGAACCCAGCCGAAGGAATAAATTCCAGTATGGACAATACAAGGGTATTCAGAATGGCGTTCGCGAGTGTCTACCCGCACTATATCGCCAAGGCGGAGAAAAAGGGACGTACGAAGGCAGAGGTTCATGCCATCATCCACTGGCTCACCGGCTACGACGAAAAGGCGTTGCAAAAGCAGATTGAGACGAAGGTCGATTTTCAGACTTTCTTCGCCCGAGCCCCACAGATCAATCCGAACGTTTCCAAGATCACCGGTGTCATCTGCGGATATCGAGTGGAGCAAATCGAGGACAAGCTCATGCAGCAGATTCGTTTCCTGGACAAGCTGGTGGATGAACTAGCCAAAGGAAAGGCCATGGACAAGATTCTGCGGAGGTGAGCCGGTCTTTGACGTTGTCTCACCTGCGCAGTTTGCAAGGGCCTCTGCCACCAGTCTTGGTCGTGTCACCGCCCAGTCGGAAACAACAAGTTGAGCAACACTTCGCGCCGGTCTGTTGCCAAAGTTGAAACTTCCGATTCAGTTCACGATACAGCCTGAACCCATGGATGATGGATGCTTGCTTAGATGGATGGCCTGCATCTCCATCGACGCGTCTTGGCTGTTCCCGTAATTCCATTACGACGGTATGCACGAGTTCTGGCGGACTGGCCGCGTGACGGGCTTAGAGCTCTCCTCTTGGGACCGGATTCGGTAGGTATCTAATTGAGCGGAAGATATCGGTGCGCGCGGCGCCAGTCGCGCAAACGACGACTCGTGCGATCAGCTATTGATGAGAACGGAGACCTCGAACATGAAGCCTGATGAACCCAGCCGCACAGCCCTGATGATCGCCCGGCAACGAGCTGCTCATCAGGTGCTCGATCATGGCTCAATCCTCTATGACCCATTTGCCATGAAGATTTTGCGTGAAGACGAAAACGACGTGCTTCAATTTGCGAACAAACACCCCTCGGCCAGCATCGGACGTCTTTTCACCACCGCCCGAAGCCGGATTGCGGAAGATGCTTTGTCAAGATCGGTCGAAAGAGGGCTTCAGCAGATCGTCATCCTTGGCGCCGGACTCGACACGTTCGCTCTCCGGAATCCCCATGGCGTACGACAGATTCGTATCTATGAGGTGGACCACCCCGCGACGCAGGCATGGAAACTCGAGCGCCTGGCCGACGCTCAAATCGCAGTTCCGCCATGGCTTATTCTCGTGCCAGTCGATTTCGAGCGGGACGACGTAGGAGAGAAGCTGGTCGCCGCAGGCTTTCAGCAGAACTCGCCCGCGTTTTTCACTTGGCTCGGGGTTGTCCCATATCTGACGCAGGACGCTATCGACCGCACTCTGGACTACATGTCGTCAATCCAGAACTCGGAGGTCGTGTTCGACTACGTGGAACCTCCCGAGGCATTCTCAGAAGAGCTAAGGCAATTAGAAAAGGCGCGGGCCGAACAGCTTGAGAAAATCGGTGAACGTTCGGACAGCCGTTTCGAGCCGGCTGGCATTGCATCGATTCTTCGCTCGCACGGATTTTGTGCCATCGAAGACATCAATTTCCAGGAGATCGTGTCCAGGTTCGGCCACGCCGTTCAAGGACTCGCGCCCGGCCACGCTGCCGTTCATGTTGTCCACGCTAAGCACTAATTGAACTGGATCATCCAATCCTTGGCCACCGTCGCTCATTAGGCAGGCCAACCGTTCTTCACGGAACCCATTGGTTAGATAGTTCCCTGTATCAATTGATCGATACCGGCCGCGCAGTGTTGTCAAAGGCGAAGCCTCCGTGTGGCCCACCACTCACCCGAAACCGCCGACTTAAGCACTCCATCGAAAAATATTCAACATCTGCGAACAAAATTCTTGCCCTGTTATCGTGCGGTGCATAATACTTGCACGATTGTCTCGCAGAGCGTCTCGTCGATGCATGAGTCATTTGTTGCCTTGAGTTTCCTCGATGAAAGAACGAGAAGTACGGAAAAAATCAACCTGGCCAGACGAAAGTCACAGCGATGAGTGCTGGCTATCACTGTCCTCTTCATTCCGTCCGGCAAATCTGTATCGTTCTTTAATCCTTCAGCCCCGCGAGTAATGAGTTCCCGCACGCTTCGCACACTCGGGAGGACGAACCGTAGTCCGCACCTCAGGCTGCGATCCCCGGCTCCCAGCGATCTACAGGAAGGATGTCATACGATGAAATTCCTCAGATTTACTTGGTGTTTGGGTCTGTCGTTTGCCGCGAGCACGTGTTTCGCCCAATCCAATCCTGTTCCCTTTGTAAATCAGCCAGTGGTTCCGGCGGCAGTAGCACCGTCCGGCCCGGGGTTTGTATTGACCGTTAACGGTGCCGGATTTGTGTCGGGATCGGTCGTAAATTGGAACGGAACCCCCCTCGCCACCACATTTGTAAAAACCGGAGAATTGACGGCGGTGGTCCCCGCAACGATTGTGTCCAAAGCCGGTACCGCCAGTGTCACGGTTGTCAGTCCTAGTCCCGGAGGAGGAAGCTCAAATCCTGTTCCCTTCACCATAATCGAGCCAACGTCTAATCTTGTTTTCAGGGATTTGCCCGTCGCGGAAACTACTGCACCGATAAACCTTGCCGCTGCGGACTTCAATCACGATGGCATTGCCGATCTGGCTATTATCGACCAGGGGCCAGCTCCATCTTGCAACTACCAGTATTCCTCGGGTGGAAGCGTTGCGATCCTTCTCGGAAATGGCGACGGAACGTTCACCAGGCATTCCACTCTCTGTTTCCCCGATTTCCTGTTAGTCACACCTGAGAGATTTATTGTGGCCGGTGACCTTGACCGGGATGGGAATGTTGACCTGGTTGCGACCTATACCAACTCGGTTGGCTTCCTTTCAGGTGAGCTTGCTATCTATCATGGGAACGGGGATGGCACTTTCAGTTCCGTCACTAATTTATTGAAGGCGTCTGTAGCCCAGGCAGCAACCCCGAATGATTTCTTCAGGGGGCTCGCGTTGGGCGATTTCGAAAGCAACGGCCAACTCGACATCGCTGAATCCAAAGTGAACGATTTTGGTGTTTATAGACTCCTTCTCGATAAAGCCAACCTCCTTCTGCTCAATACCCCGGTAACGAGCACTGGGCCGCTGGCTGCAGGAGATTTCAACGGCGATGGGATCCTTGATCTTGCAGATGGCACCAATGATTTCTTTGTGGAAGGGAATCCTGGCATCGGGCCTTCACTGGGGATATTCCTCAACGCAAATGGGAGTCTGGTCCGTCAGCCGGCTATCCCATTTGTGCATGGGACAGCCATGGTGAGCGGCGACTTCAATGGCGACCGGATTTTAGACCTCGCCACGACCAACGGAAACGGTCTCTCCGTCCTCCTCGGCAACGGAGACGGAACCTTCGCCGAAAAGACTGGTACACCCACTTCGGCCCAAACCACCGTCGATTTGATCACCGCCGATTTTAATGGTGACGGGAAACTCGATATAGCCACAACAGACTCGACCAACGTCGTTTCTATCTGGCTGGGGAATGGCGACGGCACGTTCCGGGCCCCGGTCGACACAACTGGACGGGGCGATAGCGTAGTGGCCGCTGACTTCAACGGCGATGGGCGAATGGACCTGGCAGTTACGAATTCCGCGGATGCCACTGTCTCCATCCTCCTGCAGGGTCTGCCGTATAAAGCATTAGGGGAGTCGCCCATCGACGCGGATGGCCGCAGCGTTTTCTCAGCAAAGCGAGGGAACCTTCCTGTGAAGTTCTCACTGACCGAGAATGGGGTTTTCACTTGCGCGCTGCCACCGGCTAGCATCGCCTTTACCCGGACTGCGGGCGGGACGGCTGGGCCAGTCGATGAAAGTGTCTACGCGACTTCAGCGGACAAAGGCTCGAATTTCCGAATTGATCTGAGTGCTTGCCAATATGTCTACAACGTTGCCGCCTCTTCATTGGGCGTCGGAACCTACCGCGTGGATATCAGCATCGACGGAATCGCTGTCGGCCACGCAGTGTTTAGTCTGCGATGAGGTATCGCTTCGTGATGCTGACGTGATTTAGATCCGCAAGGGGCCAACAGCCCAACAGGGCATCGGCGTTCACGCCGAACGGTACGGTACGCCTGCAGTCACGCCAGGCATGGCGGGCGTGAATGCGTTCTATTTCCATCAAAGGAGAATTACTGTGTTCACGATCCCCGGTGTCCGCAAATTCCACGAATGGACCCATGCGAGCCTTACTGCGCTGCTCAACCACCTCTCCACAATTCCCGACAATGCGTACGCAAAAGAAGTTCCCGGCTTTGGCTTTCCCACCATCCATGCGCAGGTGATTCATGTCCTCAACTGCGAGGGGTTTTGGATCCACATGCTCCAGTCGATCCCTTTTGTTGACCAGACCCCTGCCAATTGGCCCACCGTCTCCGACGCCCGACGGCTGCAGATCGAAGTCAGCATGAAGACACTGGATTATCTGTCATGCCTTAGCGAGCAAAATCTCAATGCCCCCACGGAGCTGCATTTTCCCGATGGAGACGTCGCAGTCCGTACGCCCGCACTCATCCTCCATCACGTCCTGACTCACGCTTTCCATCACAAAGGCCAGATCGTCGCGATGTGCCGTATCCTCGGCCATCCCGCACCCGACACAGATCTGAATCAGTTTGAGTAGACCCGCAATCATCGCTCCAGCAAGATCGGACGATTGGTGACAGTGACGCTGGTGGCGCCATTCATCTTGTAGAGGTTGCCGTCCAAATCCCGATACTGCACGTAAGTTGTGCCCAGCGGCACTGATCGGCTTGAGAGCCACGCGGTCGTCCACAGGAACATCCCCTGGTAGCCCGGCTTCGTAATTATGCAGTGCCACACAGTTCCGATACTGGTGCAGGGACCGGAAAAACTCGCCCCGCTGAGCCAGGCGGTCATCCTGTTCCAAGTCGTGTGGATAGGTGTGTAGCCCGGCGGAATCTCGGGGTCTGTCGAACATCCCGTCGTTGCAGGATTAATTCCGTAACCCATCATTGTGCCCCAGCACGGATCGTCCCACTCATACCAAAGATTGGTTACGGTTCCTGTGCTCCCCATGGCCAGGATCCACCTCGCTACGTAAGCTTCCCTGAGCATTGTGGTGTTGGCGCCTGTCTGGCTGGCTGGATCGACGAGATCATCGTTCCTCCCGTATCCGCCCTCGGTATTCCAGATCGGCAGATTCGCCGCCCAGGTCCGCTGCTTCAACATAGTCCGAACGGCGTTCGTTTCCTGAAAAAGCGCAGTGCGGCAATTCGGATTTGGAGTGTTCGCGGCAGTGCAGAGCGAACTACTGTGGGAAACGATCGTCTCTGGAAACGGATAAGGAATGACATTCCTGCGCGCGCCATAGGCGTGGTAGCTCACACCGTCGGGCAGGGACGCACTGGGAATGGCATGCCAGGCATCCAGAAACTCGCCCAGGGAAACGTCGAAGTGGCCCGACACTGCAGGATTGTTGATGTACGCTGCGTGGTATCCGTCTCCACCAGCCGAGGAATTCCCAGCCAGAAAGACGCAATCCCCGCAGTACTTTTTCACGATCGTAGCGGCGTCGTTGGCCATTTTGGCGAGGTTCGTATAGTTCGACGACCAGTACTCGTCGGCATTGAATTCGTTCCACGCTTCGTAGTAGCGGATCCTGCAAGTTCCCTTAAGAGGAACTGCGGGAGGCGCACTCACCCCGCACACATGCTGCATCAATTTGGTGATGTACTCCGCCCACATGCAGTCCCCAGTGGGCCGCACAACGCCGGCCAATGGTGCCAGGCATTTCTCGTTCACGGCGCCCAGGTCCGAAGGTGGCCGGGTGTTATTGCTCGATGCCCAGGCCGGCACCCGATAAAACGTGAACAGCAACTGCGTATTCTTGGTCTTTGCGACGGCTATCCAATTGTCCAGATTACCGAAGCTTGGAGAGTACGTTCCGCGAGATGTCTCTATTGACGGCCATACCACCGATCGGATGCGCAAGATGCTCGGCGATGGCGTAGGCCAGTGAGTGTAAGAGAGCGTGCCGATATTCATGCTGCCTGGCTTCTGCGCCGAACTTCGTAAGCACATGAACACAAACAGACAGAAGACTAGAATTGCCCACCAGAACGAGGAGATCAGCTCGACGTTGTTCAAGATTTTTCGGTTTTCGAGTGATCGACGATTCGCACGTTCGACGTGTTTGGAAGCCGGGTAGGCTGCGGAGCAAGAGCAGAAACAAATGAGGTGTGTCATAGGTTTTGTGCCCGGAAAAGAGCTTTCGAACCCATCAGCTACGATACGCTCCTTTCTCCCCCGGCTATCCCATTTATCTTCAGGCAGAAATCCTCCGCCGTTGCAGGGAATCCCGTCCTTGGAGATTGTCGCGATGTTGTTCCATCACACTTCGGCGGGATGAAGGAGAGTATTGATCAGCCAGTTTGTCGTTGCTGCTAATTCTCGTGTTTCCTCCACCTTTGTTCCCCAAAACCGCCAAAAACGCTATTCCTGTTCTGTATGCAGACCTCCATCCGGCACGAGCACGACTTCGCAGTTGTTTCCCATCGAGCAACTGACCACCGCACTTCGCAGAAGGTGGGCCTTCGATCCCGGGGGAAGCAATTCAGGAAACTTCATCCCGTTGATCACAGGCTTGAGTTGATCGAGTGTGTGTTGGCCTGACATCTGCTGCGACTCGATTACTCCATCCGATGTAATCTCGAGCCGGAAAGTGCCCCATCCGTTGGTTCCTGCCGGCTTTTTGATTTTGTAAGTCCGCAACGCCTGCAGCCCTTCCGAATTCGGCCACGCCGAGGCCTTTGCGCCAGCAGGACGAAGCCGGGCAGCGCTCTCTGCAATATGCGTCTTGGTATCGGGTGGCGTGTTTTTGTCTCCAGCAGCCTGCGCCAGTACGTACAACTCGTAGGCACGCTGTTTCTGATCTGCAGCCTCGTATACCTGGGCCAGATGGTCACCAATCTCCGCACGTAACGACGCACGCCACGCTGCAGACAAGATAGGCTCAGCCTGCTCGCCCCTACCCTCGAGATGCAGTGTCCACCCCAGCGTGTCCCACGCGGCGATCAACAGGTTCGCGCGTGCAAAAGACTTGCTGTTTGCCTGCGCGGTCGTGATATCCGCGCTCTCCAACTCCAGCTTCGCAATACTCTTCCGCGATGCCTCTTCGGCCATGGCCAAATCGACCCCGGATTCGCTTAGAACGTAAGCTGCGTTGTTCAACATTTCCGGGTCATCGCTGCCGTCCATCGCCGAGCGGGCAGCCGCAGCAGCCTCCTGTTTGCGATTCAAACGGATCAACACCGCTCCCATCTGTACCGGAAACATGCGATCCTCAGGATGCTGCGCGGATGCGGTCTCAAGCGTCTTTAGCGCACCCTGGTCATCGCCCGCGTTCGTTTGCATCGATGCCAGGTAGAAAGCCATGCGCGAATTTTCAGGATGCTGGTCCACGTACTTCTGAACGATCTGCCGGGCCTCACTCGAATGGCCGGTGCGGGCCTCTAGCTGCGACAAAGCGTGTACTGTCCACTCGTTGTCTGGCTCGTTAGCCAGTTCCTTGCGGTAATTCGCCTTTGCCTCGTCCAGATTGTGATCCTCAAGCTCCGCAATGAACCCAAGCTCTGCCCAAAGTCCCCTCGCCTTCGGGTCCATCTGCTGAACCTTTTTCAGCAGTTCCCGCGCATGCTCCCACTCTCTGTTGCGGACGCTCTCGATCGCCTGCGCCATCAGTGCCGTCACCGACTGGGCCTGCACCGTGTTCGTCTCAGCCTTGATCTCCGTTCCCTTCGATTCAGTTTTGCCCGTAGTGGCGACGACGGGTTTAGCAGCGCGAAGCAGCTGAATCCACGTGTCGTTCTCAAGGTTGATATTCTTCGTGAACTCCTGATATTTCTTCCACTCTGTCTTCTGAACTTTCCTCTTCAGAACCACAACCGTGCGCTCCGTAATAACCTCCCCATTCTCGAAGCGATAAGTCTTGTCAAAGGTTGCAAAGTCCGTCTTCACATGGATAGGGTCAGGCAGATCCGTCCGGAACCCCTCTGGCAGCCGGATGGCCGACCTTGCCGTCAGAGTGCGAGGAGCTCCCAGTTGAATGTCCTCTTCAGGCTCACTCGTCTTTGAAGACAACCGGGTGAACTCGACCGCGGGAAGCAGCGGGAGAATGCGCAGATTATCCCAGTCGCCGTAGGGATGTCGTGCATAGTCATACGTCATTTGGACTGGCTGTGTGGAATCCTCGGCATTGCTGAACGCAGTATTGCTGGTCGTGCCGCCGAAACCTGAGTAGGACGAGACGTACTGCGAGACTTTGTCTCTCTCCGCAGGTGCTGCGCTTCTTGCCAGCACTCGCACCAGAACCTCATCGTCGTCGCGGTAGCTAGCCTTCATCTTGGCCGTGAGCTTGCCCTCGGCATCCAGCTTTCCCGAAGCTTCGAATTTGGCCGTAAATGCATAGGGAGCATCGGCAGGCGTGGATTCAAGCGTCGCCGCTCCTTCTGCCGGAACAAGCAGCGCCTTCTGATCGCGAATTTCGGCACTCAGATAGCGAAACGGCGCGGCCGTTGGCGTGCTGTCGAGCCAGATGCGCCCTTCCGGCAGTTCCACGGTCGTGATTACATGGTTGAACACAGCCGGGCTTGGCACGTCGGGAACCGGCGCAATGCCCGCGCCAATCAGAGCTGGCGCCGTCGCGAAACCCTTGGCCTGAAGCAGTGCCTCCAGTAGCGTGTCCTTGTCCTTGCAGTCACCATACTGATTCGCGAGCACCTCTGCAGCAGAATGCGGCTGATAGCGGCCTATTCCAAAGTCGATACCTACATAACGGTTCTCGGTCGAAACAAAGTTATAAATCTCGCGTACCTGCTCTTCCGGACTCTTCGATTTGCTCGCGATCTCCTCTGCTCGCACTCGAAGCGCGTCGGTAGGCTTGGCTCGCGACAGCGCCAGACTCCGATACCAATCGCCGACCTCCGTCCAGCTCCGAAATGTCGTCCACGCCACACTGGGCAGCTTCCGGCCTTCATCGTCCTCATCGGGATCTTTCGGTGCCGTCGGCTTCGGAGCATCGTCATCCGTATTCTTCGGAGCTGTAACCAGTTGTGAAACACTCCACGTATACGTGCGCAAACCACCCTTCTCCTGAACAGTGGCTTTGTGATTCGGACTCCAAACCTGCACGTACTTGTCTGCTGGGACCTCGAGCGTAAGCACCTCGGTCAGGACAATCACCGTCCCCGGCGGGGTAAAGTGCGTTGCCCCCCAGAACTGTCCGGGAGACTCCGGTTTCTCAATTCGCGTGTCCACTTCGTACTCCAGCGTGTCGCCCGCCGATAGCGATCGCACCGGTACGTGCTTCTCCTTCAAGTCGCTGTATAAAGGTGCCTCGCGCGTCACCTTGGCAGGCATGTCAATCGCGGTGTCCGCGGGCGTGTCCACCGTCGTCCCGTCTGGCTTGCGCACACGAATCAGCTTGATTTGCGGTGTTTCATTTGCCGATGCATAAGCAAATGACAGCACTCCAAACTGCTGCGCGGCGCCCTGAGACTGAATACGAACTAAAACATGAAGGTCACGCTCGCCCGTGCCATCAGAGTGCATTCGGTACGTCGTTTCCGAGCGTTCGAAGATCAGCGCTTCATTCCGAAAGGAATCCGGCGAGAGAGACTTTCCGGCCTCCTGCGCCAAACACACACAGGGGATTGCGCAGAAAAGAATAAAAACAGGTTTCCAAGGCATACCGGGATGGTAATACAACTCGCAAAGCCGCCTTACCTTGGACCCACCTTCCGTAGGCGGCGGATTATCAAACAATGAATTGTCATCCGTAGCGGAGCGGCTTTGGAGATAAGCGGAGTCAAGGACCCCGCTTTTGCTCTTCACTCACACGATCCATAGTGTGTCATGCAAAACGGGCGCTTTTGGGGTCGCGGAGTGAAGAACCCGCTGTTGTCTGTCGGTCACTCAAATCCGTACGCTGTCATTCCCAACCTCGTCCGGAAAGGGTACGGGCTTCAGCCCGTACATACATTCGCTTCTCTAATCCAGAGATTAACCAGCGCGGCGCGAGCCGCGCTCCGCATTCAACCGGTGCACCTCAGCACATGTCAACCGCCCACTCTGAGCTTTTCTCCGCATCTTCTTCTTTCCCTGGCATTTGTCCATCGGCAACGTTTTGCAGATCATTTCCCGCCAATCCCCTATCATTGAATTCGAAGAAACGAGCACGCAAATCGCCCCGGGGCGGTTACTTAGCGAAAGCGCGTAAGCCCTTTGCGCAGAGGACTCTGCGGCTAGGTCTAGTGATAAGAAGAAATTGGCGCCACGGCCTCCCGTAACCCATTGAAAACAGGAAATTTCTTTAAAGAGTATGGGTGGGGGTATCCTGCGCAGCTCGATCCTGACTGCCTACAAAATGTAGCGGCTCAGGTCGTGGTCCTTCACGATCGTCGCGACCATCGCTCCGACATACTCCGGTGTGATCGTGAACACTTTTTCGGGACCGGAAGCAGTCATGCGTTCCTGATAGGGCAACGGTGTGGATGACTCGCTTGCGATCGCCTGAGTCAAGGCTGCAGCCTGTTCATCGTCGGCCGGCCGGCGGGCGACGTCAGGCGCGAGGAAGCTGACATCCTCGAGCACGCGCTCCATGATGGTGTGCAGACGGCGCGCGCCGATATTCTCAGTGGTCTCGTTCACCTTGAACGCAAACTCCGCCATCTCGCGTAATGCTTCAGGCGCAAACTCAAGACGAACCCCCTCGGTCTCGAGCAGCGCCGAATATTGCTTGGTGAGCGACGCCTTCGGCTCCGTGAGAATGCGCAGGAAATCTTCAACGGTAAGCGACTTCAGTTCAACGCGAATCGGAAAGCGGCCCTGCAATTCAGGAATCAAGTCACTGGGCTTGGAAACATGGAATGCGCCCGCCGCGATGAAGAGGATGTGATCGGTCCGCACCATGCCATAGCGCGTGTTCACCGTGGTTCCTTCGACGATCGGCAGAATGTCGCGTTGTACGCCTTCGCGGCTGACATCCGGCCCGTGCCCGCCCTCGCGCCCTGCAATCTTGTCGATCTCATCAAGAAAAATAATGCCGCTCGATTCAACCCGCTCCACCGCCGAGCGGTTCACCGAATCCATATCGATGAGGCGTCCTTCCTCCTCCTGCACGAGGTAGTCGAAAGCGTCCCCCACCTTCATCTTGCGTTTTTTCGAACCGCCGCCAAAGATATTCGGCAGCATGTCCTTGAGGTTCATCTCCATATCTTCAAGATTCTGGTTCGAGATGATGCCGAACTGCGGAGCGCGTTCGCGAACGTCGAGTTCCACCTGGCGATCATCGAGCTTGCCTTCGCGGAATTGCTGGCGCATCTTCTCACGCGATCGCTGATAGCTATCGGAACCAGGCAACGAGAACTGCCCTTCGTGAGCGGGCGGCGTGGCTTCCCGTGGCCATGTCAGCGCACGACCGCGACCTTGGCTCGCACCTGGCCCTGCGGATGGTTCAGGCGCACGAGGTAGATGCCGGAGGGGAGTTCCCGACCGAGGGCGAACTGATGCCGCCCGGGGCCCA
>Ga0207683_10001111_pt1 | contig 24444 bp, 22 predicted proteins | sample KBSM73metaG_FD_184333 | JGI IMG/M metagenome (GOLD analysis project Ga0207683, IMG submission 184333) | Miscanthus rhizosphere microbial communities from Kellogg Biological Station, Michigan, USA - KBS M7-3 metaG (SPAdes) (version 2) | ecosystem: Host-associated > Plants > Roots > Rhizosphere >... | reverse complement strand
TGCGATCACAAAAGTGCCACTCCCGTTACGGGTTTGAGTCAACCCCAAGGTTTGTGCCGAGCGCAGGGCTTCTCGCACGATCGGACGACTGACGCCGTATTGTTCTGCCAGCGCGGCTTCGGAGGGGAGACGTGTGCCTAGCGAAAGCACTCCAGACTCGATGGCGCTGCGCAGGTCCTCGAAGACCGCCTCAGCCGCGTTCTGGCGGTTGATCGCCGCGCGCCGGGCTGTCCAGCTGCCTGACAGGCTCATGTGTTCACTGTGCGCGAGGATTCCAGCGGCTGTCAAACACGGACAGGCCACGCACAACACCGGCAGCGGTGCGAACTTCAGGTTCGACATCCACTGCACCACCCAATCCGGGTCCACGCCGCCTACCGATGCCAGATAGCGGGACTGCGTCAGGATCGTTGATCCTCGGTGCAAGCGCGTTGGTCTCTTCGACGTAGCGCGCGGCGGACTCCCGGCATGGATCCGCCCCGGGTGACCTCTCCGGAGGTGTCACGTGGTTGGTGTGCGATACCGCCTCGTCATCGCGGATATGGCGTTCAACCTTCCGCTGAACAAGCAGCTCGGCATGGTTGATCCGGTAGTGCTGAACCACGTGCAGACCGTGGCGCCGCCGATCGGGGCGGTGCAGATGCTGTTCGGTCCTCGTCAGCGCTAGTGCCGCCGGACCGGAACGCGAAGGCCACCACGCCTGCCGCGACGAGGGTGAGGGCCGCCGCGATGGTCGCCGTCGGCGCGATGCCGGAGTCGAACGCCGCGCGGGCCGAGTCCATCAACCGGTCGGCCAGTGCGGGCGGCAGGGTATGCGACACCGACGTTGCGCCGCTGATGCTTTCGCTCGCATCGGCAGACTGCGCCTCGGTGAGGCCGCCGGGCAACGCGACGCTCGACCGGTAGAACGCGGTGAAGATGGTGCCGAGCGTCGCGGTGCCGACGACCGCGCCGAGCTCGTAAGCCGTCTCCGAGACCGCCGACGCGGCACCCGACTTCGCCGCGGGCACCGACGCGACGATCGTGTCGTTGGTGATGGTCTGTGAGATGCCGACGCCGACCTCCAGCACGATGAACGACGCGACCACGGCGGCCACCGTCAGGTCGTGGCAGAAGACGAGAATCATCACGAAGCCGGCCGACACCAGCACCAGCCCGGCGATGGTCAGGGTGTGCGGGGCGAACCATCTGGTGAACCGCACCACTGCGATGCCGCCGATCATCGACAGCAGTGCGCCGGGCAACGTCACCAGGCCCGCCTGCAGCGGGCTAAGGCCGAGCACCAACTGCAGGTGCTGCGAGACGAAGAAGATGAAGCCGATGAGCCCGACGATCGACAGGAAGTTGGCCATGATTGACGACGTGAACGGCGCGTAGCGGAACAGTTGGACGTCGAGCATCGGTGTGGCGCTGCGCCTCTGGCTCCTGACGAACAGCAACCCGGAGCCGACGCTCAAGACCAGCGCCGCGCCAACCAACCACGACGGCCCGTCGTGCGCAGCAGTCTTAATCGCCCAGACCAGGGGAAGCATCGTCGTCAGCGACAGCAGCACGCTGAACGAATCGATCGGTCCCGGGTTCGGGTCACGCGATTCGGGCACCCACCGCGGCGCCAGCACCAGAAGCGGCAGCAGGATCGGCACCGCGACCAGGAATACCGCACCCCAGTGGAAGTGCTCCAACAGCACGCCGCCCACGATCGGGCCCAGCGCCGATCCGGCCGTGAAGCACGATGCCCAGATCGCGATGGCAAGCCGTCGCGCCGAGGCGTCGGCGAAGATGTTGCGCAACAACGACAACGTCGAGGGCATCAGCATGGCGCCGAACACGCCGAGCAAAGCACGTGCCCCGACGAGCCACCCGGCGCTGGGCGCGAACGCGGCGGCGGCCGAGACGACGGCGAAGCCGCCCGCGCCGATCAACAGCACTCGGCGTCTGCCGATCCGGTCACCGAGGCTGCCCATCATGACGAGAAGCGCTGCGAGGATGAGGGAGTAGACGTCGACGATCCACAACTGGGTCGACGCCGCCGGACGGAAGTCCTGCGCGATGCTGGGCAGCGCGAACGCCAGGATGGTGTTGTCGACGGCGATCAGCAGCACCGGAAGTATCAGCACGGCCAGCGCCACCCAGGCTCGCCGCGGGGTAGCGCTGGACTCATGGCCGGATGCAGCCTCGGCATCCAAGCGGATGGACATGATGTACTCCTGTGCGAGTGATACTGGGGGAGAATCTATTTGGGGGTGATGGTGCCCTGGGTCAGGCTGGCCATGATGGCGTCGACGACCTGGACGCGGGGAGTGCCCTGCCTCGCGGCCGCGTAGCCGGCGTTCAGCAGCGCCCAGAAGACCAGCCGCGGCCAACACGGCGGTCCGGTGGTGCCCTGGGTGGCCACCCGATCGAGCACCTCGACGATCACCTCGTCGCCCGTGTCCAGGATGGCGGCCAGTTCCTTATCTGCGGTGATCGCGGAATCGTTATAGACGAACTGGACGATCGGGCCGAGATCTAACTGGCATTCGACGACGCGCCGCAGGGCCTCGACCGGCGGGCCGCAGTCGGGTTCGGCACGTTCGATGGCCGCGTTGCTGAGCTCGTGCACGTGCAGCGCTAACGCATGCAGCAGGTCGGAGCGCTCGGCGAAGTACCGGTGCAGTGTGCTGCGTCCCACGTCGGCGGCCGAAGCGATGTCGCCCAACGATGCGGCGGGGTTGTCGCCGATGACGGTCATGGCGGCGTCGAGGATCGCCTTCCGGGTCCGCAAACGCGCGCCACCCTCGATCGATTGCGGAGTGCTCATACACCTCAATCTACCACAACAGTGTCAAAATGGGACACTGATGTCCCACTCTGGCATGAGCAGATACGACTTCGGACTGCTTTTCGGCATAGATCACGGCGACAAGCCCAAGGTCGCCCTCGCCGAGAGTTTGGCGAGGGCTTGCCTGCGATGCGTGCAAGGCACCGACCAGCTGCCTGGCTGACGGATAGTGGCGGACGCCTGGAAACCCTCGCTGAGCTGCGAAAACGTGAGTGCCCCCGGCAGGATTCGAACCTGCGACACCGGCTTTAGGAGAGCCGTGCTCTATCCCCTGAGCTACGAGGGCGTGACCCGCTCGGAGCTTACCGTGAGTGGATCGTCGCGCCCGCATAGCGCAACCAGGGCGATGTGCCGGTGCGGCGGTCGATCACCGGCGCACGTCCTCGGCAGCGATTCAGCGCAGTTCCGCGATCACCTTCGCGAACACTTCCGCATGCGGCGCCTGAACGATGATGTAACTGACCCCGTAGGTGTCCCGGTAGCCCCGGATCCGGTCAGCCATGTCGCGCGTCGACCCGGACAGCACGCCGGGGTGGCGGAGCAGGTCCTCATCGGTCAGGTCGGGCAGGAAGCGACGGGGAATCTTCAGGTCCGGCATCCCGGAGCCGTCGATCGGCATCGCGGTGATCGCGACGTTCAGCTCGAGTGAGTCGAACCGATCTGGCGCGGCGTTACGGACGAACTCGATTCGTTCGGCCAGCGGATCGACGGCGCCCGGCGCGCGGTCGCCTCCCGTGAGGCCGATGATGTCGGCCTGCCTGGCCGCGATGGTAAGCACTCGGTCGCCGTTGCCCGCGATCAGGATCGGCACGTCCGGCAGGTGCTCTTGGATGTACTCGGTCACGTGCTGCATGTGGTCGATCCGCTCGCGCGCGCGGGGGTAGCGCAGCTCGGCGGCCTCGAACTCCGCACGCATGTACCCGGTGCCCAGTCCCAGCTCGAAGCGCCCTTCGGTGAGATCGCGCACGGCGCCGACGTCACGGGCGAGCAGCGCCGGCTTGTAGAAGCCGGCATTGAGCACGAACGTCCCCAGCCGGAGTGTGCTCGTTGCCGCGGCCGCGGACATCAGGACCGGGAAGGGTGCCGGTGCCCCGAGGTGGTCGGGTACGTGCAGCACGTCGAAACCCAATTCCTCCGCCCGTCGCGCGGTGTCCTGAACCTTCGCCCGCGACCGCGCGTCGTGTAGACCCAACCCGAACCGGAAGTCCTTGACCATAGGCAGCCAATCTAGATGTTTGACGGTCGCCACGAGTGGGCAACCCTGACCCGCCGACTTCGAGCCCCGAGGTCCACAACAGAAAGACTTACCCACCCGGATCCGGCCCGTCGTGAGACATTCGACGGGCCGGATCAATGCTTCACCATGGCCAGCCATCCCACTCTTGGCGTTGAGGAAGAGTTCCTTCTCGTCGACCCGACGACCGGCGAACCGGTCGCCGTGAACAAGCCTGTGGCCCGCCACGCCGCTCAGCACGGCGTCAAGCTCCAGCTCGAGCTGACCAGCTGTCAGATCGAAACCACCAGCGAGGTGGTGAGCGGCAGCGGCGAACTCCGACAGCAGCTCACCCGGCTGCGTCGGATAGCCGCCGAAGCCGCTGAGGCCAACGGCGCGCAACTGCTCGCCGCCGCACTGCCCCCGACCCGGCCGCATGAGTTCCCCATCACCGAGACCCCGCGCTACCGCGAGATCGCCGACAAGTTCGGGCGGGTCGCCGAAGAGGGGATCTGCGGTGCCCACGTGCACGTGGCAGTGCCGAGCCGGGAGCTCGCCATCCGGGTGAGCAACCGGCTACGACCCTGGCTGCCGTTGTTCCTCGCGCTGACCGCCAATTCGGCGGTATACAGCGACGCTGACACCGGCTACGCCAGCTGGCGCAGCATCGTGTGGGCACGCTGGCCCAGCGCGGGTCCGCCACCGCATTTCGACTCCGTCGACGAGTACGACGCGATGGTGCGCATGCTGCATCGCGGCGGGGCCGTGCTGGACGACGGCATGGTCTATTGGGACGTCCGCCCGTCGGCCAAGTTCCCGACAATCGAGGTGCGTGTCGCCGACGTGCCTGCGACGGTCGGCGAGACCGTGCTGCTGGCCACGCTGATCCGGGCCAGCGTGATGATGGCACTCGATGATGAACGACGCGGCGCGCCGACGCCGCCGCTGACGCCGCTAGCCCTCAAGGCGGCGTACTGGAAGTCGGCCCGCGACGGTCTCGGCGGCGACGCCATCGATCTACTCGAAACCCATGCGCCGGTGTCCGCGCGAAAGTTGTTGGAGGGCTTGGTCGCACACGTCCAACCAGCGCTCGAAGACGTCGGCGATTGCGACATGGTCAAGGCAGAGCTCGCGCGGCTCGATGATGCAGGCAACGGTGCGATGCGGCAGCGCACGGCGTGGCGCCGGCGGCATGACGTGAAAGACGTCATCGCGGAACTGGCGGCTGCCACGCTGAAGGAGGATTAGTTAGTTAGTGCTTCCCGTGCGTGTCAACGAATGAGGACGGCGCCGGAAAGGAGCGTGCCTTGGACGCTACGTCAGCGCCAGCTTGGCGAAGGGTTCGCTGGTGGGCTGCGCTGAACCGCCGGGCGGTTCGACGGTGAACGCCAGGGTCTGAGAGTCGCCGAGATCGGGCAGCACCGCGGTGGTTGAAGGCGCGACGTTCTTGGCGTCCATCGTCCCGGCCGAATGCGGTCCCTTGGCGTCGATCAACCACATCTGGTAGACGGTTCCCGGCTTGGGCGGCGCGACGTTGTTCATCACCAGCACACCGGCGTTCTTCTCGCGGGAGAACACCACCGTCGCCGTTCCGCCGGTCGGAATCTCGCCCGACACGGTCCGGACGTCGGGGGCCGCGAAGACCTGTTCGGCGGTCGACGGCGTGGGTGTCGGTTGCATTGCTATGCCGATGCCGAGCGCGCCGAGGCCGATTATCACCGCGGCTGCTGCGGCCAGGCCTATGGTCTGCCAGCGCTTGATCCGCCGATGCAACACCCGCACCGGATCGCTACTTATCTCGGTCAGCAGCCGGTCCCGGAGCTGACTGGGCGGCTCGACAGCGGTGGCCGCCGACACCACGGCCATGGTTTCCCGGACCGCCCGAACCTCGTCGGCGAATGCGGCCGCGACGTCCGGGGGAGCGGCGGCGACGCGTCGCTCGATATCGGCGAGCTCGGCTTCTGGCACCGCGTGCAGCGCATACGGTGTCGCGAGGGCGATCAGATCGACGTCATTCGGCTCTGTCATGCGAGCCCCAGGCATCTGCGGAGGCCACGGATGGCGTCGCGCATCCGTGACTTGATCGTCGCAAGATTTGCCGACAATCGTTCCGACACTTGCGCATACGTCAGCCCGTCGTAGTAGGCGAGTTGAATGCATTCGCGCTGTGCGTCGGTCAGCGAATCGAGGCAGTCGGCCACCTGACGCCGTTCATCGCGCAGGATCACCGAATCGGCCACCTGATCAGACGGCGGATCGACGTTGGCGGCGCCGTAGCGCGACTCGCGCTGACTTGCCGCTTGTTCCGAGCGCACCCGATCGACCGCGCGGCGGTGCGCCAATGTGAGCAGCCATGCCAGCGGCGAACCGGCCGACGGGTCGTAGCTGTCCGCGCTGCGCCACACCTGCAGGTAGATGTCCTGCGTGGTTTCCTCGCTGTAGCCGGGATCGCGCAAAACGCGGGTGACCAGGCCGAACACCCTGGCCCGGGTGCGATCGTAGAAGATCGCGAACGCATCGACGTCCCGGCTGGCCACCTGGCGCAGCAAGGCGTCGAGGTCGGTGCTCACGAGCGGTAGCCTAGCCACCGGCGCCAATATCGTCACGGTAATCGCGATTTGGGCGCAGTGGGGACGAAAAATGATGTGCGCGAACGATATTCGGCGAAGCCAGGCCGGTTCCGCATGTATTTCTCGGTGAGCTTCGCGCCGGTGGCGTATACCAGGAAGTAGGTCATCAGCACCGGTGAGAGCACCGTCAGCAACGAAACCCACGCGGCGATGCCTGCCAGCCACAGCCCCCACCACACGCAGGCGTCGCCAAAGTAGTTGGGATGCCTCGTCCACGCCCACAGGCCGCGATCCATGATGACGCCCTTGTTCGCCGGGTCGGCCTTGAAGCGGCGCAGTTGGTGGTCCCCGACGGCCTCGAACAGCATACCGACGACCCACAGCAGCACGCCCGCGATGAGCACCGGCAGCAACAGCGGCGGCGTCGGGCCCAACACCGCCGAAACCTGCAGCGGCAGCGCGACAAACCACGTCGCCGCCGCCTGCGCGACGAACACCTTGCGCAGCACGTGCACGGTGGAGAAGTCGCCGCGCAACAAGTCGCGGTAGCGCGGGTCCTCACCCTTACCCGCGGACTTGACGATCATGTGCCAGGACAGCCGGACACCCCACACCGCGACCAAGATCAGCAGCAGCAGTCGTCGGAACGGGTCACCGGTGCCCAATGCCGCGGCGACGGCCGCTACCGCGACGAAGCCGATGCCCCAGGTGACGTCGACGACGTTGTAGCGGCCGATCCTACGGCCGATGAGGAAGGCTGTGCCGTGCACCACCACCAGAGTTGCCAGCGACGCTGCGGAGACTCCACCGAAATTGTGGTAGTTCATCGGCCACTTCCCGTGGGTGCGAAGGTCCATTGGTACACATCGAGATATCCGGACTCGAAACCCGCCTCGGAGTATGCCAAATACAGCCACCACATCCGGTGGAAAACCTCGTCGAAACCCAACGCGGCCATCGCATCCCGGCGTTCGGTGAACCGCTCCCGCCACAGCCGCAACGTCTCGGCGTAATGCGGTCGCAGCGAGTACATGTCCACGGTGCGCAACCGCGTGTCGCGCTCGGTGATCGACATGACCGCCTCCGTCGACGGCAACATGCCGCCGGGAAAGATGTACTTCTGGATCCACGTGTAGGTGTTGCGGGTGGCCAGCATTCGGTCGTGCGGCATGGTGATGGCCTGGATCGCGACCCGGCCACCCGGCGTCACCAATCGGTCGAGTGTCTGGAAATACGTCGGCCAGAACCGGTACCCGACGGCCTCGACCATCTCCACGGAGAGCACGGCGTCGTAGCGCCCATCCACGTCGCGGTAGTCGCACAGCTCGATCTCGACCCGATCCGACAGGCCGGCCGTCGCCACCCGCTGCCGGGCCAGCTGCTGCTGCTCGGCCGACAGGGTGATCGAGCGGACGTGAGCGCCCCGCGCCGCGGCGCGCAGGGACAGTTCGCCCCAGCCGGTGCCGATCTCCAACACCCGGCTGCCGGGGCCGACACGCGCGGCGTCCAACAGGCGGTCGATCTTGCGGTGCTGCGCGCCGAGCAGGTCGGACTGGGATGCGGGCAGCGTCTCGAACAGCGCGCTCGAGTACGTCATGGTCTCATCGAGGAACTCCGCGAACAGATCGTTGGAAAGGTCGTAGTGCTCGGCGATGTTGCGGCGCGCCTGCGCCCGGCTGTTGTGCTGGGAACGCGGCGACCGCACCACGGCAAGGGGGCGAAGTCGTTGCAACGCAGGCGGAATCAACTCGCCGACGTACTTGGCGAACTCAGTCAGCAGCCCGACGGGGTTTTCAGAGCTCCATTCGCCGGCCATGTAGGACTCGCCGAACCCGATCAGCCCGTACCGGCCGATCCTGCGGGCGAACGCGTCCGGACGGTGGATCAACATGGTGGGTAGGGTCGCATCGGCAGCGCCGACGACCGTCCCGTCCGGATAGACCAGCCGTACCGGTAGCCGCGCCGCCGCCCGACGGATCAGCCGGTCGGCGATCATAGCGCCGACCAGGCCGCGGGGCACTCGCGCCACATCCGGCCAGCGGTCGGAATCGATTGTCGTGGAACCGGTTTCCGCGATCTCGATCGTCACAGCTGATGGACCCTTTCCTTCTCGGTGGATTCGGGGCGCGGCACGACAGGCACCCGTCGCAGCCACAGCGTTATCCCCTGGACACGTATTCCGATCGCCCCCATCAGTGGGGCCAGCGGTGCGACGAGTTGAAGCTTGAGCAGCTCGCCGATGCCTGCGCTTCGCCTGCTGCCTCGCATGGTGGCGACGAACGCCGGCTGATTCTCTCGGTGCAGCGAAATCCGCACGTCCAGTTCGGCGTCCGGACGCGGGGCGTGCACCAGGTAGTAGCCGTCGACTTGGTTGAACGGCGACACGTAGAGCCTCTTGCGCACCATCGCAGGGCGGTCGCCGTGTGGTGGCAGAAGGTAGGCGTGCCTGCCTCCGTAGGTGTTGTGCACCTCGGCGACGATGTGTCGCACTACGCCGTCGGCGTCGTGGCACCAGTACAACGTCAACGGGTTGAACACGTAGCCCAGCACCCTGGCCTGCATCAGCGCGGTGATCCTGCCACCGGCCAGATCGATTTCGTGCTCGTCCAGGAATGCGTCGACGCGTTGCCGCAGTGAGTCATTCGGCCCGCCGTCAAGATGGTCGCAGGCGTCGAACCTGGCGACTGGCCGCAGCCAGCGGGGCAGCTGTGGAAGATGGTCGATGTCGACATACCAGCTGTAGCCGCTGTGCTCGAAGTAGTGATGGACCGGAGCGCGGCGCAGGTGCGTTATCCGGGTCCTGTACAGCGCCGGGGTCAGCATGGCACCGCCTGGGTTCTGCGCGCGGCCACCGGCCAGTCGGCGCCGAGGCGGCGGGCCGCTCGCAGGCCCGACGCGGCGCCGTCCTCGTGGAAGCCCCAGCCGTGGTACGCGCCTGCGAACACCACGCGGTCATCGTCCAGCGTCGGCAGAAGTTGTTGGGCGGCAACCGACTCCGGGGTGTACATCGGGTGGCTGTAGGTCATCTCGGCAAGCACGGTCGCCGGGTCGACGTGGTCGCGGCCGCCGAGTGTCACGAGGAAGCGGCGCGGGCCCTCGAGCCGCATCAGGCGAGTGACGTCGTAGGTGACCAACACGTTGTCCTCATTCGGCGTGACGAGGTAGTTCCACGATGCCCTCGCCCGGCCATGGCGTGGCAGCACCGATTCGTCGGTATGCAGCTGGGCGTGGTTGGTGCAGTATGGAATCGCACCGAGCACCGCCCGTTCGGCGTCGGTGGGTTCCGCCAGCATCAGTAGCGCCTGATCGGGGTGGGTGGCGATGACGGCGGCGTCGAAAACCCTTGTGGCGTCTGTGGTTATCTGAACGCCGCCGGGGACCCGTCGCACCGACGTCACCGGGTCGCCTGCACGCACCTCGTCCACCCGGTTCAGGATGGCTTCGACGTAGTTGGCAGAGCCGCCCGCGACCGTGCGCCACGCCGGCGAGCCGAACACCGAGAGCATGCCGTGGTGCTCGAGGAACACGAACAGATAGCGCGCCGGGTATCGCATCGCCTCTCCCGGCGGCGATGACCACACCGCCGCGACGAGCGGAGTCATGAAGCTTTCGACGAAGTAGCGGGAAAAGCCGTGCCTGTCTAGGAACGCGCCGAGCGTCTGGTCGTCGGCATCCGTCTGCAGCAGCCGGGTCGCCACCGCATGAAAGCGCTTGATCTCGGCGAGCATCAGCAAGTACCGCGGCCGGGCGAGCGACGACAACGACGGGAACAGCCCGCCGATGCCGCGTGCTCCCGCATACTCCAGGCCGCTCGCGTCGTCGCGTACCGACATCGACATGTCGGTCTCCCGGGTAGCAATGCCCAGTTGGGCGAACAGCCGGCACAGCGTCGGGTAGGTGCGGTCGTTGTGTACCAGGAAGGCCGAGTCGACGCCCACGATGTAGCCGTCGCCCCGGTCGACGTAGTGCGTGTGCGCGTGCCCGCCGATGCGGGTGTCGGCTTCGAAAAGGGTCACCCGATCGCGCGCCGACAGCGCGTACGCAGCGACCAAGCCGGACACGCCGCTGCCGATGACGGCGACCGAGCGTTCACAGGGAGAATTCCGTTTCACGTCATGTATTCGGAACCGCGCGGCGCGTAGATGGGTGCGGTACGTTCCCTCGGTGTCTTCGACGTTCTTTTTTGGCGGAACGATCTGGACCGGCGTCAACGGGCAGACCACCGATGCGTTGCTGGTGGTCGACGGAGTAGTGCAGGCCCTTGGCGATGACGCGCACGCGCGGGCAGAGGGCGTCGAAGACGTCGACCTCGCCGGCGGCTTCCTGATGCCGTCGTTCGGCGACGGACATGCCCATCCGCTGCCCGGTGGCCTCGAGGCGGTGGGGCCGCAGGTGCGCAAATGCAACTCGGTCGACGAGATAGTCGCCGAAGTGAAACGATTTGCTGCCGAGCATCCCGACGACGAGTGGATCGTCGGCGCCTCCTACGAGAGCAGCATGGCTCCTGCCGGACTGTTCGACGCGCGTTGGCTCGACGCCGCCGTGCCCGACCGGCCTGTCGTGCTGCGCGCATGGGATTACCACACCGTGTGGTGCAACAGTGTTGCGCTGCAGCGCGCAGGGATCACTTCCGACACCCCCGACCCGGTGCTCGGCGAGATTCCGCGCCGCGACGACGGCTCACCGCTGGGCACGCTTCGTGAGTGGGGCGCCGTCGACCTGGTGCACAAGGTGGTGCCGGAGCGCGATCCGGCGGTCCGCGTCGCAGCGCTCGGCACCGCCGCCCACTACTATCTGTCGCACGGTGTGACGTGGGTGCAGGACGCGTGGGTGGAGCCCGCCGACGTCGACACCTACCTCGACGCCGCCCGGCAGGGTGCGCTCGACATGCGGTTCAACCTCGGCCTCTATGCCGACCCCCGCTACTTCGACACTCAACTCGAGCAATTCGCGGACGCGCGTCGGCGAGTGCAGGACGTGGCGTCGCCGCTGCTGACCGCCAACACCGTCAAGTTCTTCGCCGACGGGGTGATCGAGAACGAGACAGGGGCGCTGCTGGCGCCCTACTGTGGCACGCTGCACAACCACGGCATGCAGGTGTGGGACAACCTTGCCGACGCGGCGCGTGCAGTGGACGCACTCGGGTTCCAGATTCACATCCACGCGATCGGCGATGCGGCCGCGCGCCAGGCACTGGACGCCATCGAGCATGCCGTCAGCACCAATGGGCCTCGCGACCGGCGGCCGGTGATCGCCCACGCGCAACTGGTCGACGACGCCGACCTGAACCGCTTCGCCGCGCTGGGCGTGATACCCAACATGCAACCGCTGTGGGCGCAACTGGATCCGTTGATGGTCGAGCTGACAATCCCGCGACTCGGCCCCGACCGCAGCGACAAGCAGTACCGCATGCAGAGCCTCTACGAGTCAGGAGCGCCGCTGGCGTTCGGGTCGGACTGGCCGGTGTCGTCGGGCGCGCCGTTGGACGGGATCGCTATCGCGGTGTCGCGTGGCGGTTGGACGCCACACGAGATCCTCCCGGTCGAGCGGGCGCTGAGCGCCTACACCGCGGGCGTGGCGAAGCAGGCCTACGCCGAAGGGCAATGGGGCACAATCACACCCGGCGCGAGCGCCGACATGGTGTGGTTGGCGTCGGATCCGCGTGCAACACCGCCGAACGAGCTTGCGGATGTCCGCGTACAAGCCACATATCTGTCAGGAAGGTCGGTTTACTCGGCCTCGGGTTAGAAGGGATTGCCATGTCGACAGCGCCGTCGGATACCCCCGCCGCCACCCCGCCGCCCACCGGGCATGGCGAAGGCCACCTGCGCCGCGTCCTTGGCGTGCCGTCGCTAGTCCTGTTCGGGCTCGTGTACATCGTGCCGCTGACGGTGTTCACGACATACGGGATCGTCGTGCAGACCTCCGGCGGCCGTCTGACGGTGTCGTACCTGGTGACGTTGGCCGCCATGGTGTTTACCGCTCGGTCGTACGCGCGGATGGCCGCCGCATACCCGGTGGCCGGTTCGACGTACGCATACACGCAACGAACCTTCGGGCCACCGATCGGATTCCTGGCCGGCTGGTCACTCCTGTTGGATTACCTGCTTCTGCCGATGCTGAACTACCTCGTCATCGGGATCTACCTCAATGCCGCAATCCCCGCCGTCCCGGCGTGGGTGTTCGTGCTCATCACGATCGCCATCGTCACCGTGCTCAACATCATCGGCATCGTCTCGGTGGCGCGGGCCAACCTTCTGATCATCGTGATGCAGGCGGTGTTCATCGTGGTGTTCCTCGTGCTGTCGTTCGTGACGTTGTCGCACAGCGGCACAGTCGATCTGATGGCTCCCTTCAACGGCGACGGCACCGCACCCGGGTTGAGCCCGGTGCTTGCGGGTGCGGCGATCCTGTGCCTGTCGTTCCTCGGCTTCGATGCGGTGTCGACGCTGGCCGAAGAGGCCAACGAGCCGACCCGCAGCGTGCCGCGCGCGATCATGATCGCCACGATCACGGCCGGTGTGATCTTCGTGATCCTCTCGTATGTGTCGCAATTGGTGTTCCCGTCCAATCAGTTCGCCGATGTCGACTCCGGCTCCCTGGATGTGATGAAGACGGCCGGCGGGCAGTTCTTGTCGACGTTCTTCACCGCCGCGTACGTCGCCGGTGCGCTCGGCTCGGCGATCACCTCCCAGGCGTCTGTCGCTCGAATCCTGTACGCGATGGGCCGCGACGGCATCCTGTCGCGACGGGTGTTTGGTCATATCCCGCCGCGGTTCACCACCCCGACCTACGCGATCCTGGTGGTGTCGGTGGTGTCGCTTGGCGCGATCTGGTTCCACCTGGATGCGCTCGCCTCCATCGTCAGTTTCGGTGCGCTGGTGGCGTTTTCGGCCGTCAACCTCACCGTGATCAAGCACTATTTCGTCGACGCAGGGGACCGTGGCGCCGGCGGCTTCGTCAACAACCTCGTGCTTCCGCTGATCGGCTTCGGCCTGACCGTGTGGCTGTGGACAAGCCTGTCCGGTTTCGCGCTGGTGGTCGGATTGTGCTGGCTTGCCGCCGGGTTCTTGTGGCTGTTGTGGGTGACGCGCGGGTTCCAACGGCCGACGCCCGTGTTGCACGTCGAGGAGTAGTCGGCGTTCAGCACCTCGAGGTTAGTTGCCACGAGCGGGCGGTCGCGACGAGGCCCTGCACCAGCCTGGATGTCGCGGGGCTCAGGCCGTCGTCGCCGGGCAGCCCGCTTCGGGGGCTGACGCCACGCACCCGCGGTGTCAGTTCGAGCTGGGTGCCGCCGCCGCGAACCCGGTTGACCGGATTGTCGGGATGCATGCCGCGCAGCTCGCGCGGGATCGCGTCCAGGTCCGTCACGACCTGGTAGCCGGGCACGTCGACATGGCGTGCCAGGTGTTCGGCGAGTTCGCGGTTGCGACCGCCTGCCAGCAGGTGGGTGCTGCGCCCGATGCGGCCGTAGCCGTGCAGCGACACCACGACCTCGACATGGTCGAGGAACTCTGCCAGTCGCTCGGATTCCTGCGGGCGGTACAGGGCCGAGGCCAGATGGTGCGGATAGTGATCGGGGTGGCGCAGCACGTACAGCGACGCGCCTGCGGCGTCGGCGGCCCGCTCGGCGATGACGTCGGTCATCTGCTCCAGCCCGCCGCCATGGATCGCCATGAAGCCGAACCGCGAGCGCAGCGTGCTGTCCTCGATGACGCCGGGATCGGTGAGCAGCTCCGAAAGCGAGCGCGGCGCGGACGAACTCGATCTGATCGCGCGCATCGGCCAGTGCGCGGGATCCCAGCGCCGCAGGAACTCGATCCAGCGGTGGGGCAGCCCGTGGTGCATCGCGCCGTCGACGACACGTTCCAGGTACCCAGGCCGCGGCGCGCCGGGATCGACACGGTGATCGATGTAGACCCATGCCTCGAACGGGCCGTCGTCGGTGTGCACGGTCAACCGGTCGCGGCGGTATCGCAGCGGAACGCCCTCGGCGCTGTCCAGCATCGCCAGGTCGCGGTCGGTCACCTGCCACACCACGCCGTGCACTTGGGAGCCGTCGACCGGCTCGACGGTGGCCACGCCGCGCTGGTTGATCAGCCAGTCGTGGTCTGCCAGCGTGGCTGGCCGCGGGTTGACCGCGCCGGGGCACCGCTTCGCCATCTGCCGCGCGCACAGGTTGGACCCGTACGCGAAGTAGCTATGACGTGCTTGCATTACATACATTCTCGCAGATGTGGGGACGACTACTTGTGCCTAACCGGTCACAGTCAGATAGATCAGCATCACATTCAGCAGGCTGATCAGGGCGGCGACGGCCCACCCGAGGGCCGTGGTCACGCGGTGATTCGTGTCGTCGCCCATCAGGTTGCGTTTGCTGGTCAGGTGCACCAGGGGGATCAAGGCGAAGGGAATGCCGAAGGACAGCACGACCTGCGACAACACCAACGCCCGGGTGGGGTCCACGCCGAGCGCCAGGATGGCGAGCGCCGGGATGAGGGTGACGAGCCGGCGCAGCAGCAACGGATATGACCTGCGCAGCAGCCCCTGCATGATCATCGCCCCCGCGTAGGCCCCCACCGACGTCGAGGCCAGCCCCGAGGCCAACAGGCCGACCGCGAAGAGCAGCGCGACCGTCGGTCCGAGGGCGTCTCGAACTGCGGCATGCGCGCCTTCGATGGAGTCGGTGTCGTCGCGGCCCTGCAGGTTGGTCGCGGCCACCAGCACCATCGACAGGTTGACGGTGCCTGCCAGCAACATCGCGAGCCCGACGTCCAACCGCGTGACCCTGAGCAACCAGCGGCGCCGCCTGCCGGGTTCGGGGTGACCGTGCCGGTCGCGGGCCAGGCCGGAATGCAGGTACACCGCGTGCGGCATGACCGTCGCCCCCAGCATGGCGGTGGCCAGCAGCACGCTCTCGGCGCCGTCGAACCGCGGCAGCAGGCCCGCGGCGACTTCGCCCGCGTGGGGGGGTTCGACGAACAGGCTTGTCAGGAATCCGATCGCGATGATCGCCAGCAGCCCGCTGATCACGCGTTCGAACGTGCGTTGGCCGCGCCGGTTCTGGATCGCCAGCAGCAGCAGCGACACCAACCCCGTGATCACGCCACCCACCAGAAGCGGCAGATCGAACAGCAGGTGCAGCGCGATCGCGCCACCGACCACCTCGGCGAGATCCGTTGCCATGGCGACCAATTCGGCCTGCAGCCAGTACGCGATGCGGGTCGGTGTGCGGGTGTGGTCGGCGACCGCCTCCGGCAGGCTCCGGCCGGTGACGAGGCCAAGCTTGGCCGACAGGTATTGCACGAGCCCGGCCATCGCGTTAGCCACGACGATGACCCAGACAAGCATGAAGCCGAACTGTGCGCCGGCGCTGATGTTGGCCGCGACATTGCCGGGATCGACATAGGCGATGGCGGCGACGAACGCAGGCCCAAGCAGAAGCCAGCTGGGCCGCAGCCGTGGCGCGGCGTCCTGAATCAACGAACCCACTCTCTATCCGGGTATGCGAATAGAAAAGTTAGGTTAGACGAAACCTCGAGAAGAGGCCAGCGACGCTACCGGCCCCGGCCGCCGAGGCCGATCACGATGCCGCCGCCCCACCACGGCCAGCCGCCGAACCAGTTGTTCTGCTGGGGTGAGGTGACGATCTGGGTGCTGCCGTTGGTTTGGCACTGCGTGGTGTTCGGCGCGGTGGTCGTGCATTGGGGTGTGGCAGCGGCGACTGGCGCGAGCGCGATCGCCGCGCACACGCCTGCTGCTACTAAATGCGGTGTGAGAGAGCGAATTTTGGTCCGCATGGTTGGCCTCCTTAACGGGCCACGGAAAATCTCGGGTTAGCGGCGACCCCCGCCGCCGCCAATGATCAACGCAGGACCGTAGAACTCGTCATCCCACGGATAGGGGTAGTCCGGTTCGGGCGGCGTGGCGTTGAGTTGAACGTCGCCGGGTGTGGCGCATTCGGTGGTGCCAGCGCCCATTGCTGTTGGGCCGCCGACGTCGGTGCACGACGGCAGCGTGGAGGAGTCGCCGGGATCGGCGAGGGCGACGGGCGCGGAAAGAATTGCCGCTGCGGCGCCTGCTGCGACGATGAGCGGGCCCGAATAGCGCAGGATGCTCCGCATAGGCAAGTCCTTCTTTATCATTGAACCCCCGAGTTATCAGCCAGCGTACAGCCCTTTTCCGGTAATCAGGGGCAAGTCCAACGTCGTCCTGATTCCCGGCTCGGCCTCGACAACGGCGGGGATCGCGTTGACGACACGGGCGGCGGTAGCAACCAATCCGGCGTGGTTGTGATCGCCGTTTCGACTGCTCAAACAGAGGTCCAACACGTAGGACGGCTCGCCCGTCACTTCGACCCGGTAGGAGCCGCCTTCCTGTGCGGGTTGCGGCCAGTCCGGGCGCAGGTCGTCGCGCAAGCGCGTGACGTGTTCGAGCACGACGGCGGGCTTGCCGCCCGTCATTCCACGCACCTCGAACCGCAGCGCGGCGGCGCTGCCCTTGGGGATGTGGCCGGCCGCGATCTCGAAGTCCTCGGGTGCGGGCTCGCGGATGTAGGTCTCGGAGACCTCGTCCAGTTCGATGCCGAGGCCCGCGGCGAGCTGACGCACCACCGATCCCCACGCCAGGCTCAGCACGCCCGGCTGCAGCAGCAGCGGCAGCTCATCGAGTGGCTTGCCGAAGCCCATCACGTCGAACATCACGGTTGCGCTGTCATACGTGGCGTAGTCGACGATCTCCATGCAACGGATCTGTTCGATGCTCTGGCAAGTGCCCGCCAGCGCGAGCGGTAACAAGTCGTTGGCGAAGCCGGGATCGATGCCGTTGACGAACAAGCTCGCGTTGCCCGCCTTGGCGGCGTCCTCGATCGGCGTGACGAGCTCCCCGGGGAGGGTCTGCCACGGGTACTGGAGGAAGACGGCGCTGCTGCCGACGACGTTGACGCCTGCCGCGAGGATCTTGCGGTAGTCCTCCAGCGCGTCGGGCAGGCGGTTGTCGGCCATCGCGGTGTAGACGGCGCACTGGGGGTTCGTCGCCAGCACCTCGTCGAGGTCGGTGGTGGCGGTGATGCCGGTCGAATCATCAAGTCCGGCAAGCTCTGCGGCGTCCTTACCAGCCTTGGAATCGCGTGACACCCACACGCCGGTCAGCTCGAACCGTGGGTCGGTGATGAGTTGGGTGAGTGCGTGCCGGCCGACGTTGCCCGTGCCGATCTGAGCGACCTTGAATGTCATGAGCTCCTCACAGGTCCGGGATGGGTAGGTCGAGGTTTGGGAACGTAATGCCGCCGTCGACCTCGAGGGTCTTGCCGGTCAGATAGCTGCCCGCGGGGGAGGCGAGATACACGGCGGCAGCGGCGATGTCCTCCGGATCGCCGAGCCGACGCATCGGGGTCACCTTCTCCATCGATGCGCGCAACTCGTCGTTGGAGGCGACGATGTCGAGCGCGGAGGTGAGGATCGAGCCGGGCGCGATCGCGTTGACCCGGATGCGGGGGCACAGGTCCAGCGCGGCCAACCGGGTGTAGTGCGCGAGCGCGGCCTTGGCGGTGCCGTACGCGACGAAGCCCCGGCCGGCTAGGCGTCCCATGGTCGACGTGATGTTGATGATGCTGCCTCCGCCGGAGTGTTCGAGCATGAGCGGAACAGCGGCGGCGGTGAGTGCGTGCGCGGTCGAGACGTTGAACGTGAACGCGTCCCTGAGGTCCTTCGTGGAGGTGTTGACCAACGGGGCCGGCATGGTGCCGCCAACGTTGTTCACGACGATGTCTAGTTTCCCGAATGCCTCGACGGCCTTGCCCGCCAATGTGGCGGTGTCCTCGGGATGCGCGAGGTCGGCGACGACGACTTCGGCCTTCCGGCCGACGGCTCTGATCTGTTCGGCGACTTCCTCGAGTTGGGACTGCGTGCGCGACGCAATGACCACGTCTGCACCGGCTTCCGCGAATGCCAGCGCCATTGCTGCGCCCAGCCCGCGGCCCGCTCCGGTCACCACCGCGACCTGGCCGTCCAGCCGAAACCTGTCAAGAATCACTTGTGTTTCCCTTTCCTCGCCGGGCGAACCGTAGCAAGGGTTGACTGCGCGTGTGACGTGTTTTTGAAACACGTTCTAGTTTCTCAGGTTTGTCGGACTGGCGTATGAAATCGAGCCGGCAATCGAAGACACTGCTCGTGCGAGCGCATCCACGTGCCAAGCTGGCGCAGCAGCGATTAGCTCGCCGACGACCGTTCTGCTGTCAGCAGCAGACTCACGGTGTGCTCACCGATGAATGAAGGACGACGGCACGAATCAATCCGGCGGCACAAACCGTCGCGCCCGCTCCGGCACCTCCGCCGACCTTTTGTGCGCATCCAAGACGGAGGCGACTCCGATCAAAACGGTGCCAAGTAGGAGGCCAACAATGGCCAAACCGCCTAACACATTCATCACTGAATAGGTTGCCCGAACACCTCAGACCTCACACCTGGCGTGGAGCCACCTCTTTAGCCTCTCTCATCTGCCGGCAGGCCGCCCAACCGGGAGAACTCTGACGTTTTGACAGCCAGCTCGCGAGGTACACCACCGAAGTCCAGTCGTGGGCGACATCGGGCGGGTCCCGCGGGGTAGGAGCAGACACGATGAGCGGTACCGATAAGGCGAAGAACAAGGCCCAAGACCTCGGCGGTAAGGCAAAGGAAAGGGTCGGCACGGTCACCGGGGACAAGAGCACCGAGGACGCTTTTAAGAAGTAAGGCGGAATCGTGGTTACGCTGCATTTCCGCTTCGCAGCCGGCGTCTTTGTCATCGCGGCCGGCCTGTTACTGGGTGGGGGAACGGTCGCTGTCGCCGATCCCTTCGGTTCCGGCCCGAATGGGAATGACGGTAACTCGCCATCGCAGGGCAGCCTGACGCGAAACAGCGCAGTCGGCGATGTTACTGACACTGTGCGGGAGACCGTTCGGGATGTAACGGGCACGGTTGGTTCGGGCGGGCAAACAGGCCACCAGCCTTCCACCGGCCCAACGAGCACGTTTGGCTCGGGCCGCCAACCTTCCCCCGGCCCGACGAGCCCCACGACAGGGGCTGGCGGCACGGATACTGAGGACCAAAAGGAGGACGCGGTCCGCGTCCCTAAAGCTCCCAATCCGGTCGCCGCGGTTCCCAACCTGGTCGCGCCGGTTACTGACGCGGTGGCGCCGGTTACTGACGCGGTCGCGCCGGTTACTGACGCGGTCGCGCCGGTTCCCAACCTGGTCGCGCCGGTTACTGACGCGGTGGCGCCGGTTACTGACGCGGTGGCGCCGGTTATCGACGCGGTGGCGCCGGTTATCGACGCGGTGGCGCCGGTACCGGATGTTGCCGGTGCGGTCGTCCCGCTTACGCAACTGCCGTTTGACCTTTCCTCCTTCTTGTTGAGCACCGCTGGGGTGGCGCCAGTTGTGGACGGATTTGGAGGCATCGACGGCGACGGGTTGGGGATCGCCGCGGGTGTGTCGGGGGCGTCGCAAGTGCCGCTAGTCCTGCCCCTTGCCGGCACTCCGGGCGCGCCGACGGCCGGCAGCGCAGCAACCGGGGTTGCATCGCTCGATGTGATGGCACTAGGTGGACTGTCATTGCTGTCCGGGATGGCACCGCTAGCGCCGCACGACATTGTCCCGATGGGTGAGCAGTCGTATTTCCAGCGTGCCTGGGAATTCCTGCGCGCCTCAATGTGGGCGCTGGCTGCGGTCGCTCTGCCCGGTGTCGCGGGGCTTGTCATTATTACCGCGGTCGGGGTGCGCGTCGCATACGGGCCACGCACTGGTTCCGCATCGCGGCCAGCGGGCATTGCGCACTTCGCCCGCCGTGGGCCGTTAGGTATCGTCCGTTCGAAGTTGATTCGTCGGTCCGAGGGCACTGCGCGTCGTCGGCATTGAGTGCCGGTTGTCTTCTCGACAAAGTCGCCGAGCAGCTGGCTCACCCGGAACTCGATGGCGGGCGCCGGGGGAGTCGATGGGCGGTCTACGCCCAAGCACAACGGCGGGAGGACGCGTGCTTGGGGTACTTCCCCCACATCCGAGACGACGATCCGCCGCCCTTCTAATGGAATTGGTACTCGCCGAACTCGTGGTCCGCTGACGGTTTCGGGCGCACAATTGAGGTGCATATCCGAAATCTGGGGAGCCGCGATGAGCGAGCAACGGTACGACTTTTTCGGTGAGATCTTCCAGCGGTACTTCAGGCCCGCGATCGGCATGTATCCGCAAATGGGTGGAGCACTCGTCCAGAGGTTGTTCGCGCTCTGCGACGACGTCCCGGATCGATTGGCCCAGACCCGGCGCGCCGCGACGGCATGGGGCAAAGCCGAGACCCCGGACGCCAGGCTTACTTCGGATCTCTTCGTGATCACCCAATATGGGCTGATGTATGCCGCCGCGTTGACCGAGTCGCGCCGGGCGCTGTATTACCTCGCCACGCCGCCCGGGTTGTTCGATCCGTTCGTGGATCAGATCGACATCGCCAACCTTCGTGAGGGCGCGGTTGTCGTGGTGGACAGTGGGTTCGGCCGTGACCTCGCATCGGCTCATCCGATGGACGCCGCGTTGCGCCGAATCCTCGACGAGCACGTGGCGCTGCGCGTGGATTTGCCCGCGTAGCTATTTCTTCGCCGCGGCTTTCTTGGGCTTCCGAGAATGCCAGCGCCATTGCTGCGCCCGTTCTGCTGCGGACTCATGGTGAGGTCAGGGGCGTGTCGATGGATTGCACCGGCTCCCACAGCACCTGGGGCAGCATCGTCAGTGCCATGGCCGTCATCGGCCACACCAGGCGGTTGTCCTCGAGGGCGGGCGCCACGCCTTCGAACGGCGCGAGTGCGACCCCCAGCCGATCGTCCCGGCCGGACGCCGCGGTGCCGAAGCCCAGCTCGATCACCGGTTTGCCCTTGTCGTCGATGCGCGCGACGAACCGGAACTGTCCGCCGGCGAACAGGGCCGGCGGGATGATCGCCTGCTGAAGGTCGCCGCTGAGTTCCACGCCGAGTTCGCCGCGCTGGTGATGCCGTTGGGCGCGGCCTGCAGCCGGCCCCGCAGGTCGAATTCGCCGCGGAACTTGCCCATCCCGATGTCCACGCGCGTTCCCGGCGCCTCTGGCAGTCGGAGTCGCATGCTCAGCGCCACTATGAACGAGGGGGTGGGTCCGCTGCCCGCCGACACATCGACGTCGACTTTGAAGCCGAGGTCGACGAAGCGGCCGAGGGCGTCGACGATCTTCTTGAGTTGATCCAGCGCCGTACCGAACAAGACGGTCGGTTTGGCGAAGCCGGCGGCGCGGCCGGCGGCGGCCGTGAACCCGGAGCGGAGCTTGAGAATCTCCCCGAACCCGTCCACCCGCAGCGCGAGCTCGTCGGGCAGCTTGACGTCGAGCCGCCACGGGACGGCGAGTTGGGCTGAGTCGACGGCCAGTTCGACTCGGCGCGGGCCTGCGGTGAACGCACGGTCGATGCTCCAGCCTGCGCCCGTCGCCACGGTCTGCGGATTTGCGGTGAAGGTGAAACCGTTGACGTCGAGACGCCACTTGTCGGCAGCGTCGACGAGGAATTTGCCGAACTCGGCGCACGCCAGCGTTGCGGGCAGCCGCGGGAACTGCCCGGTGGACACCGCCAGCGCTGCCGGGTCGGCGATGAGCGGCGGACCGGTGCCCACCGAGTTGCGGACGAGCGGGTCGACCCGTGGGGCGGGGAACAGCACGCGCGCGGCGGGGCTGGAGAACAACAGCCCGTAGCTGGACGCGTTCGCGGTGAACACGGTGGCTGGTTCGCGGAATTCGAATGCACGGGCGTAGTGGGTACGGATGACGGGCAGCCCTCGTCGGGGATCGACCGGTGCCACGTCGCCGGTCGTGGCGTCGATCGCGACAGCGCTCCACTGGCCCGCACGCGGGAGCAACGGCGCACCCCGGACCGCCAGCAGGAACTGCGGCAACCACGCGTCGGCGCCCGGTGCGAGGGCCACCTCCAGGTTGGTCGCGTGAATCGCGAGTGTTCCGCCCAGTCGCAGGTTGACGTCGATCGGGCCGCCGGTCGGGCGCCCGATGGTGCTCATGAGGGCCACGAAGTTCGCCGGCGTCGGCAGCACATTGGGCGGTTTGAGTTGAACGAAGCCGACGTGATCGCGGATCGGCACGGTGAAGCCTTCGGGTTGGCCGACCGGGTCGGGGATCAGCTGCAGGTCGGCGTCGTAGAGCACTTCCTGCCACGTCCACGATCCGCCCTGCGTGGATACCACCGGTTTGGGGAGGATGCGGATGTTGCGAATGTTGCGATAGCGCTTCACAACTCCGGTGTCGATCGCTGCGTACTTCTGGCAGTCGCCGTCCTCGATGGCCACCCACCCGCTGTCGTAGCGGAAGACGTTCGCGGAGTTGCCGCGTTCGATGATGATCGTGCGCGTCACGCGGGCCTGTGGATGCCACAGCCGGGAGGCCAGTTGGATGAGTTCATACGCGGTGCGGCCGACGACGACGTCGAACCGGGCCTGGGTGACGCCGGTGAGTTCGGACTGGGCAGTCGCGAGGGACTTGCGCCAGCGGCTGAACGCGCTCAGGCCGTACCCGGAGAGGTCGCCGTGGTGCGGCGGGATCTTGTTGTAGAACTCCGAATTGACCGCGTCCACCACCTCGGGGGGCAGAACGCTGGTCACTCCGAATACCGGCGTCGTCACGTTCGGCGTCTGCTGCATGCTGCCGCTCAGCTCGCGCGACGGATCGGCCGCGCCGAGCGGCGCGCCGGATCCGCTGGCCTGCACGCGTACCTGGGTGGCGGCGACGAACTTCTCGGCGCCGGGAAACACCGGACCGTCCAGCGACACCTTCGTCTTCGGCGGCAGGGGATCGGCCGGCGGCCCCGGCGGCACGTACCGCTCGACGGTGGCCAGTGCCACCAGCCCGAACGGCAGGCTGAATTGGCTAATCCACGGATGCGTGCCGTCCGCGGCGGCCACCACCTCCGTGGCGACCGGCCGGGGCAGAACGGGAATGCGCTTGTCCCGGAACGCCACCAGGAAGGTCGGCGGCCCGTGGTGGTGGAAACGAGTCGCGGATCTTCGTTGTCGAGTCCCATGGCAGCATCCCCCGTACGGCTGTGGGCGATCCGAGTCTGCGGCGCGTCACGTCACCTAAACTCGGCGTGATCCGAGTCTCGCCGTCGGCATCGGCCATCAGTTTGAGTAGTCCGGTACTCGAATTTGGTGGCGCTGTGCACCGGGGCTAGCCGGGCGACGAACCGTACGCGGCGATGGTGATCATGAAACTCCTCCTGGCGCGCGCCGTGGTCTCGGCTCCTCGGCACTCGGCCTGCTGATGCCGGGTGGCTCATCAAGGGCGTCACGCTTCGCGTCGCTGGCTGTGTCGTCGTGGTGGTCGTGTTCGCCGTGGCGCAGGCGATCCTCGCGCCGTTGATCGCCAAGCTGGCGAAGCGTTATGCATCGGCGTTTCTCGGCGATCGGCCTTGCGTCGACCCTGCTGGCCTTGATCTTCGCGGGGGTGTCCGCCGCGCTCTGCGGCAGGTCGCGGATGTGACCGATGGAGGACTCGACGACGTACCCCTGGCCGAGGTACCCGCCGATCGTGCGGGCCTTCGCCGGGGACTCGACGATCACCAACTTGTGTGCCACAGCTCTGCGTTTCCTGACTTCGACTGGGTGTCTGCCACCCGCTTCGGCGCGCTGTCTGCGCGGCGCGACCCCACTGGTCGGAAACGGCAACCCCCTGTGGCATTCCACCCCTCAGACCAAAGCGGCGCGGAGTCGGTCGAGACGTGGAACCCGGCACCGCCTTTACCGCGATCTGCCGATCACACCCGCTTGCGACGGCGAATAGCCGCCAGC
>Ga0207683_10001109_pt1 | contig 24498 bp, 25 predicted proteins | sample KBSM73metaG_FD_184333 | JGI IMG/M metagenome (GOLD analysis project Ga0207683, IMG submission 184333) | Miscanthus rhizosphere microbial communities from Kellogg Biological Station, Michigan, USA - KBS M7-3 metaG (SPAdes) (version 2) | ecosystem: Host-associated > Plants > Roots > Rhizosphere >... | reverse complement strand
AGCGGGGCGGCGATGAGATCATCATCCCCGTCGGCCACGGTGACGGTCAGCGCGGAGTAGGACTCGCCTGTCCACGGGTCGTCGTTCCAGGTGGTGAGCATGGCCCGGCTGGGGTCCGCCGGCAGTTCTGGCCGCAGCGCCGCCGCGCGGGACGCCCACCGGGCCGGCCCGTCGGCTACGCCCAGGGCGGCCAGGCCTTCCTCGGTACCGCCGAACCCATGCAGGACCGGCTGGACCTGGCCGGACCCGTCGGCCGCTGTCCAGGTCCAGAACCTGTCGGGCACGCTCTGCACGGCTGAGGCGGCCGCGGGCCCGGTCAGCGGCAGGTGCAGCTTGGCGTTGTGCGCGACGCCGGCTCGCTGCCAGGCCGAACGGTATGTCCGGGGAACCTCCGGAGCGAACGGCAAGGCTCGCAGGACGGCCATGGGCACGGCGAGGATAACCGCGTCGCCGCTGACTTCGCCGTCATCGGTGAGCAGCCGTACCTGTTCCTGGTCATGCTCGACCAGGCGCACCGCGCTGCGCAGCCGGACGGTCGTTCCCAGGCGCCCGGCGAGGTGCCGGGCCACCAGCTGGTTACCTCCCGCCACCCGCCAGCACGGCCGCCGCGTGAATCCGCCGGTGACGTCGGTGACCGCCGCGGCGGCAAGGACCGTGGCCGGCACGCCGTGGGTGACCTCGATCCGGGACACGTACGCGGCCAGGGCAGCCGGAGAACCGGGCCAGCTGGCGACCACCTCAGCAAGGGGGGTGCCGGGCCGGGCCGAGGCGGCCGCGCCGGCCACGACCGCCGCGCACCGCGCCATCTCCTGCTGCGAGGTCGCTGCCCCGCCGCGCGGCTCCCGTTCGTAGTAAGACATGGCCATCTCGGCAAGCTGCAAGCCGAACTCAGCGGCCAGCGCCCGCATCAGGTCGTATCCGTCCAGCACGAACTCGGCGCCGCGCTCGACCACGGTCCGCGGGTCACCAGGCACCAGTTCCTGCGACCACACGCGGCCGCCGACCCGGTCCCGGGCCTCCAGCACCACCACCTCGTGACCAGCCCGGGCTACCCGGTACGCGGCCAGCAGGCCGGCGAACCCGGCACCTGCCACGACCACCCGCACACCCGCTCCCCTCCAGCGCGCGGCCTCCTGGCACCGCGTGACCGGCTGCGGTCAGGCGCGCGCCAGCCAGGGTGCCGCCCGGTCCCGGTCCAAATTATCTGGTGCCCGCAATGTGGCGATCATGAGCTGAACGGCGGACTGGACATCCCTGGTCAGCTGGTAGCACTCCGCCGCCGACCGGCACTCGGCCGGCCCGAAACGCCGCGCCGTCGTTACCACCTCGCTAGCCAGGCCGGGGAGCTCCGCGGCGTCACCGGGATCGATCGGCCAGCCCGCTCCCCCGGCCGCAGCGCCCAGGCTGGTGATCTGATCTCCTAGCCAGGTCCATGGGTCGGCACTCAGGGCGGCGTCCCAGCACCGGGCCGACGGCTCGTTGCCGTTGAACACCGGATGGAAGTGCGCCACGGAGAAACTGCCCGGGGGATCCGCGAGCCGGTCGAACAGGTCGGCCCGCCACAGCGGGCGATCGACGGTGGTGAGCTGGGACGCTGATTCGCTGCCTCGATGCGGATGGCGAACCAGCTCCCGGATCTCGATCCTGGCACCGTGCTCCATCGAGGCGTCGTCGAGGTCGATCTCGAACCAGTGCCGGATGATGACGGCTGAACGGGAAAGGGCCAGGATGTGCTGCACAGCGCCTCGTTACCGGTAGCGGAAGCCGTCGAGGAAACGGCGGAAGACGCCGCCTTCACGGGTCAGGGGGGGACCAGGCTCAGGCGCGACGGTTCGCTGCCGGGCGATGGGCTGGTCGTAGTCGGTACGGGCAATGGCGTCGACGATCTGAGACTCGTCGAAGTCCTCGGAGCCTTCGATCTGCGGCACGTATCCGACCAGCATGCCGTCGAGCATGACCTGCGCCTCGAGGCCCGCCGTGCCGTCGGTGTCCCACTCGGCGTCGCGGCCGCCGGTCAGCGAGACACGGATGCCGAACTGGTCGACACCCCCGCGGAGCAAGTGCGCGTTGACGCCGCGGTCACGAAGGGCGTCGACCACCCGGCGCGCCCGGAATTCATCCATGCCAGAACGGTAGCGCGCGTTCCTTGAAGTTTGCTGAGTGGTCGCTCCACGTCATCAACAGGGCCTGCGAGGGGCGGTGGGGGTTGGGGGCTAGGGCACGATGATGACGGGGACTGGTGAGTGGCGGGCCAGGCTGACGGTGACGGACCCGACCACGCGGTGCGTGGCGTGGGACGAGCTCCCGACGACGATCACCACGGTCTGGCCGGGGCGGGCATCGCCAAGGCCGGTGGCCACGGCGATCAACCCCTCGGGGATGAGTCCCTGCAGCCGCTCGAAGCCCCAGTCCAGACCGCTGCCGTCCAGCTGGGCGGCGGCCTGGTCGCGTATTTCCGGCGCCAGCTCGTCGAAGCTTTCTTCCATCTCGGCGACGGCGCCCGGCGACATCATGACGGTGCTCGACAGGTGAGCCACCCACACGATTTCGATGCGGCCGACCCGGCCGCGCAGCAACCTGACCGCGGCGTCGAGCGCCCGGGTCGCTGGAGGAGAACCGTCGTAGCCCACGACGATGGACAGGAATTCCCCGGACGGCGCGGCAGTAGTCACAGTGGTCAAGCGTAGCGACAGCAGTAGCGCGCCCGGCGGGCGGATGCGCGTAACCAGACCTCCGGCCGCCGCATGAGCGGCGGCCGGAGGCTAGGTGTTCACGACGAGGCGGGCGGGATCGGGTGGTTGGCGCGAAACAGGTCGTCCGGGTCGTACGCCGCCTTGACGGCGCGCAGCCGGCGCGCGCCCGCGCGCCGAGGCGCGGCACGGCGTGGGGTCGCTCACGCCCAGCGAACGGCGGGTGGCCGGCATGGCGGCGGACGGCACCGCGAACAAGGTCATCGCCCAGACGCTGTACGTGACGCCCAAGACCGTCGAGCTGCACCTGTCGAGCGCCTACCGTAAGCTCGGCATCCGGTCACGCCGCGAGCTGCCCGCGGCGCTGGTCCCGCGCTGACCGGCGGCTACCAGACCTGGTGGGCCACCTCCGCGACGAGCTCGAGCTTGCGCTGCTGGGTCTCCTCGCTGATGAGGTTCCCGCCGATGGACACCGGCGAGAAGCCGCACTGGGTGGACAGCGCGAGCCGCTCTTTGCCGACGTACCGGGCCGCCTCGTCGATGCGGGCGATGAGCTCGCCGGCCGGCTCGATCTCCGGGAGCTTGCTCGACACCAGGCCGAGCACGACCACCTTGTCGTCGGGCACGTTGGCCAGCGGCTCGAATGAGCCCGACCGCTCGTCGTCGTACTCGAGCAGGAACACGTCGAAATTTCCCGAACGGGCGAAGATCTTGTCGGCGGTGAACTCGTAGCCGCCGGTCGCGATCCAGGTGCTTTTGTTGTTGCCCTTGCAGATGTGCAGCCCGAAAGTGACCCCGGGCACGTCGGCCACGGAATTGATGATGTCCACGCCCTCGGTGAGCGTGCGCTCGGTGGAGATGCCCAGGCCCTCGCGCAGCGCGCGGTTCTCAGGATCCACGAGCGTGCCGAAGTCGGGCGAATCGATCTGGATGTAGGTACAGCCGAGCCGGGCCAGTTCGGCCGCCTCGGCGCGAATGATGTCCGCGGCGTCGGCGAACAGCTCGAACGGATCGGAATAGGCCGGGCGGGAATGCTCCGGTGACCACGCGCCGTACATGACCAGCGGGCTTGGCATCGTAATCTTCACCGGGACGCGGGCCCGGCCGCGCAGGTAGCTGAACTCCTCGATGGTCATCATCGGTCCCTTAGGCCGGATCCGGCCGGTGACGGTGACCGGGGGCTGCCACTCCCAGTCCTGGGCCGGGTCCGGGCCGTGGAAGGTGATCGTCGCTCCTGGGATATCGGAGACCCCTTCCATGTCCCCCAGCAGGTGGTCGAGGAACGAGAACCGGCGCAGCTCGCCGTCGTTGACGACGTCGAGCCCGCAGCCCTCCTGCATGGCGATCGCCTGATCGACCGCGCGGTCCTCGATCCGCTTGAATTCGGTGTTGTCTATCCGGCCCGCCGCCAGCGCGGCCCGCGCCTCCGAGAGGTAGCGCGGGCGCAGCAGCGAGCCGATCACGTCGGCGTGGTACGGCACCGTCATCCTCCAGTTGTGCTCGGGAACCCTCGCTACCTTCAGTACACGCGGCTGAGCCGCCGGGAAAGGGCATCAGGACCGGGACTCGGCGGCCTTGGCGATGGCCACAATCGCCGCGGCACGGCACCGCGTGCCCGGCACAACTAGAGCCGCCGGCTGTCCGCGGGCGCGAGCAGCGGCTCCGCGAAGCGGCAGACCTCCTCGGCGGCGTCGAACTCCCGGGGGCCCGTCTGGGCGACCCCGGGAAACGGCTTGGCGCCGGGCCAGGTGTGCCCGCCTCCCAGCACCGTCCAGGCGGCGACGCGTGTCCCGCCGACACCGCCTGCTGCCGTGTTCCGGCTGGAGAACTCGGTGGTGCGGGTGTCGCCGGGGCCGGGCGGGCACCGGTCGACGGCGCGCCAGAACCCGGCCGTCTCCGCTAGTGAGAGCGTCCGGCCGCGTAGTTCGCCGTTGGGGCCGCGGTGCCGCGAGTAGCCGCCCTCGATCGGTGAGATCGGGTCGGCGGTGCCGTGGATCAGCATCGCCGACACCGCGTGGGCGGGCCGCGCGTCGCGCAGGCTGGCCGGCAGGCCGCCCGCGACGGCGGCGAACACCGCCACCTTCTCGCTGGCCTCGAGCGCGATCCGGTGGGCCATGAACGCGCCGTTGGACACGCCCGCCACCACCGCGCGGTCGGGGTACGTGCCGTGCCGTGCGGCCACGGTGTCGATGAGCGCGCGGAGGAACGCGACGTCGTCGACGCCTGCCTCGTCGGCCGTGGTGACGCCGCGGCCGTCGGCCCAGCAGCCGCCGATGCCGTCGGGGTAGGCGACGGCGAAACCGAACGCACCGGCCTGCTCGTCGAAGGTGGTCCAGTCGCGCATCATCTGCCCGGTCGCGTCCGGATGGTTGCCGTGCAGCACGATCACCAGGGGAATCCCGCCGCCGGACCCGGTCCGGGGCAGGTGCAGCGCGAAGCGGCGGGGCCGCCCGCCGGCCGTCAGCTCGATCGGCTGGTTCAATCGGGGAGCTCGAGCGGCGCGAGGCGGGCGAAGACGTCTCCGGGCCCCGGGTTGTCCGCGTGGGTCGTGCCGCCCAGGTGGTGCAGGATGCCCCAGACCGCGTTCAGCGAAGTCTGGACGGCGCCCTCGACCCAGGCGGGGGTCCAGGAGACGTCGTCCCCGGCGAGGAAGATGCCCCGCTGCTCCGGGGGCAGGTCGTCCTGCATGAAATGGGCGTACATCCGCTGGTTGTACCGGTAGTGCCCGGGCAGCGCTCCCTTGAACGCGCCCAGGAAGTGGCGGTCGGCCTCCCAGGACACGGTGATCGGGTCGCCGATGATGTGGCTGGCGATGTCGACGCCGGGATAGATCTTGCTCAGCGCGCTGAGCGCGAGCTGCACCCGGCGCTCGACCGGCTCGGGCAGCATCTTCAGCGCGTCGCTCATCCAGGAGTAGGTCAGGCAGATCACGCCCGGCTGGCCGTCGCCGTTGTCGAACAGGTAGGTGCCGCGGGTCAGCCGGTCGGTCAGCGTCATGCTCATCACGTCGCGGCCGGTGCGCGGGTCCTTGTCCTTCCAGAACGGCCGGTCGACCAGCACGAAGGTCTTGGAGGACTGCATGTAGCGGGTGCGGTCCAGCGCCGTCCACAACTTCGCGGAGAACAGGCTCTCCTCGCATTCGATCTGCGTGGTGAGCAGCCAGCTCTGGCACGTCACCAGCACCGCGGCGTACCGGCGCGTCGTGCCCCACTCGTCGGTGACCGCGAGCCGCCCGTCGGGCTCGCGGGCGATCCGGGCGACGCCAGGCCGGGGCGCCCCGGAGTGCAGCGAGGCCAGTGAGGTGCCGGCCGGCCAGTAGGCCGGCCGGGGCGCGGGACAGCGCCAGAGCCCGCGGGGCACCTGCGCGGCGCCGCCGACGATCAGGTGCTGGTCCGTGTCGCAGTTGGTCATCACGACCCGGAAGATCTCCAGCATGGAGTTGGGAAAGTCCGAGTCCCAGCCGCCGGTGCCGAACCCGACCTGGCCGAAGACCTCGCGATGCCGGAACGTGAGTTTCGAGAACGCCTGGGATGTCGCGACGAAGTCGTAGAACGTGCGGTCGTCCCAGCGGGGCACGAGGTCGTTCCACAACGACTTGAGCGTGGCCACGTCGCGCGCCCGGATCGCGTTCTGGATGTCGGTGAACCGCGCCTCTTCCAGAGCCTGCGCCCAGGCGTCGGCGACCTCGGTGAACAGCGGGGGAAGGTCGCCGAGCGAGCCCGCGTAATAGGTCTCGCCCTCCAGGTCGACGACCGTGCTCCCGGCGGCTTCGGTCAGCGGGTTGGGGAACGGGAGGGTCTGCAGGCCCAGCTTGTTCACGTAGTAGTAGAAGGACGACGACGAGATCGGGAACCGCATCCCGCCGAGCTCGGCGACCACGCCCTTGGCGCCCTCGAACGGCTGCGACCGCAGCCGCCCGCCGATCTGCGACGCCTCGTAGACCACAGGCCTGACTCCGAGCTTCATCAGCTCGTAGGCGGCGACCAGGCCGGAGATGCCGGCGCCGATGACGGCGACTTCTTCCCCGTGCCGTTCGGCCGGAATCGAACCCAAGCCAGCGCGGTGCGCAATCCAGTCGTCGAACGGGAACGGGAAATCCGGGCCGAAGATCGTGACCGGGCGGCCGTCACGGCCGTCGGGTGCGTTCGCCATCAGAGGCCCCTCACCGTTGATGCCTGCTACGCCGGAGGATACGCGCCGGTTCAGAGCACGGTGCCGGTCAGGCCCGGCTGGGTGCCGTCGGCCCGGGCCGCCGTGACCGACCAGCAGGCCTGGAGCAGGGACTGGGTGAACAGCTGCGGCCTGGTCACGCACACCGCGTGATCCGCGTCCACGTCGTGCACCGAGGCGCCGGGGATCGCGCGGGCCAGCCGGAGCTGGCGGCTGACCGGGACGACGTGATCCCGGGCCGTGACCACCACCGCGGCGGGGACGTCGACCTGGCCGATCCAGCTGTGCGAGGTGAACTCGCAGACGGCCTGGATGGCCGAGATGGCGGTGCCGAGGCTCGTCCGCCTCAGCTGGGCGCGGGCCAGCCTGGCCGTGGCCGGGTCCTCGACCGGGCCCATCAGGGCCATGCCGAGGAGCTCGGCGCTCATCGGCTGCAGGAACGGGTTCCACTGGATGGCGGCGGCCGCCGTCGGCAGCGCGAGCGCAGCCAGCCTCTCCGCCGGTGATCCCAGCACGTTGCGGGCGGTCGCGCACAGCACCAGGCCGGATAGCAGCGACGGGTGCCGCCGGTACATCAGCTGGGCGACCATGCCGCCCATCGAGTAGCCCACGGCGACGAACCGGCCGATGCCGAGGACCTGCGCCAGCGCCGCGATGTCGTCGGCGCAGTCCTCGAGCCGGAACCGCCCGCCGGCGCTGATCCCGTCGCCGTGGCCGCGCAGGTCCATGGCGACGACGCGGAAATGCGGGGCGAGCGGGGCGAAGACCTTTCCCCAGTTGAGTTCGGCCGTGAAGGTGACCCCGTGGATGAGCATGAGCGTCTCGGCGCCGCGGGGGCCGGGGCATTCCCAGACCCGCGTGACGCCGCGGCCAGGCAGCTCCACCAGGCGCGTACCCGCGGTCGCGACCATCCCTGCTACCTGCCGCACGGCTCACTCTCCTGCGATGCCAGTCGGCGGGAGCCCGGCCGACGATCCATCACTGCATCTGGACCGTGCGTACCGGATGCGCACAGCGCGACAGGACCGAAGGCCCGGATACCTTATGGTTCTACCCGGGCTGATGGTGAATATGCTCGCGGACTGACGCGCGTGGCGGCTGCGCTACACCGGCCGGTTCACTCCGGCTTTACGCCGGCGTGCGGCCGGTCATGACATAGCCGCTGCCGAAGGCCAGCTCCTGGACCTGGACGTCCTCGACCATCTGCTCCAGATGCCGCCACGGGCGATCGAAGCCGCTGAAGTCCCGCACGTAGGGCGCGTGCAGCAGGCTGACCATGGAGTTCAGGGCCACCATCATCGGCGCGGCCCATTTGCCCCCGCCGGCGGCCACCCACGCTCCGGGGCGCAGGCCGGTTACGACGTTCCGCAGCGCCTCCGGGGACTGCAGGATGTCGTGCACGGCGCAGAACAGGGCGGCGTCGGCGGCCGGCCCGATCTCGGCATCCTCGGCCGGCGCCTGCACCACCGTGACGTTGTCCCAGCCCTCGCACGCGATGTGCTCCCGCGCCACCGCCGCCATCTCGGGCGACTCCTCGATGCCGACGACTTCTCCGGCCGGCCCCACCTTGTCCCGGAGCAGGCCGCAGCACAGGCCGGTCCCGCAGCCCACGTCGAGGACCACGTGCCCGGAGCGGAGCGGAAGCGCCTCGACGACCGCATGGCGGTAGGGCTGGAACGCCGCGGTGTCACGCTCGTAGGAACGGGCGCGCTCGCCGTAGGCCGGCTGCTGCTCGTAGCCCGGCTGTGGCCGCGACGCGGAATTCGGGGGCTTGTTCATGGCTCGGCACCCGCCTTCGGTCGACCTGAAGTGTCCACGCTAACTACCACTAGCCGCATCCGCGTAAACGGGGTGTGTGCGACGGATTACGGACCGCCTCGTCTGTCTCAGTAGTTGGTCTGGTGCACTGTGGACTCGCCGTCGGCCGCAGGACAGCAGCTCCGGCGTCTGCCCAAACCGGCCCAAAGTGGCATTGAGCCGGTTATAACCGGCGCGTTGTCACATCGCGCCGGTTCGCGTCGGGGCCTGGCGCGGACGCGGGGGGCGTGTAGGAGGATGAGTGCATGCTGGTCGTACACGTGCATGTGCGGATCCGGCCGGGACAGGTCGAGGAGTTCCTGGCCGCGACGCTGACGAACGCGCGGGCATCGCTGGGCGAGCCGGGGGTGCTGCGGTTCGACGTCATCCAGGACGAGGCCGATCCGGCTCACGTCGTGCTGGTCGAGGTCTACCGAAACGGCGATGCCTCGGCGGCGCACAAGCTGACACCGCACTACGCGGCCTGGCGGGACGCGGTCGCCGAGATGATGGCCGAGCCACGGGCGTCGACCCGGTTTTCCGCGGTGTTCCCGGCGGACGACGAGAACTGGGCGAGCAGCGCGCCATGACGGCGGCGGCGTTCGAGTTCGCTACCGCTGGCCGCATCGTGGCCGGTGCCGGGCGGGCCGCCGAACTGCCGGACATCGTGGCCGGGCTCGGGTCGCGCGTGCTGGTGTGCACGGGGGCGGACCCGGCGCGTCATGGGAGCCTGCTGGCGGACCTGGGGTTGCCGGCCGCGGTGTTTGCGGTGGCGGGCGAGCCAACGGCCGAACTGGCCCGGACCGCCGCCGCGGCCGCGCGCGAGCACGGCGCCGACGTGATCGCGGCGATCGGCGGCGGGAGCGTCATCGACCTCGGCAAGGCGGTCGCCATGCTGCTGGCCAACGGCGGCGACCCGCTCGATTACCTGGAGGTGGTCGGCTCCGGGCAGAAGATCACCCAGCTCGCCGCGCCCTGCGTGGCGGTGCCCACCACGGCCGGCACCGGCGCGGAGGTCACCGCCAACGCGGTGCTCGCCGTCCCCGGGCACCGTCTGAAGGCGAGCCTGCGCAGCCCGCTGATGATCCCGCGGGTGGCGCTGGTCGACCCGGAGCTCACCGTGTCGTGCCCGCCGCCGGTGACGGCGGCCAGCGGCCTGGACGCGCTGACCCAGTGCCTGGAACCGTTCGTCTCGGTCCGGGCCACGCCGCTGACCGACGGGCTGGCCCGCGAGGGGCTGCGCCGCGCGGCCACGGGCCTGCGGGCTGCCCATGCCGACGGTGGCGACCTGGCGGCGCGGACGGACATGGCCATGTGCGCCCTGCTGGGCGGCATGGCGCTGGCCAACGCGAAGCTCGGCGCCGTGCACGGACTGGCCGGCGTCATCGGCGGGACCGCGGACGTGCCGCACGGCATGGCCTGCGCCGCGCTGCTGGCACCGGTCATCGAGGCCAACGTGCAGGCCCTGCGCTCCGTGGCCCCCGGCTCCTCGGTTCTCGACCGGTATGCCGAGGCGGCGCAGCTGCTGACCGGGAAGCCAGGCGCATCCGTCGAGGACGGCCTGGCTTGGATCGGCGAGACCGTCAGCCTGCTCGGCGTGCCCGGGCTGGCCGCGTTCGGCCTCGGCCCCGGGGAGGCCGACGGCATCGCGGCCAAGGCCGCGACGTCGAGCAGCATGCAGGGCAACCCGGTCCCGCTGAGCCACGACGAGCTGAAGGCAGTCGTCCTGCAGGCCCTTTGACCAGCATCAGGGCCTAAGCTCCGGCGGCGGCGGCGCCACCACCGCGACGGCCGCGGCGGCGGATCCGGGTGCGGGCGGACGGACGGTACCGGTGCCGGGGCCGAGGCCGGCGGCCTGCGCTGCGCCTCCCGCCACCGGGCGACCATCGCCTCCTCGTCGACCAGCCGCACGTACACCGGCGGCCCGGTGGGAAACCGACGCCACTCCGCGATCTGCCGGTTCAGGCCCTTGACCACCTCGCGGACCTCTTGCTCGGACCGCAGGTCCTGGACGGACGCGGCCAGCCTTTCGACCTCCTTGCGCAGCCGCAGCGGGGTAGGCAGCAGCTCGTCGCCGGACACGCCCTCACGGCGCAGGTAGTCCTGGAGCCAGGCATCGGTCCCGCCCCGCCGGGAGATCGGCTTGCCCGCGCCGGGCAGGTCGTCGAAGGCACCCCGCTCGGCCGCCTCGCTGATCTGCTGGTCGACCCACGAGGCGAAGGTGATTTCCCTCGGTTTGCGCTCTGTCATGCCGGTTTCCATGCTATCGCCGCGTCATGAACCACGGATTTCATGGCGTTCAAACGCCGTGGAACCGGGGGTTCAGGACGTTCGGGGCGTGAGCCGCGCGGGTCAGCGCAGACCGGCCACGGCCGCGATGCCAGACTCGATGGTGCGGGCGGGGCCGTCAGGGTCCGGGGGCGCCAGCAGGACGAGGCGGTGCACGCCTAGCGTGGCGAATTCGGCCGCCCGTTCGGCGGTCATCCGGCCCCTCGGCGTCAGGCTGATCTCGAGCTCGCCGAGCTCAGCGGGCCGCCGGACCTGCGCCGCCGCCGCGGCCAGGCCGGCCAGCGACTCGGCGGCCTGGGCCGGCGTCAGCCAGTAGCCGTACCAGCCGTGGGCGCGGGCAACGGCCCGCCGGTAGGCCGGGGCGCTGTGCCCGCCGACGACCAGCGGGATCGGGCGCTGCACCGGCCGCGGATGGGCGTCGACACCGCCGAAACTCGCGAACCGGCCGCGGAACTCCGGATGCTCGTCGTACCACAGCGCCCGCATCGCGTCGAGGTACTCGTCGGTGACCGCGCCGCGTTCGGCGAAGTTCGCCCCGACCGCGCGGAACTCAGGTTCGAGATAGCCGGCGCCGACGCCGAGCATGACCCGCCCGCCGGACAGCACGTCCAGGGTCGCGACCTGCTTGGCCAGCAGTACGGGGTTGCGCTGCGGCAGGATGACGATCCCGGTGGCCAGCCTGATCGTGGCCGTGTGCGCCGCGGCCCAGGTCAGCGCCAGCAGCGAGTCGAGCACCGGGTCCTGCGGCGCCATCGGCGACGGCGGCACCTGCGGGTCGGGCACCACCAGGTGCTCTCCCGCCCACACCGAATCGAACCCGGCCTGCTCGGCCGCCCGTGCCGCCTGGACCAGGGCGTCCGGGCGGTTCATCGGCCCCATGTTGATATGGACAAGACCCAGCCGCATGGTCGTTTACTTTAGTGACATGGATCGAATTGAGCGCCGGGAGTTCGTGCGGAAGCACCGGACGTGCGTCTTCGGGTACAACCGCCAGAACGACGGCCCCGCCATGACCGTGGTGTACTACGTCCTGGACGGCGACGACCTGCTGGTCTCCACCATGGCGGCCCGGGCCAAGGCGCTCGCGGTGCAGCGCAGCACCAAGGTCAGCCTGTGCATCCTGGACGAGCAGTGGCCCCTGACCTACCTGCAGGTCTACGGGGACGCCACGCTCGAGGAGGACTTCGGTCAGGCGGTAGACGTGCTGCGCCGGGTCATCGACCTGATGGCCGAGAAGGACGTGACGTCGGCCAAGCTGCCGGAGATCGAGCGGATGGCCCGTGAGGAGAACCGGGTCGTGATCCGGGTCCGGCCGTACGCCACCTTCGCCACCCCGCCGCGGCACGTGTTCAAGGCCGGGGACATCGACACGCTGACCCACTTCACCAGCAGCAGCCAGCCGTGGTGACGGTCAGGCCGGGACCTGCCGATGATCCCGAACGGGCCTGGCTGTCACGCCCTGCCGGACGATCCTGACGCCCCGGCGCGCGAAGGCCTCCAGGCCGTACCAGGCCGTGTCGGCGGCCGCCTTACCGGCCGCGAACCCGATCCACACCCCGCCCGGCAGCGCCCGCAGTAGCCAGGCCGCGCCGACCATGCAGCCCGGACGGATCAGGAAGCCGTCCACGGTTTCCGCGACCGCGCACGAGGCCAGCTGCTCGTGCACCGCGTGCCACGCCCCGGCCGCTAGCCTGCGCCATCCGCCCAGGTGGACGGTTGCCCGGCGGGCCGCCGCTCCGGTCTTGGCGGCGATGCAACCGTAGAACCCGATGGCCTCGCAGATGGTCGCCAGCGCGGCGGCGGCCAGCAGCGACCCGGCCTGGGCGTACCCGGCCGCAAACCCGGCCGCGGCCGCGAGCGTGCCGCACACCTCGGCTAGCCCGAACCGGTCCCGCCACGCCCGCCACCACCCCGCGGGTGGGTCCGGCACAGGCGACGCCATGACCGCCTCTGCGCTCCCGACCGTCACTGCGGCCCCGCCGATGGATACCCCGCTCATAGCTTCCCCCCGCTTTCATTCCACGGAGATTGGCTGCGCGGTTTCTGATACACCTCCAGCTTGAGTTGATCATGAAGATCGGTGCGGCTGCGGCTGTTAGCTAAGCGGCATGGCCCTGGCGGGGCAGGAGCATGTCCAGGTTGATGGCGTCCGCCATGGCCTGGTATCCGGTGTCGTTGGGATGCAGGTGATCGCCGGAGTCGTAGGCGGGGTTGAGCCGCAGCGGGTCCGCCGGGTCGCGCATCACCGCGTCGAAGTCGACGACGCCGTCGAAGGCGCCGCTGGTGCGGATCCAGGCGTTCACCGCCTCACGGATGGCTTCCCCCGCCGGGGAGTAGTAGCCGGCGCCGTGGTACGGCAGCAGGGTCGCGCCGAATATCCGCACACCGCGGGCGTGCGCCTGGGCGATCAGGTCCCGGTACCCGGCGATGATCCGGGCCGGGGTGAGCCCGGTGTCCGAGTGCAGCGGGCCCACGCTGGTCCCGATGTCGTTGATCCCCTCCAGCACGATGACGTCCCGGACCCCGGACTGGTCCAGGGCATCCCGGGCGAACCGCGCCTGCGCGCTGGCCCCGCAGCACCGCGACGCGGTCAGCAGCCGGTTGCCACCGATCCCCTCGTCGGCGACCGAGAGTGTCGGGCCGGCGACCGCGCCCAGTCTCCGGGCCAGGTCGTCGGGCCAGCGGTCGTTGCCGCCGACGCTCGAATTCACGCCATCGGTAATCGAGTCGCCGAACGCGACCACGGTCCCGGTCGCTCTGGACGACCGCACGTCGAGACCGCTGAGGTAGTACCAGGACAGGGTCGGAATCGTGAACGCGCCGACCCCCGCCTCGCCGGCGTGGTCGCCGGCCGTCGATACCCAGTTGACCTGCTGGGCGTCCGTGTGCCGGGTGGCCACGCCGGTCGGGCCTGGCAGGTAGATGCTCACCGCCAGCTCCTGCAGCGCTGACACCCGCATGCCCACCGGATCGCTGAGGACCTGCTCGCCGGCGGGAATCCGCACCGACGCGCGGCCGCCGAAGCTCACCGGATGGATCGTGCCCGGGACTACCCCGGCGCCGAGGTCCGCCACTGCTACCGTCACGCGGCCGACCTGCAGCGGCGACCGGCCGAAGGCGTTCGTCAGCTCGAGCCGGATCATGTTGCCGCCGACGCTGGGGACGATGATGTCGCGAACCGTCTGATCATGAAAGCCCTTCAGGCCGAGCGTGCCCGGCGAGGGATCCTGCGGGCTGGCACCCCAGCTGGTTACCCAGTCGTACCCGCTGCGGGCAGCAGCGGCCGGGCGGGACGGGGTGCCGACGGCTATGGTGGCCGCCAGGACCAGCAGGGCGACCGCACCCAGCAGCCCGAGGCGGATCAGCCAGGCAGTGGCACGGCGGCCGGCCAGCCTGCTCCCGGTCATGGCTTACGCGCGTACCGTTCCCTGGCTGTCGAACGTCATCGCCCGTTGCAGGGCCGAGGCGCGCAGGTCCGGCGGTATCTCGACCGGGCCGCCCAGGGCGGCGGCGTTCATGCTGGCCTGCGCGGCCTCCTCGACGACGCCGCCGACCAGGATCGCGAGGTCCGGGGTGCGGTGGAAAACCAGCACCCCGTGGTTGGCCAGCAGCACAGCCGGCACGCCCGGGGTGACCGCGGCCCGGATGTTCGCGATCGCCTCGGCCGACCCGCGCGGCCCGTAGCCGGCGACCGGCACGCCGTCCTGGAGGCCGAACATGGCCATGGCCTCGATCCAGCACCCGATGGGGCGGCGGGCCACCGCGTACGCGGTGGCGTAGGGCGAGTGCGTGTGCAGGACACAGCCGACGTCGGGGTTATCGACGTACATGGCGGTGTGCATCGCGACGACGGCGCCCTGGATCGGCGGCAGCTCGCCTTCGAGCAGGGTGCCGTCCAGCCCGACCCGGACGACGGCGGAGGCGGGATGACCGCGCAGCGACGGACCCGCGGTGAAGTACATCTCCTCCGCCCCGGGCACCCGCACGCTCACGTTGCCGTGACCGTTCGCGGAGATCGCGCCGCTGGCCACCACCCGCGCCGCGATACCGGCAACCTGATCAGCCAGGTCCTTGTCCATGCCCCACCTTCCCCCGTAGTGCGCGCCGTCCAGGCAAAGGTAACCCGGCTACCCCGTGCTGAGCCAGGTAGCGTAGGCGCATGCTCCTCGCCGAGGACCTACTGCTCCTGGTCACCGACGACGCCAGCGGGCGGCTGTCGGTGCCTGGCGTGCAGGCCGATGCCGGGCTAGGCGGCGCGAACCTGGTCGAGCTGACCCTGCTCGGCAAGGTGGACGTGGCCGGCGAGCAGGACCCGGGCAAGCCCGGACGGGTCATCGTCCGGGACCCTTCACCGCCCGGAGACGAGGTTCTCGACGCGGCGCTGCGAACCGTCTCAGCCCGGCAGGGCAGCAAGCCGTCCGCGGTGATCAGGCCGCTGGGCAAGAACCTGCGGCCGGTGCTCTACCAGCGGCTGGCGGCCAGCGGGGTGCTGCGCGCCGGGCGCGGGCGGGCCCTGGGCATCTTCCCCACCCGGACCTGGCCGGCGCAGGATCCCAGCCACGAGGCCGAGATGCGCCAGCTCGTGACCCAGGCGCTGGTCCAGCCGTCCGCGCCGGACGAGCGGACCGCCGCGCTCATCGCCCTGCTGCACGCGCTCAAGTGCGAGCACAAGGTCGTCGACCCCCGGCCCTATCAGCTGTCCAGGCGGCAGCTCCGGGCCCGGGCCGCGGAGATCGCCCAGGGCAACTGGGCGTCCGAGGCCGTACGCAAGGCGATCGACGAGATGATGGCCGCGGTCGCCGCGGCCAGCGCCGCCGCGACCGCCGCCAGCTCGGGATAGGCGACCCGGCCGCTGGACGGCCTCTGGCGGCCCCGCTAGGGTGATGCCGGTCTAGCGGGAGGCGGCGAGGCTGATGCAGGGGGACGATCCGGGGCTGGCCGTCGCGCGGATCGCGCTGGGCTGCGGGAACTTCGGCGGGATCGGCTCGGCACCGGACTTCTTCGGCCAGGGGCTGACCGAGGACGAGGCGTTCGCGCTGATGGACGCGGCCTTCCAGGCCGGAATCGACTGGTTCGATACCGCCGACGCCTACGGCGGCGGCCGCAGCGAGCGGGCGATCGGCCGCTGGATGGCCGTGCGCGGGGTCCGGCCGCGGCTCACCACCAAGACGTTCAACCCGATGGAGGCCGGGGCCGATCACGGGCTGAGGCCGGATCGCGTCGCCCGCCAGCTCCGCTCTAGCCTGGACCGGCTGGGAGTGGATCAGGTCGAGCTCTACCTCGCGCACGATTACGACCCGGACGTGCCGCTGGCGGAGACCTTCGGAGCGTTCGGCACCGCCCAGGCCGACGGCCTGATCGGCGCGTACGGGGTGAGCAACTTCGACGCGCCGCAGCTCGCCGCCGCCCTGGCGGCGGGCGCGCCGCGGGCCGTGCAGAACAGCTACTCGCTGCTGGCCCGGCAGGACGAACCGGACCTGCTGCCGTTGTGCGCCGCACGGGGCGTGGCCTACCTGGCGTTCGGCCCGCTGGCGGGCGGCTGGCTCACCGGGAAGTACCGGCGCGGCGCGGCGTACCCGGCCGGGTCACGGATGACCCAGCGGCCCGAGCCGTACCAGGACCTCGTCACCGGCGCCACCTTCGACGCGCTGGACCGGCTGGAGGCGATCGCCGCCTCCCGCGGCACCTCACTGGCCGGATTGGCGCTCGGCTGGCTGCTGGCCGACGAGCGGGTGACCCAGGTCGTGATCGGCCCGGGCCGCCCGGAGCACCTGGCTCCGGCGGCCGAGGCGCTCCGGCATCCGGTCACCGAGGCCGAGCGAGCCGACATCGAAGCGGCCGTGGCGGGCCTTTCCGGGAGGCCCCGATCTCAGGAGGCCCCTTCTCAGGAGGCCCCTTCTCAGGAGGCCCCTTCTCAGGAGGCCCCTTCTCGGGAGGCAGGGCAATGATCGAACTGGCGGAGATCGAGGCGGCGCGGGCGCGGATCGCCGGCGCGGTGGTCCGCACCCCGCTAGTCCGGCTGCACATCGCGGACGCCCCGGCCGAGATCTACCTCAAGCTGGAGAACCTCCAGCCCATCAACTCGTTCAAGATCCGCGGCGCCACCAACGCGGTCATGCTGGCGCCGGCCGACGCGTGGGCCAAGGGCCTGGTCACCGCCAGCGCGGGCAACATGGCGCAGGGCATCGCGTGGACGGCACGCGAACTCGGCGTCCCGGCCACCATCGCGGTGCCCGACCACGCGCCCCAGGCCAAGATCGCCGCGATCGAACGGCTGGGCGGCCGGGTCATGAAGATCACGTACGACGACTGGTGGAACGCCATCGTGGCCAACCGCGTCGACGGGGTGGACGGGCTGTTCGTGCACCCGGTCCAGGATCCCGGGGTGATGGCCGGCAACGGCACGATCGGGCTGGAGATACTCGAGGACCTGCCCGACCCCGACGCGGTCGTGATTCCGTACGGCGGCGGCGGGCTGACCACCGGGATCGCCAGCGCGGTCAAGGCGCTGCGGCCCGGCACGAGGATCATCACGGCCGAACCCGACACGGCCGCGGCGCTGGCCGCGGCGTTCGCCGCCGGGCACCCGTCCGACGTCGACTACCGGCCCTCGTTCGTGGACGGCTCGGGCAGCCGGCGCGTGCTGGACAGCATGTGGCCGCTGGTGTCACCGCTCGTGGACGACGCGGTGGCCATCCCGGTCGCCGAGGTGGCCGCCACGGTCCGGACGCTCGCCGAGCGGGTCCGGGTCATCGCCGAAGGCGCGGGCGCGCTTGCCCCGGCCGCCGCGCTGAGCGGCCGGGCCGGCACCGGGAAGATCGTCTGCGTGGTCTCGGGCGGCAACATCAACCTGGACAAGCTCGCCGAGATCCTCGGCGGGGCCGACGGGTAACACCGGGCTGGATAGGTCGCGGGATAACCTCAGGCCGTTCAGCGCCTCGGCGAGCCGGTCGACCTCCTCCGGCGAGTTGTAGTGGATGAAGCCGATCCGGACCGACTTGCCGGTGTAGCCGAGCTGCTGGTACAGGCCGAGCGAGTACCACGAGTCATGCGCCCATACCCCCATCTGGGCGTCGGCCAGCCGCGCGGCGACCTCCTCGGCGGCCACGCCGTCGACGTTGACCAGGAACGTCGGCACGCGGCCGTCCATCCCGGGCCGCCCGTAGACGGTGACCGCGTCGGACAGGCCGTCGAGGAAGCGCTGGCCGAGCGCGCGCTCGTAGGGGGTGATCGCGGCGAAGCCGCCGATCGAGTCGAGGTAATCGATGGTCGCGTTGAACCCGGCCAGCAGCTCGTAGGACTGCGTGCCGGTCTCGAAGCTGCGCCCCAGGGGGCTGGTGGGGGCCGGGCGCGCCTTGTACGGCCGCCACTGGCTCATCACCTCGGACCGCCCGGCCGCGACGCCCAGGTGCGGGCCGCAGAACTTGTACGGCGAGCAGATGAGCATGTCGGCGCCGATGGCGCGGACGTCGATCGGCTCGTGCGCGGCGTAGTGCACCGCGTCCACCCAGGCGAGCGCGCCGGCGTCGTGCGCGAGCTGGCAGACCCGGCGGGCGTCGGTGACGGTACCGACCGCGTTCGACGCCCAGGCGAACGCGACCACCTTGGTGCGCGGCCCGAGCTTGCTCTCCAGGTCCGCGACGTCGAGCGTGGTGTCGTCGTGCAGCCCGACGTGGCGGACCACCAGGTCCCTGTCGTGCGCGATCTCCAGCCAGGGAGCGACCCCGGCGTCGTGATCCAGGCAGGACACCAGGATCTCGTCGCCCGGCTGAAAGGCACGGGCGGCGGTCCGGGACAGCGCGAAGTTCAGTGTGGTCATGTTCGGCCCGAAGATCACCTCGTCCGGCTCGCAGCCGAGGAACCGGGCCGCCTTGCGCTCGGCCTCCTCCAGGATCTGCCCGACCCGGATGCTGGTGGCGTAGCCCGCGCCGAGGTTCGCGCTCGCGTCCCGCAGCGCCCCCGCGATCGCCTCGCCCACCTCGTCCGGGACCTGCGTGCCGCCGGGGGCGTCGTAGAAGGCGAAACCCTGCCGCAGCGAGGAGAACCGGGCCCTGATGGCCGCGACGTCCACCTCGGCACTGAGCACGTCAGCCACCGGACGCTACCTCCCCTGGGAACGCCGCCCCATTGATATCGACTTCACAACTGCCAGGCCGGTACCACAGTAGCCCCCTTGCCTTGGCGCAAACCGCGATGGTTTGATCAGCGTTACGAATTCGGCCATTGGGGAGGGCATATTGAGTCTGCGCGGTCGGGGCGCTCCGGCGCAAGATCCCGCAGGCGGCCGATCCGGGGGCGTTTCGCCCGTCCGCGCGGCTGAGCGCGGCAAGATTCCTACCTCTACCTCTACCTTGTGAGATAACCCGGGAATGGAGGCGTATCCATGAAGGGACGCCTGGTTCTGGCCATGGCAGCGGTCGGTTCGCTGGCCGTGGCCGGTTGCAGTAGCAGTAGCAGCAGCAGCGCCGCTGGCGGCGGATCCACTGGCGGGGCCGCCAGCACTAAGTCGTGCGTCGCGTCGGTCGGGTTCGAGGGCCCGATCACCGGGCCGGTGGCCCCGCTGGGCACCGAGCAGCTGCACTTCGCCCAGCTCGCGGTGGCCACGGACAACCTGGCCAACAAGACGAAGATCAAGCTGGTCCAGGGCGACACGCAGCTTCAGCCGGCGCAGGCCACGACCGTGACGCAGCAGTTCATCTCGAACTCGAGCATCGTCGCCGTGGTCGGCCCGGCCGGCAGCCAGGAGGTCATAGCGATCGGCAGCCCGATGGCCCGGGCCGGGATGGGGTTCATCACCGGGTCGGCGACCGCGGTCGAGCTGACCTCCGGCAAGTACCCGACGTTCTTCCGGGTGGTGTCGAAGGACAGCGTGCAGGGCCCGCAGGACGCGAACTACATCGTGAACACGCTGAAGCCGAAGGCGATCATGATCGTGGACGACCAGGAGGCCTACTCGACCGGGCTGGTCAGCGCGATGACGCCGGTCTTCCAGGCGGCCGGGATCAAGGTCGACCACGAGTCGGTCTCGCAGAAGCTCACCGACTTCTCCTCGCTGGTCGCCAAGGTCACGCCCGACACCTCCGTGGTGGTCCTGCCCTGGCAGGTCGCCGCGAACGCCCAGCAGTTCGGCCGCAACCTGGCCCAGCAGCACAAGAAGGCCGTCATCTTCGGCACGGACGGCCTGTTCTCGCCGGGCACGTTCACCATCAACGGCTCGTACGTGTCCTCGTTCGGCCCGGACATCACCGCGATGCCCGCCGACGCGGTGATCGCCAGGGCTGCCGCGCAGAAGTTCGGATCGTTCGGCACGTTCGGCCCGCCGGTGTACGCGGCCACGCACGTGATCGACGAGGCGATCGCGTCGGTCTGCAAGTCGGGGCAGACGCCGAGCCGCAGCAACGTGCTGGCCGCGATCAAGAAGACGAACGAGCCAGCGTCGATCCTGGGGCAGCCGATCTCCTTCGACTCGCACGGCGACCTGAACGGCGGCAAGTTCTTCCTGTTCAAGATCGATTCGTCGGGCAAGTACAAACTGATCCCGAGTTCGTGATCTGCTGAGGTTTCAGCGGAAGTTCCGCCGCGGGCCGCGCACGAAACGCCGGCCCGCGGCGGAGCGCGTGTGAGGGGCCTCGAAGGTTGAAGGGCAGGAAACGCGGCGGATGAGCTTCTTCTTCCAGGAACTGGTGAACGGCCTCACCACGGGCGCGCTCTATGCGCTGGTCGCGCTGGGTTTCTCGATGGTGTACGGGGTCCTGAAGCTGCTCAACTTCGCGCACGGCGACCTGTACATGGTCGGGGCGTATATCGGCTTCTTCGTGATCCAGTGGTTCGGCGGCGCGCAGCATCTGAGCATCGCGGTGCCGCTGCTGCTGGTGATCATGTTCGTGCTGGCGGCGGGCCTGGTCGGCGGGCTGGGCGTGGCGATCGAGCGGTTCGCCTACCGGCCGCTGCGCGACGCGCCCCGGATCGCGCCGCTGATCACCGCGATCGGCGTCTCGTTCTTCCTGGAGAGCTCGGCGCTGCTGCTGTTCGGCGCGCAGTACCGCGTCTACAACACCGCGGACTTCATCTCGCTGTCCAGCGGCATCCAGATCGGCTCGGTCACCATCGACAGCGTGCAGATCCTGGTCCTGGTCCTGGGCGTCGTGCTGATGGCCGGCCTGCAACTGCTGGTCAACCGGACCAGGCTAGGCAGGCAGATGCGGGCGGTGGCGGCCGACCGGGAGGCGGCTGAGATGCTGGGGATCAACGTGAACTTCGTCATCACGGCGACGTTCTTCCTCGGCTCGGCCCTGGCGGGCGTGGCCGGGATCATGGGAGGGCTGCTGTTCAACCAGGTCACGAGCACGATCGGGTTCATCGCCGGACTCAAGGCGTTCACCGCCGCCGTCGTCGGCGGGATCGGCTCGATACCGGGAGCGATGCTCGGCGGGCTGGTGATCGGCGTCGCGGAATCGTTCGTCACCGGGTACATCTCCTCCACCTACAGCAACCTGATCGTGTTCGGGATCCTGATCGTCGTGATGCTGATACGGCCCAGCGGGCTGCTCGGCCGGGCCCAGTTGCAGAAGGTGTGACGTGCCGATGAGCGTCGATCCGCAGGGGCCCAAGGTCGGGGCCGACGAGTGGGTGGCCAGGCAGGCGCACCGGCGCGAGTACCTGCCGTCCTGGCTCGGCGACGCGCAGCGGAGGGCCGAGCGGATCGGCTGGTGGCCCAGGCTGGCGATCGCCGGGCTGGCCGGCCTGGCCCTGCCGCTGCTCGGCCTGGGCGGTTTCCAGCTGCAGGTCGGCATCGACGCGCTGGTGATCGCGCTGCTGGCGGTGGGGCTGAACATCGTGGTGGGCTGGGCCGGGCTGCTCGACCTCGGCTACGTCGCGTTCTTCGGCTTCGGCGCGTACGGGTACGCGCTGCTCTCCTCGTCCCAGCTCGGCGCCAACGGCATCCACCTGCCCTACTGGCTGTCGCTGCCGATCGTGATGATCGGCGCGGCGCTCCTCGGGCTGGCCGTCGGGCTGCCGTCCCGGCGGCTGCTCGGCGACTACCTGGCCATCGTGACGCTGTTCCTCGGCGAGGCGTTCGTCGAGTTCACCAACAACGTGGCGCCGTCCAAGCTGGGCGGGCCGAACGGGATCACCGGGATCGACCCGATCCAGGCCTTCGGCGTCCAGCTGCTCACCAACACCAGCTACTTCTACCTGCTGGTGATCGTGCTGGTGGTCACGATGGCGGTGCTGCGGCTGCTCGAGTACTCGCGCACCGGCCGGGCCTGGCGCGCGGTCCGCGAGGACCCGCTGGCGGCGGCGGCGATGACGATCCCGGTCAACCGGGTGAAGCTGTCGGCGTTCGCCTGCGCCGCCATGGTCGCGGCGCTGGCCGGGACCATCTTCGCCGCCCAGCAGGCGAGCGTGTTCCCCACCGACTTCGACACCCCGATCCTGATCCTGATCTACGCCGGGCTCATCCTCGGTGGCACGGGCAGCATCGCGGGCGCGGCGACCGGCGCGCTGGTGGTGATGGTCATCTACGACGGATTGCTGCGCAGCCCGGCCGAGGCCAGCTTGCTGTTCTACGGACTTGGCCTGCTGACCCTGCTCGTCAAGCTGCGCCCCTGGCGCAGGCTGGCCGCGGTTCTCGGAGCGACCATCGCGCTCGGCTTCGCGGCGCACGCGATCGCCGCGGCCATCTCGTCCAGTGCGGTCGCGACCGGGCCGCAATCAAGCGGCTGGCTCGGCGACGGGCTGCGCGACTGGGTGATCGTCCCGGCCAATCCGCAGACCGCGGGGAACGTCGGGTTCGTGGTGCTGGTCTGCCTGGCACTCGCGCTGGTGCAGGTCAAGGGCAGGTGGCGGACCATCCTGCTGGTGCCGACGATCTACCTGGCCGCGTTCGTATGGGAGACCAGGCTGGTGGTGGAGCCATCGATTACCCGGCAGCTGATGATCGGTGCGATCCTGATCGTGATGATGATCGCCCGCCCGCAGGGGCTACTCGGGCAGCGTCGCGTGGAGGTCGCCACGTGAGCGCCGTTCTCGAGCTCGACCGGCTCTCCCTGTCGTTCGGCGGGCTGCGGGCCCTGTCCGACCTGGACCTGCAGGTCGGCGAGCGTGAGGTGGTCAGCGTCATCGGGCCGAACGGCGCGGGCAAGACCACGGTCTTCAACGTGATCACCGGCGTGTACGAGCCGAGCGCCGGAGACGTCAGGTTCTCCGCCCGGCCTGGATCGGCAGAGTCGATCGCGGGCCGGCCGCCGCACGCCATCGCCCGGCTCGGGGTCGCGCGCACGTTCCAGACGCTGCGGCTGTTCATGAACATGTCCGTGCTGGAGAACGTGATGACCGCCACCTACGGGGGGACCAAAGCGATGCCGTGGGAGTCGGTGCTGCGGCTCCCGCGGGCCCGCCGCGAGGAACGCGAGGCCCGGGCGCTGGCCGAGGACGCGCTGTCGTTCTTCGGCCAGCGGCTCGCCGGGTACCGCTGGGACCAGCCGGCCTACTCGCTGTCCTACGCGAACCGGCGGCGGCTGGAGATCGCCCGGGCGCTGGCCACCAAGCCGAAGCTGCTGCTGCTCGACGAGCCGGCCGCCGGGATGAACCCGGCCGAGACGCACGAGGTCACCGAGCTGATCGGGCGGCTCGCCGACGAGCGCGGGGTGGCGATCCTGGTCATCGAGCACGACATGCACGTGGTGTCCGGCTGCTCGGACCGGGTGGTCGCGCTCGACCACGGCGTCAAGATCGCCGAGGGCAGCTTCGACGCGGTCTCGAACCATCCGGCGGTGGTCGAGGCCTACATGGGCCGCCACCCCGAGGACCTGGCCGGTGCGGAATGAGTGAGGCGCTGCTGAGCCTGGACCAGGTCACCACGTACTACGGCCAGATGCGGATCCTGGAGGGGATCTCGCTGAACGTGCGCGAGGGCGAGCTGGTCTGCCTGCTCGGCGGGAACGCGTCCGGCAAGTCGACGACCCTGAAGACCATCCTCGGCATCGTCCGTCCCCGCTCCGGCCGGGTCCTGCTGGACGGCCGGGACGTGACGCAGTGGCCGGTGCCGCAGCGCATCGCGACCGGGATCGCGATCGTGCCGGAGAACCGGCGCCTGTTCGGGCAGCTGACGGTGCGGGAAAACCTCGAGCTCGGCGCGGTGCTGCGCCGGGGCGAGTCGCTCACCGAGGACTTCGACCGGGTGCATGAGCTGTTCCCGCGGCTGCTCGAACGGCGCAGCCAGCTGGCCGGCACGCTGTCCGGCGGCGAGCAGCAGATGGTCGCGATGGGCCGGGCGCTGATGTCGCGCCCCCGGCTGCTGCTGATGGACGAGCCGTCGATGGGTCTGTCACCCGCGCTGGTGCTGCAGAACTTCCAGATCATCAAGACCATCCACGCCTCCGGGGTGGCGGTCCTGATGGTCGAGCAGAACGCGACGATGGCACTGTCCATCGCCGACCGCGGCTATGTCCTGTCGACCGGGGAGATCGTCCTCGAGGGGCGCGCCGCGGACCTGCTGCAGGACGAGGACCTCAAGCGCGCCTACCTGGGCCGGTAATCCGGTCACCAG
>Ga0207683_10001106_pt1 | contig 24555 bp, 19 predicted proteins | sample KBSM73metaG_FD_184333 | JGI IMG/M metagenome (GOLD analysis project Ga0207683, IMG submission 184333) | Miscanthus rhizosphere microbial communities from Kellogg Biological Station, Michigan, USA - KBS M7-3 metaG (SPAdes) (version 2) | ecosystem: Host-associated > Plants > Roots > Rhizosphere >... | reverse complement strand
GAAATTTGCGCGTCTGATCGAAGATAAAGATGAGAATAAGACGAATTGAGGGCCGAGGACGTTTTCACCCGGTACTTTGGCGGTGGGCGGATAAAAACTAAATACCGAAGGTGCGTTGAATACGTCCTGCCCCATGTCGGCGGATCCGATCGCCGAACCGCCGATGTTAAGCGAGTCCAACACGCCGTCGCTCGTTGCATTAAAGGCGCGCAGGACATTCGTGATGAGTTGTACCGGTTCACGCAGCTTGCCGTAGTTGGGAAGGGTGGCCGGATCTTTTACGTCACCGCGTGCTTCATCGTCCAAAAGAATCGCGCGCACGACCTCGAATAGTTATGTCGGCGAGGTTTGGTTTGCGGCAAACACAGCGGCGATCCTTTGTACATAGGCGGGGCTCGGATCGCTGGTGACCAGATGTTGAATCAATTGTTTGCTAATAAAAGGCGCAACATTGGGATGATACGAGATGTTGTCGATGGCGGCATTGAGATCCTGATCCGTGGACTGTCCGGCGGGTAGCTGTAGGCCGTTCAATAGGGTTTTCGCCCCGCGATCGTGATAGTCCTCTCGTCCCTGGGTGTCTTTGTGAACGATCATTGCGTCGCGATAGTTCGGCACGGTTCCATCGACGTCGGACGGGCCCGGCAGCGCCGGAGCGAGCACCCAACCGGTAAAAACCCTGGCGAATTGCTCCACAGTATTCTGGTCATAGGTCGGAATAGGGTTGCCATCGCCATCGAGCTGGCGAGTTCCGTCTTGATTCAGTAGGAATGTCCCAATCGAGAACAACTGGAGAATTTCCCGCGCGTAGTTTTCATTGGGCTGAGATTTCAATCCGTTCCGGCAGACATCGGCGTTGGCCGGAGCAGGGGTCTGACAGCGATTGTTTACCATGTTGAGGAAGCGGCCCATTGCCGGATTGAGCGTGGCGTCATAAAGCAACTGGCGGAAATTGCCGAACGCATGCGCGTAAAGTAATTGCTGATAGCCTCTCATCCAGCTCGGCAGCCGAACGTCCACCGCCGAGGTGACGATGATTTGGCTGAAAGCGAAGGCGACCCGCTGGCGCAGTTGATCTTGACCGGAAAGTGCATTGGAAAAAAAATGCTTCTGCAGCAAGTACAGCGAATAGTTATCTCGTTGACATGTGGACGGTGCCGCATTGGTGCATGTCGTGGGGCGCGTCTGCGGCCAAAACGGCAAATCCGGATAGTCATGTATGGGCGCGGCAGCTTGTTCCGCTAGGTAGGCATCCAAGCCTACTTCCTCAGTATGTGTGATGAGATCATAGGTTGGACCGAAGGTTGATTGCTCGAGAAAACGAACGGTATCCGGCCTGAAGGATTGAGCTCCAAGATAACTCGGAATGCCGGTAACAGTTACGATCAGAAGGAGGAGGCGCAGACAAGACAACAACGGGCATGGTTCCATAACACCTCTAGGAAATTCCATCGGTCGAAAAATCTTTAGACGAAGTGCAGATCTAGGAAGTGTGAAACAGTTGGGTGTGAGTCGACCGGTTGTTTCTCGTACTACGAATCAAGAATTATTGTCAATAAAAATGGCGCGTCTTCAGGCATCCGTGTGTAATGGCTAGTATCCGGAGGTCTAGCGTAAAACAAATTCTGTTTCTGCGCTGGGCGAGGGGTTAGCCGTGTTTCTTTGCTGAGGTTCCGGTTTGCAGATGCGGCCTAATCACTCGCGTATGTCGCGACCACGGGAATCACTATCCATAAGCTTTCAGATTCCTCAACGAATTGTTACATGTGACGTAATCGATGTGAGTACATTTAAAAAGGACTTCCGGTAATTACGATCAGATATTAACAAGCCGTCACGCTAAGGAACACGCGCAAATGCAGACTGGCCCGCTCAGAGCAAAAAATTTCACATATCACCTTTTTCCCATCTCTTTGATTTTGGGAATTTGCTTTCTCTTGTTTTTTCGCGGCATCGGAGAGACGGAGTTCTATGACAAACAAGAGGCGCGTGAAGCGCTGGTTATTTGGGAAATTCATAATTCGGGTAATTGGATATTGCCTCTGAGAAATGAGGAAGAAATTCCTGCGAAGCCGCCGTTTTACCATTGGCTCGGCGCAGTGGTGGCATCAGTCCTTAACCGAGTCGATGAGTTTACCGCTCGCCTGCCCTCAGCTCTACTGGGAACACTTGGGGTGCTTCTTACTTATGGCGTCGGGGCTGTGCTGTGGGGCCGAGGCGCCGGGTTAGTCGCTGCTTTGGTTCTCTCCACAAGCTTCGAATGGCGGGCCGCCAGGGAAGCAAGGGTAGACATGGCATTGACGTTTGTTTTGCTGTGTTCATTTGTATTTTTCTATTACCAATACAAGAACGGGGGCGGTCGATCTAAGGCTATTGTCCTGGGCATTTTTTTAGGCTTGGCCACATTAGCCAAGGGGCCCCTCGGCTTTGTGCTTCCCAGTTTTACATTTCTCACATTTCTTTGCTGGAAGAGGGATTGGGCTTTTCTCAAACGACTTAACCCGATCCTTGTTGTTCTTACGTGCGCGTTGGTAGCGGGCCTTTGGTATTTCTTAGCCCTTTCGCAGGGCGGCAGGGAATTTTTGTTTATGGTCATCAAGGAGAACTTCGGCTCTGTTATCGGCGCGGACGCCGGCCATCCACATCCGTTTTGGTGGTACGTGCCGTATCTTTTTCTCGGGACCGCGCCCTGGAGTTTTTTTTTGCCATCCTTGGCGATTTTCCTTTATCGAGAGCGAAAGAAGTTGGCAGAACAAGAACTGCTTTATTTTGCCGTTTGGGCTCTGACGGTTGTAATTTTCTTCTCTTTGTTTTCCCAGAAGCGAACGGTGTACATCCTCTCGGCTTATCCGGCCATTGCGCTTCTTTTCGGAGCATGGTGGCAGAGGCTCACGAGCGAATCAACTCAGCCTGGGTTTCTTACACGACTGGGCGGTTACTTAAATGCCGGATCGTTCGTCGGCCTGTCAGCATTGTTGATTTTTCAATCCGCCAACCAGGCCCCTTTGAGCTATCTAGCCTCAGGCTTGGGGCCAAAAGATAAAACCGATCTTGTCCATGTTGCGGGTCTCTTGCTGCAGCATCGAACGATCGTGCTGATGTGGGCCGGGGTGTGCGCTCTCGGTGGCATCATAGGGATTGTTTCCGTGAAGAGAGCTGCGTGGGAGCGTTTGGCTTGGTGCGCGGGATTGCTCATGATCGCCTCGCTGACCAGTGTTCGGACGCTGTCGATGGATTTGGCCAGAGAGTACAGCTTCAAACCCTTCATGCTGAAGGTGGTCGGCACCGTAAAGCATGCGCCTTTGTTCTTTTACAATTCCGAAGACTATTCAGTAATGTTCTACGCCGGCCGGCATATCCATCGCTTGAACGCGGAAGCTACAGCGCCTTGCTACATCCTCGTCTGGCAAAACGAGTGGGAGGGCATTGAACAGAAACCAGGCTCAGCCGTAGTTCTACTGACAAGCGAGAGCACGGATCGGCAGATTCCAAAGAGAGGACACCTGCTGCTGGTTGCAATACCAAACCCAGAGGTTTTTCCTCTCGCAAAGACCGCCTCAAAGAATTCGAATTCATCGAATGATCCAGTCCGCTCTCCGCACGTTAGGCACAGATTGTGAGGCCGATATTTGCTTCGCTGTCTTGAGGCTAATGACTAACTGGAGTTTCGTCGGTTTCTCGACCGGGAATAATGATCTCATCTGCAGAAGGGTTTCCGCCTGCGGCAGGTCACATTTAAAAGAATAGATTTCGATGCCCGCTAAGTCCTTGCGGGTAGCATGCTCGAGAGTTTGGTGCAGGTCCGCTCCTTTCTTAAAATGTCGAACCAGCAAGTCACGTGACTCCGCGCTTAATTCGATCGGGATCTTCATGAAAAAAGTCTGCGCGCGCACGGCGAAATACAATATGGCCAGAGTTGCCGGCGCACTGAGTTTGAGAATTGAGTCATTCTGACGAATTTCTTTTTTGATGCGTGGATCAGTTTTTGGTTGATGATATCGGAGAAAATACTAAAATTGACTGAATACTAGGAGATAATGCCATAATACGATATGGAAGCCAGCGCACCAGTTGAGGATAGTTTTTATATTGTTGCCACCGAGTCGTCCGCGGACCATGCGACCCGGGTGCTCAAGGATGGTGACACCTTCGCGGTTTTTGATCAGCACGGTGATATTCAGGCCGAAAGCCGGACTGGACAAGAGGGTGTTTACCACGAAGGAACGAGGTTCCTCTCACATTTGCTTTTCCAGCTGGGGAACGCCCGCCCGTTCCTGCTCAATTCCACCGTACAGGAAGACAATCTTAGCTTTGTCGTGAATTTGACGAACCCCGACATTTATCGGTCGGGACATCTTCTGTTGCCGCGTGGAAGTTTGCATATCACGCGGAGCAAGATGCTGCGGCAATCGCGATGTTTCGAGACGTTCAGATTCATCAATTATGGTTTGTCTCCCGTCGAGGTGCGGTTCTCAATTCAGTTTGGCGCTGACTTCGCGGACATTTTTGAGGTACGCGGCATGACCCGACAAGCGCGGGGAAATTTTCGCGAAGAGCAGAATGGCGGCGAGCAGATTGCCTTCGCTTATCGGGGACTCGACGGTGTCACCCGCCGGACCATCGTTCGCTGCGATCCTGTGCCGGACAGTTTGACCATCACCGGCGCCGGTTTCGTGCAATCCTTGGGACCCAAAGAAGAAAAAGAGTTCGCCCTGACTTACTCCTGCGAAATTGAGGGGACGACACCCATTTTCATCGGTTCGAATTATGAACGCTCTCACGCGGAATCGGAACGAGATCTCAGCGTACAGCAGAGTCAGGATGCCCAAATCTCCACCTCAAACGAGCAATTTAACGACTGGCTGGCGCAGTCGAGCGCCGATTTGCACATGATGTTTACCTCGACGCCGTATGGCCTCTATCCGTACGCGGGAGTCCCATGGTTCAGCACTCCATTCGGTCGGGACGGCATCATCACTGCGCTCGAGTATTTGTGGGTCAATCCAAACGTTGCGCGGGGAGTGCTTGCATATTTGGCGGCGACTCAGGCGCGACGAGAAGATCTAGAGCGGGACGCGGAACCGGGAAAAATTCTCCATGAGGCCCGAAAAGGCGAAATGGCCGCGCTGCGGGAGATTCCGTTCGATCGCTATTATGGCAGTGTGGATGCCACCCCGCTTTTCGTCCTGCTCGCCGGCGCATATTTCGAGGCGACACAGGATCTTGAGTTCATCAAGTCGATCTGGCCGCAGATCAATCTCGCGCTTCGCTGGATCGATCATTACGGTGACCGGGACGGCGACGGTTTTATCGAGTATGCGCGATCGTCTTCTAGGGGGCTGGTTCATCAGGGCTGGAAAGATTCCTGGGACTCGGTCTCACACCGTGATGGTGGCTTGGCGCACGGACCGATCGCCCTTTGCGAAGTGCAGGGTTATGTCTATGCGGCACGCCTTGCAGGAGCCGTGATCGCAACGGCGTTGGCGCGCCGCAAAAAAGCTAGAACGCTGATGGCGCGCGCGGAAGCTCTCAAGGAGAAATTCCACGCCGAGTTTTGGTGCGAGGAACTTTCGACCTATGCATTGGCGTTGGACGGTGACAAACAGCAATGCCGCGTCGTTTCATCGAATCCAGGTCATTGCTTGCTGACCGGGATCGCTGATGCTGAAAGCGCAAAATCCATTGCGCGCATTCTCATGCAAGAGAACTCCTTCACTGGTTGGGGTGTGCGGACGCTGGCGTTTTCCGAGGCGCGTTTCAATCCCATGTCTTATCACAATGGCTCGGTTTGGCCGCACGACAATGCCCTAATCGCTGCCGGATTGGCACGATATGGTTTCAAGGAGGAGGCAAGTCGAATTCTTGGCGGTTTATTCGATGCAAGCCTTTTTGTCGAGTATCGTCTGCCCGAGCTCTTTTGCGGCTTCTATAGACGCAAGGGAGCCGCGCCTGTGCCGTACCCGACCGCTTGTTCACCGCAAGCGTGGTCTGCCGCATCTGTGTTCCTATTATTACAATCCATTCTCGGCATGAACATCGATGCCGCGCGCGCGCGGCTTTCTTTTGTGCGACCGGTGCTACCGAGTTTTCTCGATGAGGTTCGAATCCAAAACCTGCGCGTCGGCGCAGCCTCCGTGGACGTGCTGATCACCCGCCGCGCTCAATACGCGACGGTGCAGGTCGAGCGACGCGAAGGGCAGGTGGAACTCCTCACGGAGGCCTGATGATCTGGGCGGTTCGGTCGCTCACGACTACGAAGCGAAGCTGTCAGTGCGTGGCCGCGCCCGGCTGCAAATTGCCAATGGTTGGAAAGTCGCCCACCAAAACCTTTAATGCATAGCGCTCGCGATCAATTTCTTCCCGAGTCCGTACTCCCAATCGACGCAGCACTGGTACCGGGGGACACCAACCCTGCACCGCATGAAGGAATAAAAACGAAAGCACCACGGCCGGCAAAACGATCCAGCGTTTATCCCGGATTCCGCTCAACAAGATACCGGTGAGTGAAACAGACGATGCCATCAGCTGCAGGACGCGCTCGATATCCCACTCGCGTTCCAGTTCCCAAATGCGACGCAAGATGACGTCCTTTGGCTCACTGGCGTAGCGCCGGACGCTATCTTCGATTTGCCGATCAATGCGCCAGTTAATTTCGGCTGGCGTATTGGCTCTGACGCGCTCCATATCCGACGGTTGTGCCATAAGGTGATCCTCCTGTTTAAAAGTTCGTTGTAAGGAATGAGCAAGTGATATGCCACGATTTCCCGAAATTAATCAGGAACAACTCTTGTGGCAGGAAGACAATTGTCGGCTGATTTACTGCGCCCGCAGGAAAACTACTGACGTCGTCCTCAGCGCGTGTCGCAATACCGTTCGCGTTAAGCCCGTGACCGGAAGGGTCGCTGGTCGGCCATACCGGCGCCGATCAGAATTTGTCTTTTCTTAACGATTTCAGTGAGGATGGACGGTCGCGGATAGCATCGTCTTTCGTAGCGCGGTCGAAGACATGCACGCCGCGGTTATGGAGCAAGGTTGGTTGCGAGATGGCGCGTTTCACAGGAGCAGTGCAGGTGGAGCACCGCCGCAACGGCTTGGCAGAAGTTTTCTGAATGGTCTCGAAGCGATGACCGTTGCGACACTCGTATTCATAGAGCGGCATGGGCAGTTGCTATCACAATGGCCCGTGCGCCTCAATGCGAAATCTTGCCGCCAGAAAAATTTCCTGGTATAAGATTACATGTTTGCTCGAAGAACAGATGAGCGCCAAAAACCCAGGCTAAGGTCTGGGTTTTTTTTTATCTCACCCGGAGGGTGAATCATGCTTGAACAAGAAGTCTTGCCTGTCGGTTTGACTTTCGATGACGTTTTGTTGATCCCCGCCGAGTCCGCGGTATTACCGCGCGATATCGATGTTTCGACCCGTTTGACCGATCGCATTACACTAAAAATTCCGCTCGTCAGTGCGGCAATGGATACGGTCACCGAATCGAAGACCGCCATTGCCATGGCACAGGAGGGAGGGATCGGCATCATTCACCGCAATTTATCGGTCTGGGCACAGGCAGCCGAGGTGGAGAAGGTAAAAAAATACGAAAGCGGAATGATCACCGATCCCATCACCGTAGCGCCCGATCAAAAAATTTCCGAAGCTCAGGCGATCATGAATCAGTACGGCATCTCTGGATTGCCGGTTACAAAGAATGGCAAGCTGGTTGGAATTCTCACCAACCGCGATTTGCGTTTTGAGAAACGTCACGATCGTCCAGTTTCCGAAGTGATGACCAAAGACAATCTGGTGACGGTCAAGCCGGGCGTCGATCTCGATACGGCAAAGGAGCTCCTGCATCAACATCGCATCGAAAAGCTCCTGGTCGTGGACGATCGCCTCGAGCTCAAGGGCTTGATTACCGTCAAGGACATCGAAAAGAAGATTCAATACCCTAATGCCTCGAAGGACGACCGCGGCCGGCTGAGAGTCGGGGCGGCCGTCGGAGTCGGCCCGGATTGGGAAGAGCGCGTCGAAACCCTGGTGCGCACCGGAGTCGATCTCATCGCCGTTGACACGGCGCACGGACATTCGAAAAACGTGCTCGACGTCATTGGACAGATCCGCCGGCGCTATCCCGATCTCAATCTTGCGGGGGGCAACGTGGCCACGGCGGAAGGAACGACAGCTCTCATCCATGCCGGCGTCAATGCGGTAAAAGTTGGCGTCGGGCCAGGCTCCATCTGCACGACGCGCGTTGTTTCGGGAGTCGGCGTGCCCCAGATTACCGCGATCGGCAGTTGTGCCAAGGCAGCGGCGCGGCACAATATCCCCATCATTGCGGATGGAGGCGTCAAGTATTCCGGTGATATTACGAAAGGGCTCGCGGCCGGCGCGGACAGTGTCATGATTGGCAGTCTCTTCGCAGGCACCGAGGAAAGCCCGGGCGAGATGATTCTTTATCAGGGAAGAAGCTACAAAGCATATCGTGGTATGGGATCGCTCGGAGCGATGGGGCAGGGAAGCCGCGATCGTTATGGTCAAGCGGACGTGAAAGACGCCAATAAGCTCGTCCCCGAGGGAATCGAAGGTCAGGTGCCATACAAAGGATCACTTTCCTTCAATATTCACCAGCTAGTTGGAGGATTACGCGCCGGCATGGGTTATCTCGGGTGTCCGGATATGGCGGCGCTTCATAGCAAAGCCAGATTCATGCAAGTGACCGCGGCCGCGTTACGGGAAGGTCACGTTCACGACGTGTTTATCACCAAGGAAGCGCCCAACTATAGAGTCGAATGATCCTCGTTCTGGACTTCGGTTCCCAATACACCCAACTCATCGCCCGGCGGGTTCGCGAGTCGAAAGTCTATTGCGAGATCCATCCCTTCAACATTGCGCTTGAAAAGATTCGCCAACTCCAGCCGGAGGGAATTATTCTCTCGGGCGGGCCGGCGAGCGTATACCAGGAAAACGCCCCGAAAGTCAGCGAAGATTTTTTCAAAATGCCCGTGCCGTTTCTCGGCATCTGTTATGGCATGGGCGTCGTCAATTTAGCTTTCGGCGGAGAGGCGGGCCGCGCCGAACGGCGTGAGTACGGGCCCGCTGATCTCGTTATCGACGACAACGCCGATCTTTTTTACGGATTCTCCCGAAACGAAGCGACCCGCGTCTGGATGAGCCATGGCGACAAAATGACCGCGTCACCAAAAGGCTGGAGTGTGCTCGCGCACAGCGACAACTCGCCGATTGCGGCTTTCGCCAATCCGACCCGGCGCTACTTCGGCGTGCAGTTTCATCCGGAAGTCATGCATACAGTGCGTGGGCGGCAGATTTTGAACAATTTTGTCTTCCGGGTTTGCGGCTGCCGGTCCGACTGGACCATGGAGCATTTTATCGAGAGCTCGGTCAGCAAAATTCGCGACCAAGTCGGCGACGGGCGGGTTTTGTGCGCGCTTAGCGGTGGGGTCGATTCCGCCGTCGCGGCCACCTTGATTTTTCGTGCGATTCGCGAGCGGCTGATTTGCGTTTTTGTCAATAACGGACTACTGCGGAAAAACGAAGCCGAACGGGTCTGTAGCTTGTTTGTCGAACGGTTCGGCCCGAGCTTTCGCTACGTCGATGCCAGCCAGCAGTTTCTTGCCGCGCTTCGAGGCGTCGAAGATCCAGAGATCAAACGAAAGCGCATCGGCAATAAGTTCATCGAAATTTTCGAGCAAGAAGCCCGTGCCCTTGGTGAGATTGAGTTTTTAGCTCAGGGAACGCTCTATCCTGATGTGATCGAATCGGTCTCCGTGCTCGGCCCGTCGGCTACGATCAAGTCGCACCACAACGTCGGTGGCCTGCCGACGAATATGAAGTTCCAGCTCATCGAACCGCTCAGAGAACTCTTCAAAGATGAAGTTAGAAATGTAGGTAAAGAGCTTGGTTTGCCGCCAGAAATGATTCAACGCCAACCCTTTCCTGGTCCCGGGTTAGCCATCCGCGTCCTGGGAGAAGTCAGCGATGAGCGGTTAAAAATTCTGCGCGACGCCGATGCGATCGTCCTCGATGAGGTCCGTACCGCCGGATTTTACGAGAAGCTCTGGCAATCGTTTGCGGTGCTGCTGCCGATCAAAACGGTGGGTGTGGTTGGCGATGAGCGCAGTTACGAAAATGTGATCGCTCTTCGAGCAGTGGATAGCCAGGATGGCATGACCGCCGACTGGGTGCCCTTGCCTTATGAACTCCTCGGTAAAATTTCGAACCGCATTCTGAACGAGGTACGCGGCGTTAATCGCGTCGTTTACGATATTTCCTCAAAACCGCCGGCGACAATTGAGTGGGAATAGATTGTCGTTCTGCCGATAGTTGAGTTGAGACCGTGTGCTTACTCGATTGGCGGGTAACGATTTTTCCATGAACAGAAAAGAGAACGAAGTCAACACATCGGAGGAGTGGGGCTCCGCTCCAGGCGCGCCTGAAGTCGTGCGCTTTCTCGAAGGACCGCAGAAACGGAGCATCGAGCTTGTTCGCGCCGTGAAAATTTTCTGCGAATTTATGCGCGGGTTTCGCGCGCTTCATTTCGTCGGGCCTTGCGTGACTGTTTTCGGGTCGGCGCGATTCACGGAACGACATCCCTATTACATCATCGCGCGGGAGTGCGGCGTGGAACTCGCCAAAGCGGGCTTCACGGTGATGACCGGAGGCGGACCCGGCATTATGGAAGCCGCCAATCGCGGCGCAAAAGATATTGGCGGTCGATCGATAGGCTGCAATATCGAACTGCCGAAAGAACAAAAGCCCAACCCCTATCTCGATCAGTGGATCACGTTTCGGCATTTTTTCGTGCGCAAAGTAATGCTGGTCAAATATTCCTATGCGTTCATCGCGTTACCCGGCGGATTTGGGACTTTGGACGAGGTTTTCGAGACCGCAACCCTGATCCAGACCGCGAAGATCAGTAGATTCCCGCTGGTTTTGATGGTCAGTGAGTTTTGGCGCCCATTGCTCGATTTTCTCTCGCAGCATTTGGTTAAGGAGAAAACCATCGATCAGGCTGACGTGGATCGGTTGATCGTCACTGACTCGCCTCGCGACGCGGTAGCGCTTATCACTGAGATCGCCATGGAACAATTCGGGTTGTCCTACGGTTCGCGCATAAAGCGCCGTTGGTATTTTGGAGAGCGCGATCGGTCTGCAGCTTCGTTGTGATCGAGCCCGTCAGGACGATGATTGAAATCGCCCAGGTCCTGTTGTTCGACCGCCACGATCGTTTGCTCATTTATCTGCGCGACGAGAAGGCAGATATTCCTTTTCCGAACTACTGGGATTTTTTTGGCGGTCACGTGGAAGTAGGCGAAACACCCGAGCAGGCGCTGGTGCGCGAAGTGAACGAGGAGTTGGGAATCGAGCTTGTCAGCTACGAATTTTTCCGTTCGTATGAATGCCTGCAAGGGGACGTTTACCCGAACAAAAAATATATTTACCGAGCGCGAATCGATAAAACCATTGATGAATTGACGCTGCACGAAGGACAAAGACTCGCGAGCATCGAGCTCGATCGATGCTTTGATTTCAAATTTGCGAATATCCTCGCCACCATCTTGAAGGATTTCATCGCCGCGGGCGCTTGGCCGCGGGGCTGTGGATAACTCAGGCGGAAAATTTACCGAGAAATAATTGTCGAGCGAAGACCTTTGTGCTAAGTCAGTAGCAGCTCTGATGGAACATTCTCGTTTCGTTCATCTTCATTGTCATACCGAATACAGCCTGCTGGATGGTGCGAACAAAGTCGACAAGCTCTTTGAACGAATCAAAGCGCTAAAGCAGCCGGCCGTCGCGATGACCGATCATGGAAACATGTTCGGCGCCGTGGAGTTTTATCGCGAGGCGGTGAGCCACGGCATCAAGCCAATCATCGGTTGCGAGATTTACGTCGCGCCAACCAGCCGGTTCGAAAAAAAAGGCGTCGACAAAGGTCCCAAAGAGTACAACAACCATCTCATTTTGCTGGCCATGAACCGCGAGGGTTACCGCAATCTCTGCAAGCTCGTATCGCTTGGCTACATGGAAGGTTTCTACTACAAGCCGCGCATCGATAAAGAGTTGCTCCAGGAATTCAACGGCGGCTTGATCGCGCTCAGCGCCTGTTTGCAGGGTGAAGTCTCCCAAGCGCTTAACTATGGGCTATATGAGAAAGCCAAGGCGGCCGCGGAAAGCTACGCGGCAATTTTCGGCGATCGTTACTACGTCGAGATTCAGGACAACAAACTTCCCGAACAGGAAAAGGTGAACCCGCAGCTCGTCGAGCTGGCGAAGGAGCTTTCGCTTCCAGTGGTGGCGACCAATGATTGCCACTATGGCGAGCGTGCGGACTTTCACGCGCATGACGTCCTGCTCTGTGTTCAGACGGGAAAAACCATCAATGAGGAAAACCGCCTGAAACTTGAAACCGATGAGCTCTATCTTAAATCAGCCGAAGAAATGATGCGCGCCTTTGACTACTGTCCCGGCGCGGTGGAGCGCACGCTGGAAATCGCGGATCGCTGCAATATCGAGATCGAGTTCGGCAAATACCATTTTCCGAATTTCACGCCGCCCAAAGAGATCAGCCTGGATGATTACCTCGATGAGTTGGCGCATCAAGGTCTCGAAGAGCGGCTTTGCGGAATCGATGATCCGGCGCTCAAGAAAAATTATCTCGAGCGACTCGAGTATGAGCTCGATGTGATCAAGCGCATGCAGTTTCCGGGCTATTTCCTGGTGGTGGCGGACTTCATCAATTACGCTAAGCAGTCCGGCATTCCTGTGGGGCCCGGTCGGGGCTCATCAGCCGGCAGCTTGGTAGCTTACGCGCTCAACATTACCGATCTCGATCCGATCCGACACATTTTGTTGTTCGAGCGCTTTCTCAATCCGGAGCGCCGATCGATGCCCGACATCGACGTGGATTTCTGTATTCGCGGCCGGGCGCAGGTCATTCAGTACGTGAAAGACAAATATGGAGCGGATCGAGTCGCGCAAATCGCGACCTTCGGAACGCTCAAAGCCAAAGCCGCGATCAAGGATGTCGGCCGGGCCCTCGGCTTGTCCTTCGCGGAAACCGATGTCATCGCGAAACTGATTCCAGCGCCCAAGCAGGGATTCGATTATCCGCTCACCGAGGCGATCAAGATGGAGCCGCGCCTCGGCGAGCTCATGAAGAACGTCCCGCGCATCAAAACACTGATGGACCATGCGCTGCGGCTCGAAGGCTTGGTGCGTCACGCGTCGACCCACGCCGCCGGCGTGGTGCTATCAAATCTGCCATTGGTGGATCACTTGCCGCTGTTTGTCGATAAAGAAGGCGGCATCGTGACTCAATACGACATGAGCGCGGTAGAGAAGATCGGGCTGGTTAAGTTTGATTTTCTGGGCCTAAAGACGCTCACACTGATTCATGATTGCCTGAAGCTGATCGAGCTGGCACGGGGTGAGAAGATCGACATCAACGGATTGCCGCTCGATGACAAGAAAACCTACCGCACGCTGTGCAACGGCAACACCACCGGCGTCTTCCAACTGGAAAGCACCGGAATTCGCGAAATGACGGTCAAAATCCGGCCCAACTGTTTCGAGGATCTGGTGGCAATCCTGGCGCTCTACCGTCCCGGTCCGCTCGATAGCGGCATGGCCGAAGAATATATCAAGCGCAAACACGGGAAAGAAAAAATCAAGTACCTGCACCCGTTACTGGAGTCGATCCTTAAAGATACTTATGGGGTCATCGTCTACCAAGAACAGGTGATGCAGATCGCCCAAGTCCTGGCGGGCTACTCGATGGGCGATGCGGATATCTTGCGGCGCGCCATGGGCAAGAAGGATCCCGAAGAGATGGCCGCCCAGCGCGAGCGCTTCGTCAGCGGCGCCAAGGCCAAGAAGATCGAGGAAAAAAGAGCGACAGAAATTTTTGATCAAATGGAAACCTTCGCCCGTTACGGTTTCAACAAATCGCATTCGGCGGCATATGCGCTGGTTTCCTATCAAACCGCCTACCTGAAAACTCATTATCCGGTCGAATTCATGGCGGCCCTCATGACATCGGAAATGGGGGATACGGACAAGATCATCAAAAATCTCGCTGAGTGCCGCGACAAAGGCATCGAAGTTCTGGCGCCCGATATCAACGAGAGTCGCGCGGATTTCACACCGGTGGCGGACAAGATTCGGTTTGGTCTAGCCGCGGTCAAAAACGTCGGCGAAAAGGCGGTGGAGGTCATCCTCGAAAGCCGCGCCGCGGACGAACCCTTCGAATCGCTATTCGATTTTTGTCGTCGAGTAGATATGACGGCGGTGAATCGTCGCGTGATCGAAAGTCTGATCAAATGCGGCGCCTTCGATAGCACGGGTGCGTCGCGCGCGCGCATGAACGCCACCCTCGACGACGCGATGCGAGTGGGCCAGGCTCATCAAAGGGATCTCAGCAGCAATCAAATCGATATTTTCGCGATGCTCGGCACGCCGGTCAAATCCGCCAAGAAGCCCGGCGATATTTATGCTCAAGTTTCTGAATGGTCGGCGCAGGAATCCTTGGCCTTCGAGAAGGAAGCGTTGGGATTTTACATTAGCGGTCATCCGCTTGATAAGTTCGAGCGTGTGCTCAACAAGATTGCCAGCGGCGCGATCACCGCGATCAAGGAAAAAGCGCAATCCGGAGAAGTGAAAATCGGCGGAGTGGTTTCGACGTTAAAACTGCGCAATACCAAAAAAGGCGACCGCTACGGGAGTTTTAATCTCGAGGATAAAACCGGTTTTATCGAGGTCATCACCTGGCCCGATGTTTATAAAAAATGCGCCGCTCTGTTGGGCGCCGACGATCCGATCTTTATTAAAGGCCGCCTCGAGGTCGGCGAAGATAGACTCCAAGTCATTGCGAATGAAGTTCTCTCTTTGACCGAAGCAGCGAAAAATCAGAGAAACGGTAGTGTGAACGGCAAGCCCAACGGGAATGGCACCGGCGAGAAAGTGCACGTCTATGTCCGGGAAGCTGAAATATCGGCGGATGAGCTTGTGCGGTTGCGCGACATCTTGCTTGATTACCCCGGACCGGCTACGGTATTTCTGCATATGCTAACGTCGGCAAGTGGCGAGACTGTGATCGAGTTGCCGGAACAGGTGCGCATCGCTTCATCACCGGAATTGGAGCAAACGGTCGAAAAGCTCTTCGGTCAGCGGGTCGCTTTCCAGCTCTGAACTCTTGAAATCGCTGATTTCTACCCAGATTCCCAAAGAACGCGCACTATTGGTCGGCATCGAACTGCCCCGCAACCAGCAAGTCCCCTTAGCCTATAGTCTCGAAGAACTTGAACGCCTGGCGGAAACCGCGGGCGCGGCGGTGCTCGAGAAACAGCATCAACAGATTAAAAGTATTACTCCAGCAACTCTGATCGGCCGGGGCAAGGTGGACGAGATCCAGGCCAAAGTGAAAGAGCTTCATGCCGATGTAGTGATTCTGGACGAAGATTTGACGCCCGCTCAGCAGCGCAATCTAGAAAACGCGTTCAACGTTCGCGTGGTCGACCGGAGCCAGCTCATCCTCGACATATTTGCCCAGCGGGCGCGCAGCAACGAGGGCAAGTTGCAAGTCGAGCTGGCGCAGCTCGAATATCTCTTGCCGCGACTTACTCGGCAGTGGACGCATTTGTCACGTTTGGGCGGCGGTATCGGTACCCGCGGGCCGGGCGAGACTCAGTTGGAAATCGATCGCCGCCGCGTTCGCGAGCGCATCGGCCATCTGAAACAACGGCTGAGAACCGTCGAGCGAACGCGCACACTACAAAGAAAGGAGCGCGACGAGGTCCCGTTTGCGACCGTGGCTCTGGTGGGCTACACCAATGCTGGAAAATCGACGCTGATGAATGCTTTGACCGCCGCCGGTGTTTTCGTGGAGGACAAGCTGTTCGCGACACTGGATCCCACCACCCGGGCTTTGCGACTACCCAATGGCGACAAGATAATGCTCGTCGATACCGTTGGTTTCATCAATAAGATTCCGCATTCATTGATCGAAGCGTTCAAAAGCGCTCTCGAAGAAGTTTCCAAAGCCGATCTGTTGCTGCATCTGGTGGATTTGACGAGTCCGCAATTCGAAGAACACATCGAAGTCGTTCAGCGGGTCCTCACCGAAATCGGCGCCGGAGATGTTGCCACGATCTTGGTGCCCAATAAAATTGATGCGGTCGAGGACATGCCGCTGGCCCTACTCAAAAATCATGAAGTGAGTGAGATTTGTCCGATCTCCGCTTTGACCGGGCAGGGGATTGATCGGCTGTTAGCTGCTGTCGGAGCGATTCTGGATGAACGTAAAGAGCGCTTCCAGGGGATTTTTTCTCAAGCGCAAGGCGCTTTGATTGCGATGTTGCGTGAGCGGGGGCGGATTGTTCAAGAAGTCTATCAAGAGGACGGTGTCCATGTCACCGCAATGGTCACACCAAAGTTGGCGGGGCAAATGCGAAAGTTGCTCAACGGAGTCGCTGCGCCCGTCGAGCATTGATTTCAATGGGCGCTGATGCTGAACCTGCCGAACTTTCTGACGCTGCTGCGCATTTTAACAATTCCAGTTTTTTTAGAATTCTTGTCCTACCGATTCTTTTGGGAAGCGCTGCTGGTGTTTGCGATCGGCGGTTTCACCGATTTCCTGGACGGCTTCGTCGCGCGTTGGATGAACCAGCAAACCCCTCTTGGCAGATATCTGGATCCGGTCGCCGACAAGCTGCTTGTCATCACATCTTTCGTGGTGCTCGGTTCGATGGACGGAATTCCCATGTGGCTTGTCATCGTCGTGGTTGCTCGAGATCTTCTGCTCGTGCTCGGCTACGCGATCGTTTACTTTCTGGTTCAAGAACGCTTTGAGGTAAAGCCAACCGTGGTTGGCAAGTGGAGCACCACGTTACAGCTGCTCACCTTGGCGGTCGCCTTGGTCACCCTTGACCAACCGAAACTTTTACCGGCTCCAACCCTCGCTGTCTTCGTCGGTCTCACTGCGGTTGTAACCGTCGTGTCCGGTTGTCAATATCTTTACCGAGGACTTGTCTGGCTCCAAACAAAAGCCCCATCCATCACTCGGCTCGGTTGACATAGTGCTGTGAAATTGGTAGTAAAATCGATCGTTTGCGTAATTTTGCAATGGATATGATGAAGCCGATAGTGGGCGGCGATTGGAGCCGTCTTCGGGCGGTTCAAAGGAGCCGATTCAGCCGCTCCTGCCATAGTCTGCAGGCACGTAGCTCAGTGGGAGAGCGCTTCCTTGACACGGAAGAGGTCGGCAGTTCAATCCTGCCCGTGCCTACCATCTCATAGCCCTTACATGGCTGGTATTCACGTCACACTTCCCGACGGTAAAACCGTCGACGTTTCTTCTGGGACTCGTGTCGAGGAGCTCGCTGCGCGCGCTGGTGTAAAGCGCGGCATCGTGGCAGCCAAGGTGAACGGGCGGTTGGTGGATTTGAGCCGTGCGCTGGATCACGATGCTACATTGGAATGGGTTTCGCCCGAGAGTCCGGACGGCTTGGATACCCTGCGTCATTCCACTGCCCACTTGATGGCGCAAGCGGTGCAGAATCTTTTTCCTGGGACCCAAGTGACCATCGGTCCGACCATCGAGAATGGCTTCTACTATGATTTCAAGCGCAGCGAGCCGTTTTCACCCGAGGAATTGGAGCGGATCGAAAAACGCATGGAAGAGTTGGTTAAAGCCGATCTGAAGATCGTCCGCGAAGAGCTGCCGCGCGGCGAAGCGATCGACCTTTTCCGCAGCATGGGCGAGCACTACAAAGTCGAGATCATCGAAGGTATTCCCGACGAAAGGGTCTCTCTCTATCGGCAGGGCGATTGGCTCGATCTATGTCGCGGCCCCCATGTGCCGAGCACAGCCGCACTCAAAGCTTTCAAATTAACCAGCGTCGCCGGCGCATACTGGCGGGGAGACTCACGCAACGAACAACTGCAGCGAATTTATGGCACGGCATGGGCAAGTCGAAAGGATTTGGATGCCTACCTGAAGCGGGTGGAAGAGGCCAAGCAACGCGACCACCGCAGGCTTGGGCCGGCGCTCGATTTGTTTTCGCTGCATCCAATTGCGCCCGGCTCGCCGTTTTTTCATCCCAAGGGGACGATCATCTATAATCGGCTCATTCAGTATATCCGCGAGCTTTACGCCCGTTACGGCTATAGCGAGGTCGTGACACCGCTCATCTACAAAACGGATTTGTGGAAAACCTCAGGGCATTACGAAGCATTTCGCGATGACATGTTCCTGATGGACGTGCATGACGGCGAGTATGGCGTGAAGCCGATGAACTGTCCCGGGCATTGCTACCTTTTCGCGTCGCGAAAATATTCGTATCGAGATTTGCCGATCCGGTTCGCTGATTTCAGCCGCCTGCATCGCTTTGAGCCATCGGGCGTGTTGTCGGGCTTGACGCGAGTGCGCTCGTTCGCGCAAGACGACGCGCACATCTACTGTACGCCGGAACAACTCGATCACGAGCTCGAACAGTTCGTGGCGATGACCAAGGAAGTATACAAAGTCTTTGGCTTCGATCGCATCGAGGTTACATTGCAGACACGACCGGAAAAATTTCTCGGTCGCATCGAATTATGGGAGAGTGCTGAAGGTGCGCTGCGTCGATGTCTCGAACGGGCGGGATTCGCGATCAAAGTTCTGCCGGGCGAGGGCGCATTTTACGGACCGAAAATCGGTTTTGATTTTCGCGACGTGCTGGAACGCTCGTGGACTCTGGCGACGGTGCAAATCGATTGCGCCATGCCGGAGCGTTTTGACTTGAGGTATGTAACCCCGGAAGGCACGGAAGCCGTTCCGGTGATGCTGCACCGAGCCGTACTGGGTTCCATCGAGCGTTTTATCGCGATTTTATTGGAGCACTGCGCGGGGGCTTTTCCATTATGGCTGGCGCCGGTACAGGCGCGGATCTTGACTGTGACCGACGCCCAGAAGCAATATGCAGAGAACGTTTTTGAGCAGCTTCGGCGTGACGATTGGCGGGCTGAGCTTGACGACCGAAACGAAAAGCTCGGTTACAAAATTCGCGAAGCGCAACTGGCGAAGATTCCCTACGCGCTCGTGATCGGCGATAAAGAAGTTGCCGCTGAAACCGTGGCGCCGCGCCGGCGCGGGGGCGAGAACCTACCGCCTGAGAAGTTAGCGGGTTTTATAGAACGGCTGCGCGCGGAGGTTGCGCGCGAAATAGGAGAAGCATAGATATGGATGGCACATTGAAAACGGAGGTGGCCTATCGCTAGAGAAGCGAGAATCAATCACCAAATTCGTGCCCGTGAAGTGCGAGTGATCGGACCCAAAGGGGAGCAGTTCGGAGTCATGCCGCTGCATGAGGCGCTGAAGCAAGTAGAAGCCCAGGAACTCGACTTGGTCGAGGTCGCTCCCGATGCGCAGCCGCCGGTTTGCCGAATGATGGACTACGGCAAATTTCGCTACGAGCAGAAAAAAAAGACGCACGGACCGAAAAAACACACCCTGGTTGAAATCAAGGAAGTCAAGATGGGTTCTCGTACCGACGCTCACGACGTGGAGCACAAGGTTCGCAACATTCGTCAGTTCATCGAAAAAGGGCAGAGAGTCAAGGTGTCGGTATTTTTTCGCGGCCGGGAAATTACGCATCCGGAGCTGGGCCGGCAGATGCTCAGGGGCGTGGTGGATCAGGTCCAAGACGTGGCCAAAGTGGATATCGAGCCGCGTCTGGAAGGACGAAATATGGCGATGCTGCTGACTCCGAAGTGAAGCCTCGGAATCAAGTCAATTGAAGTAAAGGAGTATTCAGTGCCAAAAATCAAGACCAATCGATCGGCAGCGAAAAGATTTCGCGTGACCGGCACCGGAAAGATCAAGCGCAATAAAGGATTCAAACGGCACATTCTGTCGTCGAAGAATAAAAAGCGAAAACGACATTTGCGCCAAGCCACGATGGTTTCGGCCGTCGAGTCGAAGAATATCCGGCAGCTCATACCTTACAAGTAGCAAGGAAGCACCTGAGCAACCGCGACGAGCTTAGCGGCCATCGCGAAGCAAGGCAGGAAGGAGTTTACAGTGCCTAGAGCAAAAGGCGGCAGTAAATCGAGACAGAGACGCAAAAAAATCATGAAGCTCGCCAAGGGCTATGTCGGTGGTCGTGGGCGGCTCTATCGGTCGGCCCGGGAAACAGTGGAACGCGCGCTATCATTTGCGTATCGTGATCGGCGGGTGAAGAAAAGAACTTTTCGCGGCTTATGGATTACCCGCATCAGCGCGGCGGCAAAAATGAATGGCATTTCATACAGCCAATTGATCAAGGGACTCAAACAAGCGGGTGTCGAATTGGACCGCAAGGTCCTGGCAGAAATCGCGGCGGCAGACCTGCCTGGATTCAATCAATTGGCTGAAACCGCAAAGTCTCACCTTGGCGCTTAAGCGCTAGAATCTTCGTAGTCGAATGAATGATTCTCTGGAAGCTCTCCAACGAGAGGTTCTGGACCGCATCCAGCAAGGCAATTCTGAGCAGGAGCTGGAACAGATCCGAATCGATGTCCTCGGCCGGAGCGGTAGAGTCACACTCATGTTGCGCGGGCTTAGAGAGGTCGCTCCCGAGGAGCGGCCGCGGCAGGGTGAGCGGCTGAATCAACTCCGGCGAGCCGTCGAGGCATCACTGGATGCCCGACTTGAGACGGTCAAACAGCAGGCTAAGGCCAAAGGTCTTGCCGAAGAGCGCATCGATATCACGCTCCCTGGAAGGTGGCCGGCGCGAGGAAGCTCCCATCCGCTGACACTCGTGATCGACGAGATCATCGATATTTTCTGGGGCATGGGGTTCGAAGTCGCGCGTGGACCGGACATCGAGGATGATTACCATAATTTCGAGGCGCTTAATTTTCCCAAGGATCATCCTGCCCGCGACATGCAAGATACTTTTTTTGTTTCCAATGATCGAGTGCTCCGTACCCATACATCGCCGGTGCAAATTCGCACGATGGAAACGCGCAACCCGCCGCTTCAGGTAGTAGTCCCCGGTGCGGTTTACCGCCACGATGATGACGCGACTCATTCACCGATGTTTCATCAGGTCGAAGGCTTCATGGTGGACGAAGCGATTGCGTTCTCTGACTTAAAAGGGGTGCTCACCAGTTTCCTGCGGCAGATCTTCGAAAAAGACTTCGGCGTGAGGTTTCGGCCGAGTTTTTTCCCGTTTACCGAACCTAGCGCAGAGATCGACATTCAATGTGTCATTTGCAGCGGCGTCGGCGCGCTCAGCTCCGGTCAGACTTGCCGGGTGTGCAAAGCGAGCGGTTGGTTAGAGATTCTCGGCGCGGGGATGATCGATCCGGCGGTTTTTAACTTCGTCGGCTACGATCCTGAAAAGGTCTCCGGATTTGCATTTGGGATGGGAGTCGAAAGAATCGCGATGCTTAAGTATGGCATCGATGATATCCGGCTGTTTTTCCAAAATGACTTGAGATTTTTAAGGCAGTTTCGTTAACTCCGCGCTGGACGACTGCCGGCAGCTGCATCGACAGTTCGCTTGTTCGAAAACGCAACGTTTCATGAAACTCACTTTTAATTGGCTCAAAGAGTTTGTCGCTTTCACCGGCACGCCAGAGGAGCTGGTGCAATTGCTGACGATGGCCGGACTTGAAGTGGAGTCGCTGAATTCATTGCGCGAGCCTGACACGAATCGTGAAGATTGGCTGCTCGAGATCGCGGTGACGCCCAACCGTGGCGATTGCCTCGGCATTGCCGGCATTGCGCGCGAAGTTTCCGCGCTAACCGGTGCTGAGCTTAAACCGATAGCGACGCTGCCGAGCGAGAAAACTCCGCAGCTCGAGGAACGCGTCGCGATTCGGATCGAAGATCCAAATCTTTGCCCGCGCTATTCAGCACGAATCATCGACGGTCTTTCGATCACTGAATCACCGGGCTGGTTACGCTATCGCCTTGAGGCCTGCGGCATACGCGCGATCAACCAGGTCGTCGATGTCACCAACTATGTCATGCTGGAAACAAGTCAGCCGCTGCACGCCTTCGATTGGGACCGGCTGCCGGAGAAAAGCATCATCGTTCGGCCAGCGCGCGAGCTCAAGAAATTCACAACACTGGATGGCGTCACGCGCGACCTCGCGCGCGACGATTTGCTGATTTGCGCGGGGGAAACCCCGGTGGCACTCGCCGGTGTGATGGGTGGTGGCGATAGCGAAGTGCGCGCTTCGACTTCTATGATTTTGCTGGAAAGCGCAAATTTCTCTTCGTCGAGCATACGGCGAACGGCAAAGCGTCTTGGGCTTCATAGCGAGGCATCGCATCGCTTTGAGCGCGGCGTCGATCCGGAGGGAACGATCGCGGCGCTCGATCGCGCTGTCTGGTTGCTGCAGGAAGTTGCCGGCGGAATTCAGGCGAACGGAATTGCTGATCACTATCCGGGTCGCGTCAAACCGGCAGCGCTGGGGCTACGGGTGGAGCGGATCGAGCAATTGCTTGGCGTGCGGATCGAGCTTGAACATGCGGAAACGCTTCTTGGCGCCCTCGGGCTGAACGTCGAGCGAGAGCCAAATCGGCGGCGCCTACGAGTTACAGTGCCGGCAAGCCGGGCCGATCTGAAGCGGGAAGCCGATTTAATCGAGGAATTGGCGCGGCTAAATGGCTACGACAAGATTCCGACGACATTGCCGGCTTTTAGAATTTCGGCGAAACGCGATGGACGGCTGGCTTGGGAACGAAAAGTCCGAGCGCTTTTAAACGGCGAAGGCATGACGGAAGTCATTAACCTCCCGTTTGTTTCGGAACAGTTGAACCAGTGTTTCGCGGGGCTTTGGCAAGAACCGGATTTGGCAGCCGTGGCAGTGCTCAATCCACTGGCGCAGGAAAATAGCGAGATGCGCCACAGCCTGCTTCCCGGCCTGATCGAGAATCTGCGGCTCAATCGCGCCCATGAGTCTCAAAGTCTTCGGGCTTATCAGCTTGGAAAAGTGTTTCGACTGCTGCCGGGAGGCGAAACCGAGGAGAGGCTTTGTGTCAGCGGATTGTTGTCCGGACCGCGTGTCCTATACGGCTTGAGACTGCGCGAACAGCCGGCGCCTGGATTTCTCGAATGCAAGGGAATCGTGGAAGCGATTTTAGATTTGTTTCATTTGAACGGCGCCGTTATTTGGGCGCGGGCAGGCACAAAATTTTTACATCCCGGAAAATCGGCGCGGGTCGGACATAACGATGCCGATTTGGGCTATGTGGGAGAGCTGCATCCGGACGTTGCGGAGCGCTTCGATGCCTCGCAAGTGCTGGTATTTGAACTTGACTTCGATAAACTGCTTCAGTATGCTCCGCGCCGAATAGCTGCGAAGCCGCTGCCACGCTTTCCGGCCGTCGAGCGAGACGTTGCGATTGTAGTTGATCGCGACTTTGCCGCTCAGCAAGTCATCGGTTGGATCCATGATCTGGGCGAACCGTTGATCGAACATGTTGAGGTTTTTGACCACTACGTCGGCGCGCCGATTCCGAACGGGAAAAAAAGTCTCGCCTATCGAGTATCCTATCGCGCCGATGACAGAACCCTTACCGACAGCGAAGTTAACGAGCTGCACCAAAGATTGGTGGATCGACTGGGTAAAACTTTTGGCGCCGAGCGGCGAAGTTGATGAAGGCTATCGCTGCCGAGTCCAGGGAAGAGGTGTAATATGACAAAAGCGGAAATTATCACGCGCATCTACGAAAAAGTCGGATTTTCCAAAAAGGATGCGACGGACGTAGTGGAGGCGACCTTCGATATCATCAAGGGCTGCTTGGAACACGGCGAAAAAGTGAAAATTTCAGGTTTTGGAAATTTCGTGGTCAACACCAAGCGGCCGCGCAAGGGACGAAATCCGCAAACCGGGGACGAAATTATTATCGTCGGAAGAAAAGTTCTGACGTTCAAAGCTAGTCAGATCATGAAAAAGAGTCTTAACGGCATCGCTTCGACCGCGCCCGAATCAGCATCCGGCTCGTCCGCCGCTGAATGAGGAAACCGCATGCCTCCTCGTCTGCCGGAAAAGATCTATTTTAAAATCGGCGAGGTGAGTGAAATCGTCGGTGTTGAGCCGTACGTATTGCGCTACTGGGAAACCGAATTCGACTTATTGAAACCTTCCAAAGCTCCTTCCAAACATCGGCTCTATAAAAAGCGGGATGTTGAGCTTCTACTCGACATCAAGCGGCTGTTATACACCGAGGGGTTTACGATCGAAGGCGCGCGCAAGAAACTGAAAGAATCGAAAAAAGAGGAAAAGAACCAACTCAAGCTGCCGCTGTCCGAACAAAAGTACAAAACCGCTCTGGTCAAGTTGAAAAAAGACCTGGAGTCGTTGCGGCGCTTGCTCTCCTGATTCGCTGCCATCATGGCACGATTGACGATTTCGAAATTTGCTTTGGCCGACCTGGAATGTTAATTTTCGCACACCTTACCAACGATATCGGGGCGTAGCGCAGCCTGGTAGCGCACACGCTTGGGGTGCGTGTGGTCGGTGGTTCAAATCCACTCGCCCCGACCATTTTCTTCGATCCACATTTTCAGATA
>Ga0207683_10001105_pt1 | contig 24560 bp, 23 predicted proteins | sample KBSM73metaG_FD_184333 | JGI IMG/M metagenome (GOLD analysis project Ga0207683, IMG submission 184333) | Miscanthus rhizosphere microbial communities from Kellogg Biological Station, Michigan, USA - KBS M7-3 metaG (SPAdes) (version 2) | ecosystem: Host-associated > Plants > Roots > Rhizosphere >... | reverse complement strand
CCTGATCCCGCTTTCGATCACGGCCGCGATCCTGTGGGCGTCCGCATTTCTCGGTTTCGGTGCCGCATACGGGCCGATCTTGACCGGGAGCCTTCGTGCAAGGTGACAAGCTGCGCTGCTCCCAACCCTCAGATTCGAAGTCCCGCCGCTGAAATTTCTTCGGAGGAGCATTTCCACCTACGAGCTCTCAACGCGGAGACACGCGCAAATAGCTTTTGCCTTGACTACCAACAGGTCCAAAACCGGCTTCGGCGGCGGCGAAAATTGCTACCTATTTGTCACCTCACCATTGGGACAATAAGCGCAGCGCACTGTTTATCGGCATTGCAAGATTTTTTCGGCGTCGTGACATTCCGAGCTGGTGGTCCGTGGCTCATTCGCCGCCGTCGCGACCGCGCGCGCCTGAGCGCGGTGTCGAGACGATAGCCGGAGCCGTTGCGCTCGCGGTGCGGCGGGATTGTTCTCTGGCGCGTCCACAAGTTACATTCAGGCCACGCCTCTTTTGTCGACATCGGCGCCCTGATCGGGAAAAGTGCTGGACGTCCCGACGCGTCCGCAAAACGCCCGTCCTCACCCGCATCACGTCACGGATGGCAAAGGCCTGTGGAGACGATCAATATCCCGCTGCCGGTGCTGGAATGCTGGGTCGCGGCGATTTTCCGGCGCGCGGGCCTCGATGAGGACACGGCCGGCCCGGCGGCCCGGCGCCTGCTTCTGGCCGACATCACGGGTGTGCGCACCCACGGCGTTGCGCGGCTTCCCTCCTATTGGCGCCAGCTCACCCGCGACGGCGGCCTGAACCCGAAGCCGGACATCGCGTATGCGTGGCACGGCACCATGCTGACGGTCGATGCCGATCTTGGGCTCGGGCAAATCGTCGGCCCCCGCGTCATCGCGCGCGCCCTGGACGCGCTCGATCCGGCGCGCCCGTTCGTGCCCTTCATCATCCGCAACGCCGGACATCTCGGCGCGCTCGGCTCGCATCTCTTCGACGCAGCCGAGGCGGGCATGGTCGCGTTCCTGTCACAAGTGACCCAACCGGTCATGGCGCCCGAAGGCGCGACGCGACCGGCGATCGGCAACAACCCGATCGCGTTTGCAGCGCCACGGCGGGACGGGCCGCCGCTCGTGATCGATTTCGCGGTGAGCAATGTCGCGCGCGGCAAGATCCATGTCGCGGTTCGCGATGGCTCGCCGATATCGGAAGGATGGGCGATCGATCCTCAGGGCCGTCCGACCATCGATCCGATCGCGGCACTTGCCGGCTCCATCCTGCCGGCGGCCGGCCACAAGGGACTGGCGCTGGCGATGATCGTGGAGGTGCTGGCAGGCGCGCTGACCGGCGCAAGGCCTTTGCTGTCAGAAGGAGGCGCGCCGGGGGGCGTCGGCGCGTTCGGCTTTGTGCTCGATCCGGCGGCGATCGCCGGACAGGAGGCATTCGACCAGACCATGAGCGCGTGGACTGCGCATTATCATGCGGCGGTCGGATCACATGGCCGCATTCCCGGTGAACGGGCGGCGCAACTGCGCGCCGCGGCTGAGCGCGACGGGGTCGAAATCGAGAGCGCGCTGCGCGCGCTTCTGATCGAGCTCGGCGAAACGGCAGGAGTTGCGTTTCTGGTCTGACCACATCGCGCTTCCGGCTGAACCGCGCGAATGCGATAGTAGGGAAAGTGGAGCAGCAGGTCGCATGCCACGCAAGCGAATGTCTGAAGAGGCGAACGGCACCGAACGCGGTTTTGGTCCGCGCTCGGTGCTGCGCGTCATGGACATCTTGCAAGCGCTTGCGATACAGCCGAAAGGCCTGACTTTGGCAAAGCTCAGCAGCGAGCTGCAGCTACCGAAGACCAGCGTGTTCAGCTTGCTGCGCGCGCTCGAAGGCGGCGGATATGTGCGCGGCGATGACGGCCGCTATTTGCTCGGCGATCAGGCGCTGAAACTCGGCGCGAGCCTCGGTCATGCGCGCGAGTTTCCAAGGAGCGCGCGTCCGGTGCTCGAATGGCTCGCGGCGGAAACCGGCGAGACGATCTTGCTCGGCGTCCTGTCCGAGGAAGGCCACGAGATTTCCTACGTGGACGTGATCGAATCCGAAAAGCCGCTGCGCTTCGCGGTGCGGATCGGAAACCGCCGCCCGCTCTATTGCACCGCTGCCGGCAAGGCGCTGTTGGCATTCCTTCCGAAGAGTTTCCAAACCCAGTATCTGGCGCAGACCAAATTCGTGAAATTCACCCCCGACACGTCATCGAAGGACGAGCTGGTGGCGCTTTTTCCGGAGATCCGGCGCCGTGGCGTGATCATCGATGCCAACGGCATCATCGACGGTGCGACCGGCATCGCAAGCCCGTGCTTCGACGATGCGGGCCGCGCAAGCTGTGCGGTTGCGATCGCCGGCCCGACCGCGCGCATGATCCCGGCGCGAAAGAGCCTGGAGAAACTGACGCTCAAGGCCGCCGAACAGATCTCTCAGATCCTCGGATACCCCAGTCCGTGTCCATCGCACGAAGGCCGCGTCAAACAGCGCAAGGCATAGTCGGACACACGCTATTTGCACTCCTGCTTGATCTGGAGCCAGGTCGCGTCGACCTGCCGTATTCCGGCGCCCTCAACCGCGGCCTGCATGTTCAGGATCTCGAACAGCGACTCTCCGGCTTTGATTCGCTCGCGGATCGCGATCTCCCGCTCGGCCCGCTGGCGCGCCCCCTTTAGGGTACGGGCGAGATGCGCCTGCGGGATCGCAAGCACGCCGTCGCCGTCGGCGACGATGACGTCGCCAGGCTCGACGAGAACGCCGTCGACCACGATCGGCACGTTCACGGATCCGGGTCCACGCTTCTCGGGATGGCTGGGTGAAATCGACGTCGCCCAGACCGGGAAATCCATCTCGCGGAGCGCATCGATATCCCTGACCGGGCCGTCTGCAACGACACCGGCGATGCCCTTGTGCGCCGCGAAGGTGCAGGCGACGTCGCCCCACAGCGCGCCCTGCGTGCCGCCGCCGTTCGCCAGCACAAGAATCTGGCCGCGCGCGGCGACGTTGAGTGCGAGGTGGATCATCAGGTTGTCACCCGGGAAATTATAGCTGGTGACCGCCGCACCGCTGATGCGCCGGCCCTGCAGCAGCGGCCGCATGCGCGAGCTCATCAGCGCCATGCGGCCCTGCACGGCCCCGAGCGATTCATGCAGATCCGCGAGCGCGTACTTCGCGGCCTCTGCCACCAGCGCCGGATCGGGGAGCGGAATACGCGTGCAGATGATGGGATTCATGAATGCCTCCGGTTTATCGTGCAGGCCGCGTGGCGTGCGCGGGTATGTTCAGTTCAGCAGATTGTCGCGGAACGTCTCTCCCGCGTATTCTGTGCGGTAGATGCCGCGCTTCTGCAGGATCGGGACGACCTCGTCTACGAACGCCTCGACGCTCGAGGGCGTGACCGTCGGCGTGACATTGAAACCGTGACAACCGGTATCGCGCCAGATCGCCTCGAGCTGATCGGCGACCTGCTCCGGCGTGCCCACGAGTTGCGGCATCCCGACCGCCAAGCCCCAGCGGATCGCGGCTTCGCGCAAGGTGAAGCGTTTGTTATCGAACGACGCCGACATCGCCTTCATGAGGCCCTGCGACGCCTGCGTCTGCTGCTCCTCAAGCGGCTGGTCCAGCTCCATCTGACTGAAATCCACGCCGAGCGAGCCCGACAACCGGCTAAGCGCAGCCTCAAGCGGAATGCGGTCGATCAATTCCTCCAACCTGCCTTTCGCCTCGGCTTCGGTGCCGCCGATGATCGGCTGCACGCCGAACGTCACCTTCGGCGGAGCGGTCCCGGTCGCGCGCGCGGCGCCTTGAAGCTGCTGCATGAAGGTCTTCATGCCCGTCATGTGCGGCTGGATCGCAAAGACGACGTCCGCATGCTTGAGCGCGAAACGCTGGCCGCGTCCCGAGGAGCCGGCCTGAAACAGGACCGGCCGTCCCTGCGGCGACGGCAAGGCCGGCGGCACCGTATGGCAGCGGAAATACGCGCCCTCGTGCCGCACGATGTCGACCTTGGCGGGGTCGGCGAAGATGCCGGACTGCCTATCGGCCTGCAACGCGCCGTCGCGCACGCCGCTCCAGAGCGCATAGCAGACGTCCATATACTCGTCGGCACGATCGTAGCGCGCATCGTGATCGAGTTGGTCGAGACCGAGCGCACGATGCTCGCCGCGTAGATGCCCGGTGACGATGTTCCAGCCGATCCTGCCGCCGCTCACATAGTCGAGCGTCGAGAGCGAGCGCACCACTTGGTAGGGGTGGTTCGCCGAGATCGAGAGCGTGACCGCCAGCCCGAGCCGCTCGGTGGCGGCTGCAAGCGCGCTCAGCATGACCACCGGGTCATGCGGCGGCCAGCAGACGCCGTATCGCACGGCCTCGTCCGACCGCTCCTTGTAGCGGTCGAACACACCAGGCGTATCGGCAAAGAAAATTCCGTCGAACAGGCCGCGCTCGTAGGTCTGCGCGAGGCGCTGCCAATGCTTCAGGCTGCCGAGTGCTTCGAGCCGCTCGTCCGCCGGGTCGGTCCAGCTCAGGATGGTGTGGTTGATGGGAGAATTGATCAGGAAGCTGATCAAATGCATGCTGGCTGCCACGGCCGTCTCCCGATGCCGGCGCCGCCGTGTTGCGGGCGCGGCTTGCGTTCTTATATCGGAACGATATCCTAAAATCGGAATAGACATCCGCCGCTGCGCAGTGTCAAGTTTTGCGCCTGCGACGGCGTCCCAAATACGCACTGGAGGAAATGGAATGTTCGCAGCGCCGGCATCAATCACACCGAAGGTCTTCGCCCGTATTCCCGACAAGTTCGCCTTCAAGGGCCGGACGTCGATCTGGGTAGAAACACAACTGCACGGCGCGCCGACACCGAATTTCCTCGAAGGACCCTCGTTCGATCGCGCCGGAAACCTGTACGTGACCGACATCCCGTGGGGGCGGATCTTCAAGATCACGCCGTCAGGCGAGGTCAGCGTCGCGGCGGAATATGACGGCGAGCCGAACGGACTGAAATTCCACAAGGACGGCCGTGGCTTCATCGCCGACCACAAGAACGGCATCATGGTGTTCGACCCTTCGACTGGAAAGGTCGAGCCCTGGCTCGACCGGCCCCTGCTGCAGCGGTTCAAGGGCACGAACGATCTCGTCTTCGCATCCAATGGCGATCTGTATTTCACCGACCAAGGGCAGACCGGCCTGGACGATCCAACAGGGCGATTGTACCGCCTGCGCACCACCGGACAGCTCGACTGCATCCTCGACAACGTGCCGAGCCCGAACGGACTAGTGCTCAACGCGGACGAGAACGTCGTCTTCCTTGCGGTCACGCGCGACAACGCGGTCTGGCGCGTTCCGCTGATGAAGGACGGTACGGCCAGCAAGGTCGGCGTGTTCATCCAGATGTCGGGCGGCGGCGGTCCGGACGGCATGGCGATCGACCGCGACGGCAATCTCGCGGTCTGCCATGTCGGTTTCGGCGCGGTGTGGGTGTTCAGCGCGAAGGGCGAACCGCTCTATCGCATCGATTCACCGGAGGGGCTGTTCACGACGAACTGCGCCTACGGCGGCGTGGACGGGAAGCAGTTGTTCATCACGGAATCGAAGACCGGCACGATCCTGGTCGCCGACCTGAAGACGCCCGGCCAGCCGATGTACTCGCACGCATAGAAACGGATCAGAATTCCGACAGCAGCCGTGTGTGGCCGGGCATCTTGTCGGCGATGCCGTTGTGGCGCAGCGCGTGCCAATAGGTCGCGGTGTTGACCGGGATCACCGGCTTGCCGAGCCAGCGCTCGGCTTCGTCGGCGATCGCGGCGAGCGGCAGGTTGGCGCCGAACTGGATCAGAGCCTCCACGTCCGGGCCGTCAATGCTGCGCAGCGCCGCGATCATGTCCGCGGCCGTGACGCGGGTGTATTCGGTAAGCTGCGGTCCCTTCATATGATTGAACCGTACGACCTCGTAGCCGTGCTCGCGGAAAAATGACTGCATGCGGGGCTGGATGACCGGATAGTAAGGCTCGACGATCGCGATGCACTTCTTCACGCCGTGTGCCTTCAGCGCCTCCACGATCGCGTCGGTCGCGAGCGACACCTCCATCTTCCCCCCGGCGCGCTGCTTCATTGATTGCTTCAACGCGTCGGAGGTCGCCTTGCTGCCGCCCCAGACGGCGAGCGCCGAAATGCCGAGAATGACGTGATCGGGCCGGCAGGTGACGACCTGATCGATCGCCGGGTCGATGCTCTTCAGCAGGTCCTTCACTACCTGCTCGAAATCGGCGTCCGATTGCACTTTCACGTCCGAGCCTTGCATGCGCGCCACCTGGTTGGTGACGCCGGGCGGCCGCATGGAATCGTATTCCGGCTGAACGCAGGTGTTGATCGACGGCGTGATGACGCCGAAGATCTTCCGGTACCCGAGAAAATCTCTCATCGCGCGGCCCGTTATTGGATCATTCGCGAGGGCAGCCAGAGCGCGATCTCCGGCCAGGCGACCAGCATGATCAGCAACACCAGCATGATTAGATGGAACGGGATCGTCCCCAGCACGACATCGCTCAGCTTACCGCTCCACATTGCCTGCACGACGTAAAGATTGATCCCGATCGGCGGCGATATCTGTCCCAGTTCTACGAACACCACGAGAATGATCCCGAACCAGACCGGATCAATTCCAAACTGCGGCAGCAGCGGAAACAGCAGCGGCACCGTAATCACAATCATGCCGACGCTTTCGACCAGGCAACCGAGGATCGTGTAGAGGATGAAGACCGCGACGAAGAACTCGAACTTGTTCAGCTTGAGGCTGATCACCCATTGCGTGATCGATTCGCCAATGCCTGCGTAGCTGATCGCGTACGAGAACAGATAGGCGGCCAGGACGATGAACAGGATGTTGCCGACGACGATGACGGTGTTCTGCAGCGAGTCGTTGAATATCTTCCAGGTCATGCTGCCGAACATCTTGCACAGCACAATGACTGCAATGCAGCCGAGCGCCGCGGCTTCCGTCGGCGTCGCCAGCCCTGCGTAGATCGTTCCAAGCACGAACATGATGAGCAGTACGAACGGAACGACGTCGATCAGCGCCTTGAGGAACTGCGGCAGGGTCGGCACCGGCATCTTCGGCGCGATCTCGGGGCGGATCAGCGCATGCACGAAGATGTAGGCCATGAACATCCCGGTCAGCAGCAGTCCGGGAATAACGCCGGCCATGAACAGCCTGGCAACTGAAGTCTCGGTGAATGAGCTGTAGATGATCATCGCGAGGCTCGGCGGAATCAGGATACCGAGCGTTCCGCCCGCCGCGAGCGAGCCGGCCGACAGACGAGGATCGTACTTGAGGCGCTGAAGCTGCGGCAGCGCAACGCCGCCGATCGAGGCCGCCGTCGTAATGCTCGAGCCGCTGATCGATGCGAAGATCGCGCAGCCGACGATGTTGGTCTGCAGCAGTCCGCCCGGAATCCGCGATACGAGTTGCGCCAATCCCTGATAGACCCGCGTCGTCAGCCCGCTGCGCAGCATGATCTCAGCCATCAGGATGAAGAGCGGAATCGCGGTCAGGACGAAGCTGTTCATGCTTCCCCAACTGACGAGGCCGAGCGCCTTGAATCCCTTGAAGCCGCCTTGCAGGAAAATATAGACGAGCGACGGTACCGTGATGGCGAACGGCACGTTCATGCCGATCACGAGCAGGAAGAGGAAAACCCCGAAGACGAAGATGATCTGAAGTTCAGGCCCCACCGTGCGCTCCCGTCAGGCCGCGCGATCGGCAGGTGGTGGAGAGGGGTCATGCGCCATCGCCACCCGGAGTTCGGCGAACATCGTTTTCGCCAGCGCGAGGCAGAGCGCCGCGATGCCGAGTGGCATGCTGAGCTGGGGAATCCACAGCGGTATCCGCAGCGAGGTCGACGAGGCGTCGCCGTTCGTCCAGGATGTCAGGACAAGCCGCGAATATTGCCACAGCAGGATCAGCGTGGCGCCGATGCACACGAGGTAGAGGACGACATTGAGCGCAGCGCGCGCGCGCGGCGAGAGCCGCATCTTCACCATCTGTAGCTCGTGATAGCCGCCATAGGCCTGGCAGGTCGCGAGACTGAGAAACGTGGCAGCAACCACGAGATAGCTTCCGAACTCGTCGGTGCCTTCCCACGAATAGTGCAGGATGTTGCGCGCCAGCACTTCGCCGCCGATGACTACCATCATGGCGACCAGGGTGATCTTGGCGAGCAGGCCGCAGGCCGCTTCGATCGCACCTTGGCGAACGGGCGCGATTATATGCGAAGCCGGAAGCGCGTCGCTTCCGGCTTCCACGGCGGCCTTATCGATCACCGGCCGAGCACCTTGCGAATTTCGGCAAGCGCGCTCACGGCTTCGGGGCCCCGCGTCTTGGCCCATGTTTCCCAATAGGGCTTCATCGCCGTCTCGGCTTGGGCCATCTCCTCAGGCTTGGCGTCGTGCATGGTGATGCCTTCGGCGCCGAACTTCTTGCGCAGTTCGCCGTCCTCTCGCTGCAATTCGGCGGTCTGGTCGGCCATCGCCTTGGTCACGAGCGCGCGGATCTTGGTCTGGAGATCCGGCGGGAGCTTCTTGAAGCGCTCGGTGTTCGCGATGATGAAGCCGACCGGGTAGTTGATCCCCATCCCGTAGCTCGATTTCAGCAGTTCCTTCCAGGCGGCGATCCCGCCGGCACTGGCCGTGAGGATGCCGTCCACGATACCGCGCTCGAGCGCGGCTGGAACGTCCGCGGAGCCGAGCTGCACCGGCGTTCCACCGAAGCTCTTGATGACCTCGCCCTGTTCGGCCGAAGTGACACGGATCTTGCGGCCCTTGACGTCGGCGAGCGAGGTCATGTCGCCGCGAAACCAGAACACCTGCGGCGGATAGGCGAAATAGCCCAGCATCGTGACGCCCTTCTTGGCGTAGTCGCGCTCCGCGAGCGGCCGCACGATCGTCATGAGTTTTGTCATGTCGTCGACGCCGTGCACCAGGAACGGCAGCGCCGAAAGGCCGGCGATCGGGATCGATCCATGGAAGAACGCATCATCGGCGATCTGGACGATGTCGTCGCTCACGGCCGCGTTGATGTTGATCGCGTTGATCGAGAGCGTGCCGCCGAGATTGAACTTGATCTTCAGTTCGCCGGCGCTGAGCTGCTCGATATCCTCGGTCAGCTTGCGAAAGTTGCGCGACGCCACCACCGTCGGCGTGCCCCAATAGGTGTAAGCCTGCCAGTTATCGGCGGCAGATGCAGGCACCGGCGCCGAGCTGAAAGCCGCAAGCGTCGCGGCGGCGAATAGAATGGTGCGCGTCGCCCATCGTCCGGCGGCCACGCAAAGCAGCTTCCTCAGGGCAAGCATCCGTACCCTCCTGATTGACGTCCTCCCGACCGGGCCGGGTTCTCGCTGCCCGTTGCACGGCGATATTCCGATGGAACATCTGCGCGGCATTACAACGGACGCCGCAAGGCCTGTAAACAGCTTTCGCTATTATGTTCGACCAATTGAGGAAGGCCTGGATTGATGTGTCTTCTGCAGGGCGTCACGGCGCGGGGGTGACTCCGATGCCTGCTCGCCTTGACCTCTCCGCGGCCCGGATGCTTTTATCCGAACAAATGGACTTGCCCGCCGAAACGGGCGACCCAGGGAGGCAGTCTTGATCTCAGGATGGCGCTACGCCGGGTATCTCGCACTCGCGGCTTTCGCCGCAATGGCGGTCCCCGCCGCTGCCCAGCAGCCCGAAATCCGCATTTCGCGCACCACCACGATGGCCTACCTGCCGCTGATGGTGGCGGAGCACGAGAAGCTGATCGAGAAGCATGCAGCGGCACTCGGCATTCCCAATCTGAAAGTTTCCTGGCTGCTGTTCACCGGACCGAGCGCGCAGATCGACGCGCTGTTCTCCGGCAACGTCGACGTCGTCGCAGTCGGATCGACCGCGCTCGTGACCCTGTGGGCGCGCACCAAGGGCTCTGCGCTTGAGGTGAAGGGCGTTTCGGCGATGAGCAGCATGCCGATCGCGCTGAACACCCGTAACCCGAACGTGAAGTCGATCCGGGACTTCACCGACAAGGACCGCATCGCGCTACCCTCGGTGGGGGTCTCGCACCAGGCGTTGCTGCTGCAGATGGCGGCGGCCAAGGAATGGGGCTTTGAAAACTACAAGAAACTCGATCACCTCACCGTCGGGCTGGGGCAGATGGACGCCGTCGCGGCGATGCTGTCGCCCGGCCACGAGGTTACGTCCGACTTCCCGACGCCGCCGTTCCTTTATATCGAACGGGAGCAGCCGGGGATCAGGACGATTCTGACGATGAAGGAGATCCTCAACGGCGAGAAAGGGACGATCGGCACCGCAGTCGGAAGCAGCAAGTTCCGCGCGACAAATCCGGTCGTCTACAAGGCGCTGGTCGAGGCGATAAAGGAAGCGATGGAGATCATCACGAAGGACAAGGACCGCGCCGTCGACGGCTACATCGGGGCGACCGGGGACAAGAAGACCGCGCGCCGCCTGCTGATGACGGCCGCGAGCGATCCCGACGCCGAATTCACCATGACGCCACGCGCGCTGAAGTCTTTCGCGGATTTCATGTTCAAGATCGGGCGCATCAAGCAGAACCCGGCAACCTGGCAAGAGATGTTCTTCAGCGAAGTCGCCGACCTTCCCGGCAGTTGAACAGGAATTGGGGCAGTCATGGAATCCGGGGGCGCGGTGCGTTCCGACCGCTTTGCGCATAACCCCGATCGTGCTGCGATCGACCTGCGTACGGATTTCATCAGCCGCCCGACTCGCGCGATGGTGGAGGCGATGGTGCGCGCCGCGAATGCCGCACCCGGCTTCGGCCTGCGCGACGATCCGACGGTCGCGGCGCTCGAGCGCCGTGCGGCCGAAATCCTCGGCAAGGAAGATGCCCTCTTCTGTCCGACCTGCACCGCCGCCAATCAGATCGCGATCAATGTCCAGACGGCGCCGGGCGACCGCGTCGCGGCCGATGCGACCAGCCACATCATTACATCGGAGGGCGGTGCGCCCGGCGCGCTGAGCGGCGTGATGATGCAGGGCATTCCGGGCCATCGCGGCGAGATGCCGATGGACGTTCTCGCCGCCACGCTCGACGCGGGCGACCCGATCCAGGGCCGCACGCGCCTGGTCGTGATCGAGAATACCCATGTCCGCTCCGGCGGCACGGTGCTGTCACTCGACTACATGACCCGCGTGCGCAAAGAAGCCGCCGCGCGGAACATCCGCGTGCATGTCGACGGCAGCCGCCTGTTCAATGCCGCAGCCGCGCTGGGCGTGAACGCGAAGGCGCTCACAGCACTTGCCGATACTGTTGCGGTGAGCCTCAACAAGGGCCTCGCGGCGCCGCTCGGCGCCATTCTTGCCGGCAGCCGCGATGTGATCGAACGAGCGGTGACGGTCCGGCACCGTTGGGGCGGAAGCTGGCGGCCAGCGTCGATCCCTGCGGCGGCCGCACTCGTCGCGCTCGACACGATGGTCGACCGCATCGGCGACGATCACGTCACCGCGCGCGAGCTTGCGGGCGGGCTTGCGGCAATCGATGGGCTTACGATCGACCCGACGCAAGTACAGACCAACATTGTGCTGGTCGATCTTGCGGAGCGGCTCGGCAAGTCCGAGGAATTCGCAGCACGCCTTTCCGAAGGCGGCGTGCTGGCGCTGCCGTTCGGAACGCACCGGCTGCGTCTCGTTACCTGGCATGAGATCACGTCGCGCGATGTCGCGCACGCGATCGACGTTTTCCAGCAGGCTGCAAAAGCCGGCATCAGGAGGAGCGCATGAGCGGCAAGGCCCCCTTAAGCGGCAAGGCCAAATACATCCTGATGGACGAGGAACTCGTCCCGTTCGCGGACGCGAAGGTGCATGTCCTCTCGAACTGCGTCACATATGCGCTCACGGTGTTTGAGGGCATCCGCGGCTACTGGAATGACTCCGACAAGGAACTCTACCTGTTCCGGCTCGACGAGCATCTGGAGCGGTTGCAGCAATCGATGCGGGCGATGCGCTTCGACACGGTCTTCCCGGTGGAGCACGTGCGCGAGAAGGTGCTTCGAACCGTCCGCGCCAACGAGCACCGCGAGAACATCCATCTGCGCGTGATGGCGATCATCACCGGCGACCCGACCGTGACGGCGGTAGGCCCGGCCCAGTTGGTCATCCAGTCCGGTCCCTATGCTTCGACGAAGTGGCAGGACCGCGGCATGGACGTGCAGGTCTCCTCGTGGCAGCGCGTCGGCGACATGACCAACCCGCCGCGCATCAAGGCAACGCCGAACTACGCCAACGGCCGCTTCGCGATGCTGCAGGCGCAACGCGACGGCTACGACTCGGCGATCATGCTGACGCAGACCGGCAAGGTCGCCGAGACGCCCGTCGCCACGGTCTTCATGGTGCGGCGTGGCGAGGTGGTCACGCCGGGCGTGACTGACAACATCCTGGAAAGCCTCACGCGCGACACCCTGATCCAGCTGTTCGCCGAGCAACTCGGCCGCAAGGTGGTCGAGCGTTCCGTGGACCGCACGGAACTCTATTCGGCCGACGAGCTTTTCGCCTGCGGCTCAGGCTGGGAGGTCACGCCGATCGCGAGCGTCGATCGTCTTCCGGTAGGCAACACGTCGCCAGGCCCGGTCACGCGCGAGATACGCCAAGCCTATCTCGATGCGGTGTACGGCCGCTCGGCGAAATATCGCGACTGGCTGACGCCGGTGTGGGCCGACACCCCGCGCGAAATGAGCAAACGCAAGGGCGAACCTGCGGTGGCGTAGCTGCGGAAAGGGCGTCGCTCTAGAATCGATAGAGCCGCGCCGGATTGTCCGCCAGTATTTGTCGTCTCACGGCAGCGTCTGGTGACCACACCGCAAGCCGGTTGAGCAGTGCGCTGGTGTCGAGGCCGCAGATCGGGATGTGCGGCCAGTCGCTGCCCCACACGGTGCGATGCGGCGAGGCGATGACGAGTTGCTTCGCCATCTCGTCGGCCGTGGGGTCGTCGTCATACTTCGAGATGCGGTACGACCCGGACAGCTTGACCCAGCACCGCTCGTTGCGGACCGCCTCGGTGAATCGGCGGAAGTCGGACTCGGGCACGCCTTCAGACGCCAGCATGTAGCCCATGTGATTGATGCTGAAATCGACCGGAATCTCGGCGAAGCGATCTATCAGATCGCGGATCACGCGGCCCGGCGAATAGAGTTCGATGTGCCAGCCGGCCGCCCTGGCGAGTTTTGCCGCCTTGGCAATCTCGGCGAAGATATCGTGCGACGACAGTCCGGCCTTGGCGAGCTTGAACATGTCGAGGCGCAGGCCGACGACACCGCGGCGCGTGAAATCGTCGATCAGTTTCGCGTCGGCGTCCTGCGGCAGCATGACCACCGCACGACCGCGCTTGCCCACGCGCTCCAGCGCGTGGAGCAAATAGGAATTGTCGGTGCCGTAGAAGCTCGCCTGCGTGAACACCATGCGCCGCAGGTGCAACGCGTCGGCCATCGCCAGATAGTCGTCGATCTCGCTCTTCGGCGCTGAGTAGCGCGCGTTCGGCACGCCCGGATAGCGATCGACCGGTCCGAACACGTGCATGTGCGCATCGCACGCGCCGTCGGGGACCTCGAATGCCGGCCGTGCGAGCGCATGCGGTGCGCGCACCGGCTCGGATGTCCAGGGCTCGGGCCAGGTCGACCAGTGAGCTGCCATTTCTCTTTCCTTTCTCGCAGCGTCAGTGGTCAGGCGAAGCCGTAGAGCCGCGCCGGATTGTCGGCGAGAATGCGATTGCGCACGGCCGTGTCCGGCACGCATTCCAGCAGCAGGTCCATCAGGTCGCCGTCGTCCGGCATGTAATGATGCATCTGCGGGTGCGGCCAGTCGGTGCCCCAGATGCAGCACTCCGGCGCGTGGCTGACGTAGGCCTTGGTGATCCAGTTCGCGTCCTTGTAAGGATGGCCCGCGAGCGACGAGCGATATGCCGTGACTTTCACCCACGCCTTGCCGGCGTCGAGCAGCTTGAGGATCACGTTGAGCGCCGGCTCGTTCTCGTTCTTGTCGGCCGTGACCGCGCCGAGGTGATCGAACACGAACTCGACCGGCAGATCCTTCAAGGTCGGTGCGAGGTCCAGCAGATGCTCCGGCCGGACATACATCTGGATATGCCAGCCATAGGCGGCGATCCTGTTCGCGACGGTCTTGAGCTGATCGAGCGGCGCGCCGCCGGCCGCGAAGGTGATGAAGCGCACGCCCTTCACGCCCGCCGCATCCATGCGCTTGAGTTCTACGTCGCTCACGTCCGAGCCGAGCAGCACGACGCCACGCGCGCGATGCGTTCCGAAATTGGCGACCGCATCGATGGTGCAGCGATTGTCGAGCGCGTAGACGCTCGGCTGCACGACCACCATCCGCTCGATGCCGAGCGTGCCAGCGAGCCGAAGATAAGCGGCCTCGTCCGCCCCCGTTGGCGTGTAGGAGCGCTGCGGCGCAAAGGGATAGACGGCCGGATCGCCGATGATGTGGAAGTGGCAGTCGCAGGTGCCCTTCGGCGCGACGAGCGTTGGCTTGCGTGTGACTTCGCGCGGGGGCGGGCAAGTTGCGCTCAACGTCTGTCCTCCAGATGCGATGGTTTAGCGGATGAAGCCTGCGCTGCGCGGCAGGAACAGCGAGATCTCAGGAAACAGGATGATCAGCAGCAGTCCGACCAGCAGCGCGATCCAGTACGGCCAGTAGAAGCGGATGTGCTGCATGACCGAAACGTTGGCGAAGCGCAGCGCGACCATCAGGCCGAGGCCAAGCGGCGGCGTGAATAACCCGATCCCCACCGACGCGGTGAGCACGATGCAGAAATGGATCGGGTGAATGCCGAGGCGGACCGCGACCGGGTAGACCACCGGCACGAACAGGACGGCGGCCGGCAGGCCTTCGAGCGCCATGCCGATCAGGATCGAGATCAGCGCGACCGCGATCAGGAATGCCCAGGAGTAGCCTTCGAGCGGCTGGAGAAGCTGCGCGAGCATCGCCGGAACGCCGACCATACCCATCAGGTACTGGTAGCTGGTCGCCACCGCGGTAAGGAAGATGACCGCGGCGGTGAGCAGCGCGGCCTCGTAGGCAATCAGCACCATCTCCTTCCAGGAGACGCTCCGATAATACAGCCGCGCCGCCAAAATCGCATAGAGCGCGACCACTGCGCCGGTTTCGGTGGTCGTGAACGCGCCCGAATAGAGCCCGCCGAGCAGCAGCACCGGCACGAGGAGGGGAACGAACGCGACGCGCAGCGCAGTGAGGAATTTCGGAAAGCTGGTGTCCATGTCGCGCGGCCAGCCGTATTTTCGTGCGCGGAACAGGATCAGGACGCAGAGGCAGACCGCCATCACGGCCGCGGGAATGAAGCCGGCGAGAAACAGCGCGACCGCCGACGTGTTGGTCACCACCGAGATGACCAGCATGAAGATTGCGGGCGGTACCAGCATCCCCATCGCGGCGCCGGCGGCGATCAGCGACGCGGCATCTTCCTTGCGGTAGCCGGCGCGCTCCAGCGGTTTCATCAGCAGCGAGGAGAGCGAGGACACCTCCGCCATGATGGACCCGCACAGGTCCGAGAACAGATATGCGCAGGCGACCACCGTCATGCCGAGGCCGCCGGGAAGCCAGCCGACCATCGCGCGCGCGAGCCCGACCAGCGCCTGCGACATGCCGCAGCGCTCCATCAACAGCCCGGCGAAGATGAAGGATGGGATCGCGAGCAATACCCAGCTTTGCGTGCCGCTGACCACGCTCGACGCGATGATCTGGAGCGGCAGGTCGGCAACCAGGAGGCCGGCGACTGCCGCCAGCCCAAGCGCGAAGACGATCGGCAGCGAGAGCAGAACGAGCACGACGAAGACGACGAATATCGTGCCGAGGATCATGTCGCGATATGTCCCGGTGCCGCGGGCGCCTGCGGCCGCAGTATTGCGATGATCGCGCAAATCGCGAGCAGCACGCCGCCTGCGACGAGTGCCGCATAGAGCCAGCCCATGCTGATCTCGAGCGCCGGGGTGGTCAGCGTCGCATTGAGTTTCGCGAGTTGCCAGGCGTGCCATGCCAGCATCAATCCGAAACCGGCGGCGAGCACCATGTTGAGGCGGAAGATCCATCGCCGCGCAACCGGCGACAAGGAGTCGACGAGGATCGAGATGCCGAAGTGAGAACGCTCGAGAATGCCGATGCCGGCTGCGACGAAGGTCAGCCAGCCGAGCATAAGCTCGCCGGTTTCCTCGACCCAAAAGAAATCGATGCGCGGCAGGCTCAGCGATTGCGCAACAGGGCCGACCAGATAGCGTAGCAGCACGCCGGTAAGCATCACGGCGATCGCCGCCAACAGCATGATCCCGATCAGGTACCGCAGCGCAGTGCCGACGCGATTGCTCGGGAGGCCGGATGTGGTTTCCATGCGGGTGCCGTGGTTGTCAGGTCCAAAGCCCCGCGCGGGGATTCCGGGCATCGCCGGACGCAAGCCCTGCGCAAGACTTTTCGTTCTTTGCCGGCGTTCAGACCTGCGCGGCCTTGACGATCTGGTCCCACAGATCGGGATACTGCTTCTGGTAGGCCGGCCAGATCTTCTCCTGCGCGAGCTTGCGGAAGGGATCGAGCTGCGCCGCGTTGACGATCATGCCCTTCGGCTCGAGCAGCTCCTTCGCCTTGGCGAGGCTGTCCACGCTCTCGGTCGCCTCGCGCACGCGCTGCTGCGCACCGCGCGCGGCCTCACGGATGAGCTCTTGTTGCTCCTTGGAGAATCCGTTCCACACGTTGAGATTCATCACCAGCATCGTGGGCGTGTAGTTGTGGTAGGTCAGCGAGGAGTACTTCGCGACCTCATAGGTCTTGAGCAGGAACTGATTGACAATCGGCAGGTCGCCGCCATCGACGACGCCTTGCTGTACGGCCGGATAAAGCTCGTTCCACGCGATCGGCACCGCGTTCGCGCCGAGTCCGCTGACGGTGTCGGCATACACCTTGGCCTGCTGCACCCGGATGCGCAGGCCATTGAGATCCTTCGGCTCGTTGATCGGCCGCTTGTTGTTCCAGAAATGACGGAAACCGAGGTCGAAGTAGAGCAGCACCTTGCACTGATACCTGGACTGGATCTGTTCATCGATCTTGTCGCCGATGGGTCCGTTCAGCACGCGGTAGGCGTGCTCGTAGTCGCGCACCAGATAAGGCGAGAGCAGGACGTTGATCTCCGGGAAGGTGGTCCCCGAAGCGCCTGACGGGGTGCCGGCCGCGATGCTGCCGGTCTTCACCGCGTTGATGATCTCGATCTCCTTGTTGATCAGCGTGCCCGGATGGAATTGGACATCGATCGCGCCTTTGGATTTCTCGTTAATCTCCTTGGCCATCCAGGCGAAGGCGACCGACGACGCCTCGTACGGCGGCGCGACCGAGGCCATCACGACGCGTTTCGCCGCTGTCTGCGCGATTGCCGGCGCCGCAAGGCCCGCGGCCACACTCGCACTCCCGATCAGAACGGCTCTGCGGCTCGGCTGAGTCAGGCGTCCCTTGGTCATTGTACCCTCCCCGATATGTCTCTGTTTGCGCCAATCTAGGTGAGATGCGGGACGGCCGCAATTGTAATGTCCGAACATAACTCCCGAGGGGGGCTCTGGAGCGGGGATCTGGACGCGAACCGACCACCCGCCGCCGTGCGATAGCGGTCGGCGTCGGTCCAAATGTCCGAATATTTGTCCCCAAGGCGTTTCTCAAACGCCGCCGGATCGCTAGAATCGGAGCACAACGAGCCCAATGGAAAGACCGGGATGAAGCGCACCGCGGACCAGATCTTCCGCTTCGCCAACAGCGTCGACAGCGTCCGCGAGCTTGCAAAGCGGCGGCTGCCGCGCGGGCTGTTCGAGTTCATCGACCGCGGCTCGGACGACGAGGTCGCGTTGATCAACAATCGCGCCGCGTTCGATCGCGTGAAATTCCGCCCGCGGACTCTGATCGACGTGTCAGCGCGCTCGAGCGAGACCGTCGTGCTCGGACAGACAATTGGAATGCCCCTTGCGGTCGCGCCGACTGGTGCGGCGGGCCTCGTTTGGCACAAGGGAGAGATGGCGCTCGCCCGCGCGACGGCGGCGGCGAAGGTCCCGTTCACGCTCGCGACCCGCTCGATGAGCGCGATGGAGGACATCGCTTCGGAAGCGGGGGGTGTGCTCTGGCTCCAGCTCTACACGCTGCGCGACCGGTCAAGCTGCTACGCGATCATCGAGCGCGCCTGGAAGGCCGGATTCCAGGGGCTCGTGCTGACCGTCGATACGCCAACCAACCCGAGCCGCGACTACAACGAGCGCAACGGTTATTCGCTGCCGTTCAAGTACACGGTTCGCGGCGTCACCGACATCCTGCGCCATCCGCGCTGGTTTGCCGGCGTCATTGGACGATATTGGCGCGACGGCGGCCTGCCGCGGTTTGAGAACCTGCCCGGACGACGCACCATCGCCGAAGGCATGTCGCCGACCGAGATGCTGAGCGACAATCTCACCTGGGCCGACATCGAGGAATATCGCAAGCGCTGGCCCGGCAAGCTGATGGTGAAGGGCATTCTTCATCCCGACGACGCCAAGCGCGCCGCGATGCTGGGCGCCGACGCGGTGATCGTCTCCAATCATGGCGGGCGCAATCTCGACGGCAGCATGGCGCCGCTGGATGCCTTGCCCGAGGTCGTGGATGCCGTCGGAAATCGCGCGGAAGTTTTCGTCGATGGCGGCATCCGCCGCGGTGCCGACGTCGCGAAGGCGATCGCGCTCGGGGCGAAATGCGTGCTGATCGGGCGCCCGACGCTGTACGGCACGGCTGTCGCCGGCGAGCTCGGCGCCACGCATGTCCTCAACGCGCTGAGGCGCGAGTTTCTCTATACGCTCGCGACGCTCGGCGTTCCGAAGGTCGCGGAGCTCTCCCGCGACATCATCCACGCGCCGCATCTGGTTGCGCGCGGCACTCATCGGCTCGACCTTGCGGCCGAGTAAGCGGGCGATCTAGACTAACTGTTGAAGAACAGCAGCTCCGGCCGCGGCGCAAGTTCGCCGCTCTCGACCTTGCGCACGATGTCGGCGATTCGCTCGTGCGTCGGGGCTTCGCAACCGGCCTCCTTGGCCTTCTGCACGATGAAGCCGTTGATCTCGCTGATCTCGGTGCGTCGGCCCTTCTGCATATCCTGCGCCATCGACGGGCGCTGCAGATTGCTGCGCGCCGCGCCGGTGGTCTGTTTCCTCATATGCGCCTCGACCGCGGCGAGCGCCGCCGGGTCGCCTTCGGAGGCGGCGAGCAACTGCATCGGCTCGATGCCCGTAATGTATTCGAGATCGTACCCGAGCGCGCGCCCGACCCTGATTGCCTCGCCGCCGAGATTGATCACCACGCGACGGATCACCTCATGTGAGTCGCGTTCGTTCCCACCCATGCCTGTCGCCGCGCTGACGCCGTTGCGCATGCCGTTGACGCACAACTTCGACCAGCGTACGCCCCATAAATTGGTCGTCACCTCTGCGCCGTCGAGCGCCGAGAACATGTCGCGCAGCTCTTCGACGCGCGGCGTCACACGCCCGTGAACCTCGCCGACGAAGAGCGACGGGTAATTGAAGTCGCGCGGCATGGTGCGGCGGATGCGGCCCGGCTCGTAAAGGTCGACGCCGAAATTGTTGGCGACCGCGCACCCGATAGTGCGGCCCCAGCCGACCACGGATGCGATCTTCTCCTCGTTGATCGAGTTCTGCGCCGAGACGACGTAGCCTTCCGCCGACAGGTACGGCCGGATCATCGTCGTCGCCCATTCGGTGTCGTAGGATTTGACGGAGACGATCGCGATGTCGATCGGCTTCTGCTTGGAGATCGACTGCACCTCGGTGAGGTGCATGGTCGGGACCTTGACGACACAGGTCTCCTCGTCGGTCATGCCGGAGAGGTGGATGCCCTGCCGGCGGATCGTCTCGATGTGCTCCGGCCATGGATCGATCAGCGTCACGTCCTGACCGGTGCGCGCGAGATGCCCGCCGAGATAGCCGCCGACCGCGCCCGCTCCGACGATTGCGATACGCTTGCCCATTTGGCTCGATCCTTTTCTTAACTGAGCTTCGCCTTGATGGCGCGCCAGACGACACTGTGCGCCGAAATAGCCGTTTGTGCCGCGCCTGCGCCTTCTTGAGAAAACTCGGCGGCAAGGCGCCTGGCGAAGTCCTCCATGATCACGTTGGCGAGCGCGGCGCCGCCGGTCCTGGCGAAATCCGCCAGGACGCCTTGCAGATCCGCCTCGGAATTGAGCGTGACGACCGACATCGGCGCGTCTCCGCTCGCCTCCGGGTCCGGCGCGACCGAAAAGGCGGTGCGCACCTCGATACGCGCGGCGCGCAGGTCGGCCGCGCCGCGCCCGCGCAACATGCCGCTGCGCGCCGGGATGTCGAACTGGCAATTCATCTTGCCGCGGAACTTGATCTTCTTCGGTCCGAACGCGACTGTCATCGCGCCGAGATAATTGCCTTCCTCGTCGCGCCCCTCGATGCTCGCGCCCGGCATGCAGCGCGCCATGCGCTCGACGTCGGTGAATTTCACCATCACGTCGTCCGGGCGGCCGGGAACCCGGAATGCGCCTTCGAACTGCATGTCAGTTCGCGCGCGCGGGCGCACGCAGCAGCGGCGCGCGGTTCGGCTGGCCGAAGTGGATCTTCTGGTACGCGTCGCTGACGCTTGTCGGCGAGACGCGCGCGTCGATGACGAAGAGGCCGCCATGCGCCAGGCCCTGCGCGATCGCGTCGCCGATCTCGTCCTCCTGTTTCAGGCGCACGCCGCCGCCGCCGAACGCTTTCGCGAGCGCGACGAAGTCGAGCGGCGTCTCCCACGCGGCGAGCGAGGGCTCGAAGCCCTTGGCGCGCAGCTTGTGCACCTCGGCGCCGAACGCGTTGTCGTTCCAGATGATCAGCACCATCTGCTGCTTGTAGCGGCAGACCGTGTCGAGCTCCTGCAGGTTCATCATCAGGCTGCCATCGCCCTCGATCACGATATGCGGCCGGCCCGGATGCGCAGCGCCGATCCCGAACGCGACGGGAAGCGTCTGGCCGACCGCGCCGAACTGCAGCGAGAACTGCATGTCGGCATCGTCGGGCAGCGGCAGATGCATCGCGGCGAAGCCGAGGAAGTGGCCTGCGCCGCACGTCACCAGCGCGTTCCGTGGCAATGCGCGGCCGATGCCTTGCAGCAGCAGGCGCGGATCGAGACCGTCGGTCGCCTGCGCGACCGGCTCGACTGCGGTGTCGCGCACCGCGCGCATCGCGTCGGTTCGGTAGCCTTCCTTCTGCACCTTGCGCGCGCCGAGCATCGTGTTGATCGCGTTGACGGTCTTGAGCGCGTCGCCGCGGGCGTAGAGCCCGGGCAGGATGCCGAGCTCAGCCGGCGCGGGCGCGATATCGATGCGCGCGACTTCGGCGCCGGGAAACAACAGGCCGCCTTCGGTCGTGTAATAGCCGAGCTCGGCGCCGACTCCGAGGACGAAGTCTGCGTCGGCGAACAGCTGCTCGCCCGGCGCGCTCGCATAGGCGCCCGCGATCCCGATGTCGTAGTCGTGTCCGGCGAACAGGCCTTTCGCCTGCAGCGAGGTCGCGAGCAGCGCGCCGACGCGATCCGCAAGCTCCAGGATCGCGGCCTTGGCGGCGGCGTTGCGCGCGCCGCGGCCCGCGATGATGACGGGCCGCTCCGCGTGGATCAGCGCATCGACGATCGGCGCCAGCGCCTCTTCGCTCGCGACGTCGTTGCCTTTCGGCAGGAACGCGGTGGACGGCCGGTAGTCGAAGTCCCAGTCGAACGAGCGCTCCTGGATGTCCATCGGCAGGTTGAGTACGACCGGGCAACGCTGCACGCGCGCCGTGTAGAACGCCTCGGCGATTTCCTCGCCGACATTGTCCGGCTTGGTGATGGTGTGGAAGCGCGTGCTGCACGCCTCGACGAAGCGGCGCTGGTCCATCGACTGCAGCTTGTTCTTGTCGCCCGGCGGGATCTCGCCGATGACGAGGACCATCGCAGTGCGGTTGCGCACCGCGGCCATCAGAGAGGTGCCGACCTGGGTCAGGCCGGGACCGCAAGTGACGGTCGCGACGCCGACACGTCCGGTGGCGCGGAAATAGCCGTCCGCCATCGCGACGGCGCCGGCCTCGTTGCGCGAGGAGAGAAGATTGGCGCGCGGCTCGCGCCCGAGCGCGCCCCACAGCGACATGTTGCCGTCGCCCATCAGGCCGAAGATGGGGCCGTCATGCTCGGCCAGAAGCGCCTGCGCGATGGCCTCGTACACCTTCATGCGTCTCCCTCCCTTGGGCGGTGATGTACGGGTCCGCCCCAAGGATGATGGCGATCGGCCCCTTCCGGTGATGCCGGGTTTATTAACGTTCGAACAAATACGGGTCAACTTGGCAGGCCGCATGGCCAATGCGCGCAAATGTCAGCTTCGGTGCCTGATAAGGGATCGCACCGAATACCGGTCCGAAGGGTAGAGGTTCTGCGTCACCTCGAACGTGACCCCGGTGTGCGACACATAGCGTCGCGCGACCAGCAACGCCGCGGATTCAGGCTCGACCCGAAGGGATTGCGCCAGCGACACCGGAATAACCGCGGCCTTGATCTCCTGCTCGACGTACTCGAGACGCAAGCTGTTCTGCTCCATGACCCGCTCGTAGATGGAGCGATCATGCTGCTTGAGTTCCTCCCGTTCCTGGACGAACCGGTTCGGGATGTAGACCTCGGACCAGCACAGCGGCTCGCCGCTACTGCGCCGCGAGCGCAGGCCCGCGATTCGAAGCCAGCGATTGGGACTGTCGTCGAACCCGAACGCCTTCTCGCCGGACATCGTGACAAAGCCATCGTAGCGGATGTCCAGCACGGTATCGCCCGCGAAGGCGAGCAATCCGTTCAAGTCCCACAGGCTGTGCGAATAGTGCGTTGTCGGCCGCTCCGACAGGACGGTGGTCCCGACCTTGCGGCGGCGCGTCACGAGACCTTGTTCGCGGAGGGTTTTCAGAGCCTCGCGGACGGTGTGCCGCCCGACCCCGAACCGCTTCTTGAGATCGTGCTCGGTCGGGAACCGGCCTCCGGCCTGGTAGTCGCCCTTGGCGATCTCATTTGCCAATTGTTCGGCCAAAGCAGCGTGTCGCCGGGGCGGCATGAGCATTATCGTCCATTGCGCGCAAGGATCGGCGGGTTGCCGGTCGAATCACGACACGCGCAGATTGCGTCAGCATTCGAGAATACCCGACCGAACGCGCGGCGTCACCTCGGGTCGCTTGCCCCGGCGCGCGGGCGCCATATAAGGTCGAACAAATAGCACCAGACCAGCGAGCGCCGGAGATGACAGGCCGGACGTGAAGCAGCGCCTCGCTCGCCGAGCGTCCCCGAGGCGGCGCTGAAAACAACGGACACCGATGAAGCTTTACGTCACCTATACCTCGCCTTACGCCCGGCTTGCGCGGATCGTGGTTGCGCAGAAGGACCTTGCGGATCGGGTCGAGATCATCGAGGCAAAAACCCGCACCGCGGGCAGCGACTATTACCAGATCAACCCGTCCGGCCGCGTCCCCTACCTCGTCGACGACGCGGGCATCGGAATGGAAGACAGCCAGGTGATCTGCGCCTATCTCGACCGCCTCGACGGAACGCCATGGCTGCACACGCGGCGCGACGACGATTGGGCCTATCGCCGCATCGAGGCGGCGGCGCGCAGCCTCTGCGATGGCATTGCCGTATGGGTGCGCGAGATGCGCCGGCCGGAGAATGAGCGGTCGCCGGCGATCCTGGCGCATGAAGCTGCGCGCATCGAACGGCTCGCCGATCGCTTCGAGACCGAGGTATCCCTGCCCTTGCTGCAAGCCGAGCCCACGATGGCGCACCTCGTCCTCGCGGTTGCGCTGGACACCGCGCGCTTCCGCGGCTTCGGCGACCTCACCGCAAGCCGGCCTGGGCTCGGGCGATGGATGGAACGCATGTCTCGACTGCCCGGGATGCGCGCCACCGCCTGGTAGATTTGTTGCATATTTGTTGCCAAAACCGCGTTCCGGTTGGACCGGACATCGTCCGCAGTCCGCATCGCCACGGATCGAATCCCGCTCCCGGAAAAAAAACCGCAAAACAACCCCATGCACAGTGTCGCGCGGGGTATCGATCCTCCGGTTTCGCCAGGCACGTGGTCGCGGCATCCGCGCGGCGCGTCCTGTAAATAACAGGAAAAAACAGGAGGAACGCGATCACGCCGGACCATCCGGTCTTCCGAAGCACCCAGGTCCGGCATCGGCAACGCGCCTCCTGTAAATAACAGGAAAATAACGGGCGCGCGCCGGTCGAGGCCGGCCGGTTCGGCCTTGCCGCAGGCCGGGCATCTCTCGCCGGCGACAGTCTGCTTTTCGCTCGACCATGAATCCGCGCCTGGGACAATTCAGGCTCTGCAGCACGCAGCCACAGTGCGGATTCGCCAGGCATGCGGATTCTGTTGGAAAGAGCGCACATTTTCCTGACCGGGGATGCACGGTCAAGCGGA
>Ga0207683_10001104_pt1 | contig 24588 bp, 25 predicted proteins | sample KBSM73metaG_FD_184333 | JGI IMG/M metagenome (GOLD analysis project Ga0207683, IMG submission 184333) | Miscanthus rhizosphere microbial communities from Kellogg Biological Station, Michigan, USA - KBS M7-3 metaG (SPAdes) (version 2) | ecosystem: Host-associated > Plants > Roots > Rhizosphere >... | reverse complement strand
CGCGCCGGGGTCACTTGACCGAGCCGGCCGTCATCCCGGCCACCAGGTAGCGCTGCAGCAGCAGGAAGCCGACCACGATCGGCACGCTCACGGTCAGCGACGCGGCCATGATCTGGTTCCAGTACACCTGGTTCTGGGTGGCGTAGCCCTGCAGGCCTACGGCCAGCGTCCGGGTCGAGTCATTGGTCAGCACCGAGGCGAACAGCATCTCGCTCCACGCGGTCATGAACGCGTAGATCAGCACGGTGAACGAGAAGAAGAGCAACACGAAGGCGCGGCAGATCGCGCCGAAGTTCGGGATCCACTTGCCGCGGTCGAGCGCCGCGATGGCGACGACGATGCTGATCCAGATGAACGCGATCTTGAACAGCAGATCGGCGAGCGGGATGTCGCCCAGGAACCCGACCTTGGGCCCGCCGAGGTGGATGAAGTACTCGGAGAAGGCGCTGCTCGCCAGGAAGCACAGCGTGCCGCCGACCCAGAGAGGGTTCGTGATCCAGTAGAGCACCGCTCCGAAGCCTGCGGTGAGCCGCCCGTAGCAGAGTTTCATCCACTCATATGGACCGCCCTCCTGAACGAAGCTGGACCCCAGCTCGCTCATGACGAACGCGTACGGGAGCAAGAAGAAAACGGACAGGATCGCGATCCAGAAGAAGGTCTGAGCGCCGAAGCTCGAGACCTGGCCGAGCGTGTCCACGCCGACCATCGCGCAGATCGTGAAGAGCAGCATGTCGATGCGACGCAGGCTCTTCTTGAGCTTGCCCTTCTCTTCGAGGGCAAGCGCCGTCGTCGTCTCGACGCGGGAATCCGGTGCAGCCACAGCCGCCCCTTTCGTCCGGGTGAGGGTAGCCTCGGTTGTATCACGTATCCGCAGGCCAAAGCGAGCCTGCAAAGGTGCGAATACCGGAGGTTTTTCCTCCCGGGCGAACCCTACGAGTCGATCGAGGCACGCATGCGCTGTATGGCGATGCGCAGGTGCTGCTCGGGGATCGCGCGGTTGTAGAGCGGGCTGCGGATCGTCGAGCCCAGCAGGCGGTCGAGCAGCGCGAGTGTCGCCGGGTGCACCTTGACGCCGTCGGAGGCGATCAGGAAGGCGAGGCCCAGCAGGTCGTCCGCGTGCTCCGAGATGCGCTCGGGGATGCCGTCCATGCCCATCGCGGCCGGCTCGATGCCCTCGGCGACGAAGACGAGGCGCGCCAGGGCGCGTGCAAGCTCCTGCCGGCGACCCATGCAGGCCATCCGCTCGGCCGCGCGAGCGACCTCGGGAATCTGGTACGCGGAGCGCTGGCCGATCAAGCGGGCGACCAGTGCGCCGCGCTCGCCGCGCGCGACCGCGGCCACGAACAGCCCCGTGAGGGCCGCTGCGCCCGCGGGCAGGGCGATCTCGGTGTAGCCGGCCAGCACGAGGCCGAGGCCGATGACGAGCGCGAGCACCGAGCCGAGCGCGGCATCGCGCGTGCGCTGGGCGAGGCGTGCGAGCACGGCGGCGGCGGCATGCGGGTCGACCGCGTGATCGTCGACGACGGAAGCGAGATGGTCGGCCACGGCGCATGCATCGGCAGGTTCCGGCAGGATCTGAAGTCACCCGGAAGGGTGACTACCCCTTCGGGTAGGTGTCCCGGCGTGCGCGCAGCCACGGCGTGAGCGCGACGCCGGCAAGCGCGAGCAGCGAAACGAGCGAGATCAGCGCGCCGAGGCGCACACCCGGCGGTGTGAACGTCCAGGTCACGCGCTTCGCGCCCGCCGGCACCTGCACGGCGCGCAGGGCCCCGTCGCGCAGCGAATCGGCCGCCTTGCCGTCGATCTCGGCCTTCCAGCCGGGATAGGCGAGATCGGCGACGACGAGTCTGCCGGCGGCGGGCGGCGCGATCACGATGCGGTCGGGCTCGCGCGAGACGACCCGCGCGGCGAGGGGCGCGCGTCCCGGCCGGACGATGCGCGCGAACGGCAGCGCCGCGGCATCGCGTGTGACCACGCTCAGGCGGTCGCGGTAGACGACGGGCAGGCCACGAGGCTGCCGGCCTGGCGGCGAGACGTAGTAGCGGACGGCAAGCGAGCGCAGCTGCGGCGTGGCGTAGCGCAGCGCGAGCTCGAAGTGGCGGTCGACGCCCACGCCGCCATTGGACGCAAGCATCAGCCGGTGGTAGCTCTTGAGGTGCACGGGGTTGTAGCCCGCGACGTCCTCCAGGCCGAGGCGCAGTCCCTCCTGATCGAGCAGCAGCGCGCGCGCTCCGGCCGAGCGGTGCGATCCCAGCTGGTGGACGAGCACCGGCGCCGGCGCTGCCGTCGCGAAGCGGAACGGCCCCTCGGCGCGCTGGCGCGCGAGCAGGAAGGCGGCGCTCCCCGTAGGCGGCGGGGTGACCTGCGAGGCGGTGAGCCAGTGCAGGCGCTGGTCCTGATGCGTGGCCTGCCAGGCCAGGTCGCCGGCCAGCACGGCCAGCAGCGCGAGCGGCGCGAGCGGGAAGCGGCGCAGAGCGAGCACGACGCAGACCGCCCCGAGCGGGATCAGATAGCTGAGCGCGAAGCCGCCGGTACCACCCGCGAGCACGCCGATCACGAGGCCCAGGGCCGCAACCTTGAGCCCGCCGGGCCAGCGCCGGGGCTCCGGCAGGGCGAACGCCGCGAGGAGGCAGACACACAGCAGGGCGAGCGCGATCCCGCGCACCGGCTCGTGCCCGGTGACGGTGCGCACGAGCGGCAGCGGGTCCATGAGCCAGCCGATCAGGCCCGTGGCCCAGGCCAGCGAGAACACGATCAGCCACCCCAGCAGCCGCACCGGCGCGCCGTCGCGGGCTCCCCGCCGCCAGCCGAGCAGCGCGAGCGCCGGGGTCGCAGCGCCGACGTACAGCGTCGCGATCTCCGAGTGCGAGACGCCGAATCGGCCGACCAGGCCGCGGCGATCGCCGAGCAGGAACGAGCCGATGCCGTCGGGATCGACGTAGCCCGAGGCGGTTGCTTCGCGCAGCAACTCGAGCCGCGGCAGCAGCGCCAGGGCCGCGAGCCCGAATGCGAGCGCAATCGCCACGGCTGCATATCGCAATCCGCGCGCGCCCGCGCGCGCGAGGAGCCAGAGCACGCACGTCGCCAGCGTGAGCGCGGCCAGCTGCTGCGATCCGCTCGCCAGGTGCAGCGCGAGCACGGCGGCCAGGCCGGCGATGGCGAAGCCGCGGCGTGCGGGGCGCGCGCTTGCCGTCGCCTCCGCCAGCGCGAGTGCGGGCGCGAGCCAGGCCGCGCCACCCAGCAGCCCGAGCGCCACCGAGCGCGCGACGAGGTGCCCGGAGGCGGCGAACGCGATCGCCCCGAAGGCCGAGCCCGTCCGGCTGGCGCGCAACTGTCGCGCCAGGGCGTACGTACCGAGGCCCGCGATGAGGTAGTGGAACGTGGCCACGGCGCGCAGAGCGTCGACAGGCCCGAGCAGCCACGACGCGAGCAGCATCGGCGGATAGGTCACGCCCGACTGGGCATCCGCCAGGAACGGCTGGCCCGAGAACGCGCCGGGTGCCCAGAACGGCAGGTCGCCCGCCGACAGGCGGTCGTGCAGGAAGGTCGCGAACGGTGCGTAGAACGCATCCGTGTCGGCCGAGGACGCGAGCCTGCCGCCGAGCGTCAGGGGCGCGAGCACCGCCAGCACCGCGACGACCACGGCGGCGACGGCCGGAGCCTCGCGCCGCACGGCGGCTTTCACGGAACGATCACTTGGCGCGCGCGAGGATGCGGGCGTCGTGCGCCATCGCCTTCGGGCTGATCGGCGACGCCGGGTAGCCGACGCGGATGTGCCCGGTGGCGTCGATGCCGTAGATCAGCGAGACGTGCTCGATGATGGCCGGCGTCTCGGGCACCGACTTCGCGTCGATGTTGTACGCGATCCAGACCGGACGCAGCTCGGCGCGCGTGCCCAGCAGCCAGGTCGCCTTGCCGGTCAGCTCGCGCGAGCGCAGGAACTCCTTGACCACCTTCGGTGTGTCGCCCTTGGGATCGACGGAGACGGCGACGATCTTCATGATGGAGGGGTCGGGCAGCGAGCGGCGCGCGGCCGCCAGGCCCTGCATCATCAGCGGGCAGACATCGGGGCAATGCGCGTACACGAAGGTCAGGAAGACGGCCTTGCCGCGCAGCGACGAGAGCTTGAAGAGCTTGCCGTTCTGGTCGTGCAGCACGATCTGCGGGGCGACGGTCGGCGGCGACACGAGCAGCGGCCCCGAGAGCTGACCGGGCTTGCGGGCCACCGTCGTTCCGGGCGACGACGAGACCACGGCGGCCGGAGCCGTCGACGACGCATCGTCGCTCATGGAGCTGCCACCACCCCCGCAGGCGGTCAGGGCGAGCGTGAGCAGCACGAGCGCCGAGCCTCCGCTTCGCCAGCCCGTGACCATGCCTTTCAGGGTAGTTGACGCACCGATCGCGCCGCACAGAGTTCACGCACCTCTCAGCCAGCGCGACCGCGTGACAAGTCACGCGTCACACAAGCGGGCACACATTTGGTGTGACGCCGAAGTGTGCAGGGTCTGCGGGCACTTGGGGTCTGACCCCAGGTGCTCGGCGGATTGGATACAGTATCCGCCGATGCCGCTCGCCGCCCTCGACGATCAGCAACAGCTCACCGATCGCGTGTGCGCTGCGCTGCGGGAGGCGATCACGAGTGGGCGGCTGGCGCCCGAGGAGCGGATCAAGCAGGAGCGCATCGCAGCCGAGCTGGGTGTCTCGCGCACGCCTGTGCGCGAGGCCCTGCACCTGCTGGAGCGCGAAGGGCTCGTGCGCCTCGTGCCGCGACGGGGCGCGATCGTCCAGGGCTTCACGGCGGCCGACGTGCGCGAGCTGTACGAGCTGCGCGAGTTGCTCGAGCCCGCCGCGGCCGAGCTCGCCACGGTGCGCGCCGACGCCGCCGAGCGCCGCGCCGTGCAGCGCCTCGCGCGCCTGACCGACCGGCCGAGCGGCGGCTTTGCGCCCAACCGCGACTTCCACCACGCGCTCTGCGCGCCCTGCGGCAACGGCCTGGTCATGCGCACGCTCGACTCCGTCTGGACGCACCGCGCGGCCGAGGGCCTGTTCGCGTATCAGACGCTGCCGCCCGGCGCGGTCGAGCGTCTCGCCGAGGAGCACGGGGCGATCGCCGGCGCGTTCGCCGAGGGGGACGCCGCGCGCGTGCGCGCGCTCGTTCATGATCATGTCCGCGCAGCAGGCTCCGACGCGCTGGAGCGCCTGCCCGGGCACCAGGACAACGAGGCCGAGGAGATCAGCTGAATGTGCGGCATCTGCGGCATCAAGCTGCCGGCGAGCGGGCCGATCGGCCGCTACCTCGTCGACATGTGCCAGGCCATGCGACACCGCGGCTACGACTCCACGGGCTTCGCGCTCTACGGCGACCCGGTCGACGGCCGGCTCGTCCTGCGCCTGCGCATCGTGGAGGCGGCGCACACCCACGCCGCCCTCGACGCGCTCGAGGGCGCGCTGCGCGAGCGGGGCGTCACGCTGGCGGACGAGCACGAGGCCGACGGGGCCGTCGACGCGCCCGACCGCTTCGTGCGCGCGCTCGTCAGGGCGAGCACCGATCAGGTGCGCGACATCGTGCGCGCGGTCGACGACGCCGGGCACGGCATCGAGGTGCAGTCCATCGGGCGCTCGCTCGAGATCATCAAGGACCTGGGCGACGCGGAGACCGTCAACGCCCGCCACGGCGTCGACCGCTTCACGGGCTCGCACGGCCTCGGGCACGTGCGCCTGACGACCGAGTCGATCGTGGACGTGGCCTACGGGCATCCCTTCTGGGCCGAGCCCTTCCCCGACATCTCGATCGTCCACAACGGCCAGATCACGAACTACTTCCGCTTCCGCCGGCTGCTGACGCAGGAGGGCTACCGCTTCCACACGAGCAACGACTCGGAGCTGATCGCGGTCTACCTGGCCGACCGCATGCTGCACGGCGAGACGCTCTGGGATGCGCTCAAGACGAGCGTGGACGAGCTCGACGGCTGCTTCGCCTACCTCTTCGCGACCGAGGACGAGATGGGATCCGCCAAGGACCCGCTTGCCATCAAGTCGCTCGTGGCCGCCAACGTCGGCGGCGTGATGGCGATCGCGACCGAGGAGCAGGCGCTGCGGCAGGTCTTCGCGAGCGAGCTCGACGTCGACCTGCCCGAGCCGCGCTCGATCTACGTCTGGGATCGCGACGGCAACGTGACCACGGAGATCGTATGAACGCCGCGGGCGTCGACCTGCAGGGCACGACGGCCTCGATCGACGCCGACGCCTGGCCCAAGGGGCTCAACCGCGAATTGCGGCGCCTGGCCGAGGAGGAGGGCGTCACCGAGTTCGTGATCGAGAACCCCCGCTCCCGTCACAACCTCGCCGTCGGCCAGACCGCGGACGTCACGATCCGCTTCCGCGGCTCGGTGGGCAACTACTGCGGCGGGCTCAATTCGGGCGCGACCATCCACGTCGAGCGCAACGTCGGCTGGGCCGCCGGCGAGGCGATGGCGCGGGGCAAGATCGTCGTCGAGGGCAACGCCAACATGGCGACGGGCGCCTCGATGCGCGGCGGCACGATCCACATCAAGGGCTCGGCGGCAGCGCGCTGCGGCGTCTCGCTCAAGGGCGGCACGCTGATCGTCGAGGGCGACGTCGGCTACCTCTCCGCGTTCATGACGCACGCCGGCGACCTGATCGTGTGCGGCTCGACCGGCGCCGCGTTCGCAGACTCGCTCTGGCAGGGCAACGTCTGGGTGGCGGGAGAGATCCGCTCGCTCGGCACCGACGCCGTCGTGATCGAGGCGAGCGACGACGACCAGGAGCGCGTGCACGGCCTGCTGCGCGAGAACGGCGTGGACGGGACGTTCACCTTCCGCAAGGTCGTCTCGGGCCAGAAGCTCTGGTACTTCAACAATCGCAACCCCGACGCCTGGCTGAAGATCTGATGGACGAGACCTCTCACCCGACGCCCGGCTACGACACGGGCCGCTCGCATATCTGGACGGCCGAGACGATCCGCGCCATCCACTCCAAGGCCGAGCTCGGCCGCTACCAGATCCGCGGCTTCTCGACCTTCCAGAAGCTGCCCACGCTGGACGACCTCGTCTTCCTGCCGGCCGTGATGACCCGCCTGCCGCTCGAGGGCTACCGCGAGCACTGCGAGACGAAGACCTGGATCGGCGGCGGACGCCCCGACCTCGTCTCCGAGCCGCTCGAGCTGGCCTTCCCGGTCTACCTCACGTCCATGAGCTTCGGCGCGCTCGGCACGAACGCGAAGCGGGCGCTCGGCATGGGCTTCTCGCGCGCGGGTCTCGCGACGTGCACCGGCGAGGGCGGCATGCTGCCCGAGGAGCGCGAGGCCTCCGACCGCCTGATCTACCAGATGACTCCCTCGCGCTACGGCCTCGACCTCGAGCATCTGCGCATGGCCGATGCGATCGAGATCGTGCTCGGCCAGGGCGCGAAGCCGGGCACCGGCGGGATGCTGCTCGGCATGAAGGTGAGCGAGAAGGTCGCGCAGATGCGCACCCTTCCGGTCGGCGTCGACCAGCGCTCGGCTGCGCGCCACCCCGACTTCCTGGGCGGCGACGACCTCGCCGTGAAGATCGAGGAGCTGCGCGAGGCCACCGACTACCGCGTGCCGATCATCCTCAAGCTCGCGGCCTGCCGCGTCGAGCAGGACGTCAAGATCGCGGCCAAGACGGGCTGTGACGCGATCGTCGTCGACGGCACGGAGGGCTCGACGGCCGCCTCGCCGGAGTTCCAGCTCGACCACACCGGCGTACCGACGCTGACTGCCATCCCGGCCGCCCGCCGCGCGCTCGAGGACATCGGCATGTACGGCAAGATCACACTGATCGCCTCCGGCGGCATCCGCAGCGGGGTCGACGCCGCGAAGGCGCTGGCGCTGGGAGCCGACTGCGTCGCGATCGGCACCGCCGCGCTCATGGCAGCCGGCTGCAACAGCCCTGTCTCGGTCGGTGGCGTGGACGCGACCGAGGGCTACGCCGCGCTCGGCACCTCCGCGGGGGCCTGCCACCACTGCCACACGGGACGCTGCCCGGTCGGCGTGACGACGCAAGATCCCGAGCTCGAGGCGCGGCTCGATCCCGAGCTGGGCGCCGAGCGGGTACACAACTTCCTGACGTCGATGTACTACGAGATGACGATCCTGGCGAAGTCGTGCGGCAAGGGCAACATCCACAATCTCGAGCCCGAGGATCTGCGCGCGCTCTCGCTCGAGGCCTCCGCGTTCACGGGCGTGCCGCTGGCGGGCGTCGACTGGGTCGTCGGGCCCGGCACCTTCGGCGGTTGACGCCGTCTCACTCTGAAATCATCCCCCAGATATGACGAGCACAAAGCAGCTGCACGCCCACGCGCAGCAGATCATCGCGGAGCACGACGTCGACACCGTCGAGGTCGCGTTCGCCGACACCCAGGGGCATCTGCGCGGCAAGCGCATTCCGGCCACGTTCTTCCTCGAGCGCACGGGCGAGAAGGGCTTTGCTCAAGCCGATGCCTCGTTCTTCTGGAGTTGGCACTGCGAGCTGCCGGAGTTGCCCCACTACAACCCGGCCTCGGACATCGTCGACATGATCGTCGTGCCGGACCTGGCCACGCTCAGGCCGACGCCGTGGCGCGAGCGCACCGCGCTCTGCATGGCCGATTGCGTGAGCGAGCACGGACGTGAGCCGATCGACGCGGACCCGCGCCACCAGCTGCGGCGGCAGGTCGAGCGCTGCCAGTCGGCCGGCTTCGAGCCGGTGCTTGCGACCGAGCTCGAGTTCTATCTCACCGACGAGGCCGGCAAGCCGGTCTACGACGGCATCCAGTGCTACTCGCTGCAGAAGGGCGCCGAGCTCGAGCACGTCGTGGGGCACGTGCGCCGCGTGGTCGAGGCCTACGGCATCGTCGTCGAGGCGTCCAACACGGAGTACGGCCCGGCGCAGGTCGAGATCAACTTCGGCCACGGCTCTCCGCAGACGTCCTGTGACGACACCGTCGTGTTCAAGTCGGTCGTGCGCGAGATCGCACGCAACCACGGCCTGCGGGCCACGTTCATGGCCAAGCCGTTCCCGGGCGTCTCCGGCAACGGGCTGCACCTGCACCACAGCCTGCGCAAGGGCGGCGTCAACGTGTTCGAGCACGCAGACGACGACGGCCCGCTCGGCAACGCGTCCATGCGGCACTGGGTTGCGGGGCTCGCGACGCACGCCGCCCAGATCGCACTGCTCGCGAACCCCACGGTCAACGCCTACAAGCGCATCGAGGACTACTCCTTCGCGCCCACGCGCGTGTGCTGGGGGCTCGACAACCGCAACGTCGCCGTGCGCTGCATCCCGCAGGCCGGCCCGGCCTCGCGCGTCGAGTACCGCGGCGGCGCCGCCGACGCCAACCCGTACCTGCTCGCTGCCGCCATCCTGGCGGCCGGCATGGACGGCATCGAGCGCGAGCTCGAGCTGCCGCCCGCGGCCGAGCACGACGCCTACGCGGACGAGCGGATGCCGCTCCTGCCGCGTACGCTCGGCGCCGCGGTCGATGCCTGGGAGGCGACGTCGTTCGCGCGAGAGACGTTCGGCGAGGCGTTCGCGGCGAACTACGCGGCCCTCGCACGCTACGACCTGGGCCTGTACGAGGCCTTCATCACGGACTGGGAGACGCAGCGCTACCGGGAGTTCGCATAGCCTCGGTGCGACGCGAGAACTGAAACACTGACAACGACTGTTGACGACCGGAGGGATACGTGTCCACGCGAGGCTCTAGCGGCATGACGATGATCGCGCTCGGCATGATCGAGACGCGCGGCCTGGTCGGCGCGGTCGAGGCTGCCGACGCGATGGTGAAGGCGGCGAACGTGACGCTGATCGGCAAGGAGCAGATCGGCGGCGGCTACGTGACCGTGCTCGTGCGCGGCGACGTCGGCGCCACGCAGGCGGCCGTCGACGCGGGCGCCGAGGCAGCTGCACGCGTGGGCGAGCTCGTCTCGTCGCACGTGATCCCCCGCCCCCATCCCGACGTCGAGAAGATCCTGCCCGGCGGCGACGCCTGAGCCTGCGCGAGCGCAGGGCTCCGACCGTGCCCGAGCAAGACTCGATCACCGAGGCGCACGAACTGGCCGTGCGCGGCCACATCGCCGCGCGCGCGTACGCGTCCGCCACGCAGGAGGACGTCGACCGCATCACGGCGGCCATGGCGCGCGCGGGCACGGAGGCGGCGGAACGCCTCGGGCAGCTGGCGGCGGAAGAGACGGGCTACGGCCGCGCCGCCCACAAGACGTTCAAGAACGTGTTCAACACCCAGTGGGTGTACGAGGGTTTCAAGGACGAGCGCACGGTCGGCGTGATCTCGAACGACACGCAGAAGCGCGTGATCACGATCGCCGAGCCCGTGGGCGTCATCGCCGGGCTCGTGCCGGTGACGAACCCGACCTCGACCGTGCTCTTCAAGTCGCTGATCTCGGCCAAGACGCGCAACGCGATCGTGCTGGCGCCGCATCCGCGCGCCGTGCGCTCGAGCGGCGAGGCGGCTCGCGTCATGCAGGAGGCGGCGCAGGCGGCGGGCGCCCCTGCCGACCTGATCCAGTCGATGTCGCGCGTCTCGGTCGCCGGCACCGACGCGCTCATGCGCCATCACCGCACGGACCTCGTGCTCGCGACGGGCTCGCGCGCGATGGTGCTCGCGGCCTACTCCTCGGGCAAGCCGACCTACGCCGTCGGCCCGGGCAACGTGCCCGCCTACATCCACGCATCGGTGCGCGACATCGACTACGCGGCGCGCTGCATCATGGCCGCCAAGATCTTCGACTGGGGCACGGCCTGCGCCTCCGAGCAGTCTGCGATCGTCGACCGCTCCGTGGCACCGCAACTGCAGGCCGCAATGGAGCGCGAGCGCGCGCTGTTCCTCAGCGACGACCAGCAGAACCGCATCACGCAGCTCCTGTTCCCGCAGGGCGGCCGTGGGCCGTCCAACGTCGAGGTCGTGTCGCAGTCGCCGGCGACGCTCGCTCACCTCGCCGGGTTCACGATCCCCGAGGGCACGCAACTGCTCGTCGTGCGGCCCGGCGGCATCGGCTACGACTTCCCGCTCTCGCGCGAGATCCTCGGCCCCGTGTTCAAGTTCATCGAGGTCGACGGCCCCGACGAGGGCATCGCGACGGCGGTCGCGCAATTGCGCTTCGGCGGCGACGGCCATACCGCGGCGGTGCACGGCAGCGACGAGGCCGTCATCTCGCGTTACGCGGAGGCCGCGCCGGCGTACCGCGTGCTCGTCAACACGCCGTCGCTGTTCGGCGCGATGGGCTACTCCACCGGCGTCGACCGGACGTTCATGATCGGCACCGGCACGATCGGCGGCTCGATCTCCTCCGACAACATCGGCGTCCGGCATCTGCTCAACCGCAAGCGCGTGGCGGCGCAGATCCACGACTGGGAGGTTCCCGCGAGCGGCGCGAACGATCACGCCGTCGCCGCCTGGGCGCTCAACCGCGAGCCGCTCTCCGGGCCCGGCGGCTCGCAGCCGGCCGCGGCGACGCCCGCGGCAGCGGCTGCCGCTCCCGCAGCTTCGACGCCCGCCGTGCCACCACCGGGTGCCAGCCTCGAGGAGCTCGTGCGCCAGGCGATCGCGGCGGTGATGCGCGATGCGTGACGGCGGACAGGCGCTCGGGATGATCGAGACGCGCGGCTACGTGGCCGCGATCGAGGCCGCCGACGCGATGGTCAAGGCCGCCGCCGTCGAGCTGGTCGGCATCCAGCGCGTCGACCCGGCGCTCTGCACCGTCGTCGTGCGCGGCGACGTCGGGGAAGTCCGCGCCGCCTGCGACGCGGGCGCCGAGCGCGCGGCGCGCGTGGGCGAGCTGCTCTCCGCGCACGTCATCGCCCGGCCCACGAGTGGCGCGGCCGAGGCGGCAACCGTGCCGCTGGCCGGTGCCAAGAAGACGACGGTGGCGAAATGAGCTCCGCGGGACGGTTGAAATGAGTTCGAAGGGCAAGGGCGACGGCCGGACGAGCAACTTCTCCTTGCGCTCCTGGGTCTACATCGACCGCATGCAGCCGCAGTACGCCGCCTACGCCGGCTCGGTGATCCAGGGCGACGTCCCCATCGCGGGCATGGCCGAGCTGTTCGTCGAGGTGGCGCCCTCCAACGAGATCTACCGCGTGGCGGACGTGGCGCTCAAGGGCGCGGACGTGAAGCCCGCGACACAGTTCATCGAGCGTGAGTTCGGGCTGCTCGAGGTGCACTCGTTCGAGCAGTCGGCCGTGCAGGCGGCGGGCCGTGCGGTGCTCGAGTACACGGAGCTGACGGTCGGCGACGTCATGCGCCCGCAGGTCGAGTCGTTCCAGGTGATCACGAACGTCGATCCCTACCAGGCACAGCTGATCAACCGCATGAGCCGCGGCGCCCTGCTCGTGCCCGGCCGCACGCTGCTGGTGCTCGAGATCTCCCCGGCCGCGTACGTGACGCTGGCTGTGAACGAGGCCGAGAAGGCCGCGAACCTCGAGCTGATCCACCTCTCGAACGTCGGGCGCTTCGGCCGGGCGCTGCTGTCGGGCTCGGAGAGCGAGATCCTGGCGGCGCGCGACGCGGCCATCGACGCGATCGAGAACTTCCAGCCGCAGAAGGTCTGAGCGTGGCCGGCGCCGACCCGCTCGACCGCGCGAGGATCGACCGGCTGCGCCGCGAGTCGCAGGTACGCACGCTTGCGCGGCAGATGCTCTACCGCGAGTACCCCCGGCGCGCGACGCCTCAGCTCGTCGAGCAGGTCGTGCGCTACGTGATGGCGCAACTGGAGCGTCAGGGGTGACACGCGTCGCGGTCGTCGGCGCCGGCATGGTGGGCGCCACCACCGCGGCCAGGATCGCGGAGGCGCGCCTCTGCAGCCACGTCGCGCTGATCGACGTGGCGGGCGACCTGGCGCGCGCGATGGCGCTCGACATCGGCTCCTCGCTGCCGCTGCTCGGATCGGACACGCTGGTCACCGGCGGCGAGTCCTACGAGGGCGCGCGCGGTGCCGAGGTCGTGGTGATCACCGCCGGACGTCCGCGCCAGCCCGGACAGAGCCGCGCCGACCTGCTCGAAGGCAACGGGCGCATCGTCGCGGAGGTCTGCCGCGAGGTCCGCACGGCGGCGCCGGAGGCGGTCGTGATCGTGGTCACGAACCCGCTGGACGAGATGACGACGCTCGCCCAGGACGCGCTGGGCTTCCCGCCCGAGCGCGTGGTCGGCATGGCCGGCCTGCTCGATACCGCGCGCTTCCGCCACTTCCTGGCCGAGCGCGCCGAAGCACTCGCGAGCAGCGTGGAAGCACTCACGCTGGGCTCGCACGGCGACACGATGGTGCCGCTCTCCCGCACGGCGACGATCGGCGGGCGCCCGGCGGGCGAGGCGCTCGGCGAGGCCGCGCTGGGCGAGGTCGTCCAGCGCACGCGTGACGGCGGCGCGGAGGTGGTGCGACTGCTCCAGCGGGGATCGGCCTACTGGGCGCCGAGCGCCGCAGTCATGCTGATGGTGCGCGCGGTCCTGCGCGACGAGCAGGTCGTGCTGCCGATCGCAGCGCGGCTGTCGGGCCAGCTCGGCATCGAGGGCGTCTACGTGGGCGTGCCTGCCCGGCTCGGTCGCAGCGGTGTCTCGGAGATCGTCACGGCCGGCCTCGACGAGGCCGAGGTGGCCGCGCTGCGGGCCGCCGCGGACGAGGTGCGCAGCCGGGTGGCCGGCCTGCACGAGCTCGGGCTGATGCGCGGCCCTACGACGCCCGCGGCGCAGGCTGGGTCACTCGTGGACGCCGTCCGCGAGTCCCTGCTGTAGCGCCCGCCTGCCGCCTCTACTTGCCCCAGCGGCGCGTGCCCCGGTACACGGCGTAGGGATTCTTGGACGCGGGCTTTCCCGGCAGCGAGTCCAGACCCTTCCCTGCGTGATGGCGGGATCGGCGAATTGCCCAGCGCCAGTAGGCGAACCGGGCCAGGGCGACCAGTGCGAGCAGACCCGCCAGTGCGGCCACCGGAACGACCCATTTGAGCGAATCGCCTGCCTGCGTCGCCCGAACGGAAGGCGCAACTGCCACCGCGGAGGACGCAGGTGCGACGACAGCGGGCGGGTCTGCCTGAGCGACGGGGTCGCTTCGCTGCGTCTGAATCGTGCTCGGACCGCCGCGAGCGACCGGAGGCAGCGCGACGCGAAGGCTCCGCCCGCCATGCACGCTCGCGTGAGACCTGGCCCGCTTGCGGGGCACGACGCGTGCCTTCGCGGGCGACGAAACCGCTGCCCTCGGCGGAGGCGGAGGCGGAGGTGCGGGTGGCGGCGCAGGCGCAGCGGGAGGAGCGGGCGGAGGGCTCGCCGCCTGCGTCGAGCTCTTCCCCGTTGTCTGCTGCGAGGTCTTCGCCGAGGCTGGTGGCGGTGGCTGCGGGAACGGGCCGGACAGAACGACAGTGCGCTTGCCCGCACCCGAGGGCGGAGCGGCCTTGCCCGGTGTGATCACGACCTCGGTCCCCGGCGGCGGATCGTCCGCGAAAACTGTGTGCGGGCTGATGCAAAGAACTGCCGTAGACAGAAGGGTCATCGCAATGGGGCGGAGTTGCATCTCTGCCATGATCGGGCACGATCCTCCTGGTGGCAAGGTGGTTTCGCAGCACCCCGATCGGAGCAGAATGAACATTTCGCAATCGCGCTAGATCGCATGCGACAAAAAAATCCAGCGAAGACTGAGGGTATGTCCGAAATTGGGTGGTTTTCTCCCCTCTCGCTTGCGGATCGCGAAGGGGTATGCCACGGTGCTCGCGACGACGGCGCCGGTCGTGCCCAAGCCAGATCGACCGGGGGAAGACGTGGACATGCTCGAGACAACCGCCGGGCACCAGACCATTTCCGAACGCACGATCGCCGCCGAGCGTCGCATGTCGAACCGAGCACGCGAGAAGACCCACAATTCGCTGCTCGCCTTTGACACTGTCGCGACATTTGCGTTGATTGTCACACTCAACGGCATCGGGCTCGACGTCGGGTCCAGCGCCACCTCTTGGTCCGGGATTTTCAGTGCTGTCATCTCCGCGGCGTTCGCGGTGATGCTCATCGGGGCCGTGCGTGCTTATGATCCGATGACGCGTCTACCTGGTGCGCGATCGCGGACATGCGGACAATTGGCGCTCGTCGGTTGTGCAACGGCGGTATTCGCCGCCGTCACGGCTGGAGGCTTCGATCGGAAGATTGACGTTGGCAATGTGCTCGCGCTGGGCCTCGCGCTGTCGGTCAGTTGGATTGCCGCACGGGTTGTCGCTGCGACCTTCGAGCGTCATCACCCTGCACCTACTCTGATCGTCGGGACCGGCGACACCGCCCGGCGCGTGTGGGAGTTGTCCCTACGGCATCACGAGTGCGCGCTCGAGGTGCTCGGCTTCGTCGACGACAAGCCTCTGGACCTGCCCGCGGGTGCACCGGCAACGCTCGGGAGCCTCGCCGACCTGCCGCGGCTCGTGACCGAGCTGGAGATCGAGCGCGTCATCGTGGCGTACACGAATATCGCCGACTACGAACTGCTCCGGATCATCCGCGCGCTCGACGGTCGGGCGCGCGTCGAGGTCGTTCCCCGGCTGTACGAGCTCGTGCAGGCTCGCGGCTTCGAGTTGGGGCGCATCTCGCTCCTGAACGCCGGCGGCATCGCTCCGAGTGCCGGCGAGCAGCGCACGAAGCGCGCGTTCGACATCATCGTGGCGTCGCTCATGCTCGTGCTCCTGGCGCCCGTCCTGGTGGCGATCGCGCTTGCCGTCAAGATCGACAGCCGCGGCCCCATCCTCTTTCGGCAGCGAAGGGTGGGCAAGCACTGCAGGGCCTTCGACGTCCTGAAATTCCGCACCATGGCCGAAGGCGCCGAGCAGCACGGGCATGACCTCATCCAGGGGATGGCGATCGAGGACGCCGTCCACGAGCTCAAGTCACGAAGCGCCGAGAGGCATGTGACGCGCCCAGGACGTCTGCTGAGGTCGACGAGTCTCGATGAGCTTCCTCAGCTGTGGAACGTCATCCGCGGCGACATGGGCCTCGTCGGGCCTCGCCCGCTCCGGGAGTACGAGATTGCCGCCCTCGACGAATGGCAGGTTGCGACTCGCCAGGCCGTGCTGCCCGGGATCACAGGGCTCTGGCAGGTCTCAGGGCGCAGCTCGGTGAGCTGGGAGGAGCGCCTGCACCTCGATTGCGTCTACGCTCGCCACTGGTCCCTCACCTCGGACCTGCGCATCCTGGCACGCACGTTCGCCGTCGTCTTCCATCGCAGCGATACCGTGTAGCGACGCTGGCGCCCTGCGCTCACGGACGACCGCGTCACTCGAGGCAACCGGAGGGAACGGCACTGCAGGTCACAGTCGTCAAAGGCGGCGCGCTCGCGCCGGAAATGCGCGCTCGCTGGGCCTCGCTTCAGGAAGGGTGCGCCGAGCTCGCGAGCCCGTTTTTCCGACCCGAGTTCACCGAGTCGGTCGCGGCGGTCAGAGATGACGTCTTCGTCGCGCAGATCTTCAGCGGCGGAGCGACCGTCGGGTTCTTCCCGTTTCAGCGGACCCGACTCGGATTCGGCTATCCGGTCGGGGGCGGTCGGTCGAACTATCAAGGCGTCGTCGCGGAGCCTGGCATCGAATGGGACGCAAGCACCCTCATTCGCGCCTGCGGACTCCGCGCGTATGCCTTCGATCACGCCCTCGCATCGCAGCGTGCCCTTCGCCCGTATCACGCATCATGCAGCCCCTCTTCGGTGATCGATGTCTCGGGCGGCTACGACGGGTTCCTGGCCAACCGGCGCGCGTGCGGCTCGGAGATCGTCGCTCAGACCGAGCGCAAGGCGCGGAAACTCGAGCGAGAGATCGGGCCGCTCCAGTTCGAGCCCGAGTCGAGCGACCGCGCCCTCCTGCGACTCCTCATGCGCTGGAAGTCTGATCAGTACGCGCGCACCGGTCGCGTGGATCAATTCGCAATCCCGTGGAACGTCGCGCTGATGGAGCGCATCCACGACGCCAGAGGCCCTGATTTCGCCGGCACGCTTTCCGTGCTCCGGGCCGGGGATCGCGTGGCTGCGCTGGTGTTCGGGATGCGTTCACGCGATACGTGGCACTACTGGTTCCCAACCTACGATCGCGAGCTCTCTTCCTACTCACCAGGGGTGATCCTGCTCTTGAGGATCACGCACGAAGCCGCCCGTAGAGCCATGCGCGTCGTCGATCTCGGCAAGGACGAGGCCATCTACAAGACCCGCTTTCGCACGGGAGTGATCGACGTTGCCGACGGACAGGTGATTCCATCGCCATCGCTCGCGGCGCTCATCCGGATCCAGGGCAGATGCGTCGGCCTCGCACGCGACACGCCGCTCGCCGGGCCGTTGCGAGCTGTGAAACGCGAGCTTCGCTTGCGTGCCGGCGGCGGTGCTCGTGTCTAGCAAGAGCGCGGCCAGGCTGATCCTCGGCAGGCCGTGGCGCTGGATCCAGACAGTCACGTCGCGTGCCATCTTCGCTCGAGGGCAGCTCGATACGAGCCGCTCGATCGGACTCGACGAACTCGGGGTCGCTGCACCGGATCGCGGCGAATACGCACCGTCGGGGTGGCTGTTCGCCCGCAGGATGCTTCGCGGCTGTTCGATTACACGCGATGACGTGTTCGCCGACATCGGGTCGGGCCAGGGCCGGATGGTGTACATGGCGGCACGTAGCTACCCCTTCGGCCGCGTCATCGGAGTCGAGATCGCACCAGACTTGAACGCCGTGGCTCGCGAGAACATCGACCGCACGCGTTCCAAGCTCCGTTGCAAGAACGTCGAGTTCGTGACGATCGATGCCACCCAATGGGAGATCCCGGACGATCTCACGCATGTCTACATGTTCAATCCGTTCGAAGGTGAGATCTTTCGTCAGGTACTCGCGAACATCATCCTCTCACTCGATCGGCACCCACGAGCCCTGAGATTGTTCTACGCGCACCCGCGCCACACGGACGACGTGCTCGCGACGGGACGCTTCCGCCTCGTTCGCACGACGACCGGACTGCGCCGCGATATCCCGCTCTATCGAATCGACATCTTCGAAAGCAAAGGCTTAGGTGTGGCCTGAAGCAGCATCTCGTTCTTTGCTCGAAGAGTCCCTGGAACCCTGCGATCAGACGCGAGCATGCGCTCGCCGCGGCAGCTGCGGAGCACGGTCACGACGTGACGTTCATCGAGCAGCCGCACGACGTGCGCTGGCTCGGTGAGCTGGGGATCCGAGCGTGGACATCGCAGCTCGCCGGTCGCAGGCGGCGGCATGGCGGCGATGGAGGCTCCATCGAGGTCATCGAGCGCACCACGCTGGTGCCCCCGTATCGAGGGCGAGTTCCGCAGATCACGGAGTCCATCCTGCTCCGAAGGATCTTGCGCGCGTGCGATCGGCCCGAGGCCGTGGTTGTTGCCACCACGCCATGGCAATGGCCGGCTATCTCCCACCTCACGAGCGCAAAGAAGGTCTTCGACTGCGCGGATGACTGGGCGCTGTTGATCCCGGGCCGAAGCGCCGCCATTGCAGAGTTACTGGACCGCATCGGGCGCGAAGCGGACGCCGTCGTTGCCGACAGCCGATGGCTCGCCGAGCTGTTCTCACGCCCCGAGGTCACCCTCGTACGAAACGGAGCCGACGATCGACTACTCGCGACGCCACTCAGCGAGCCGCCCGAAACGCGCTCGCTGGCGTACGCGGGCACGCTTTCCGAGCGGCTCGACACAGACTTGCTCGCGACGCTCCTGACTGCACTGCCGGATTGGCGGCTCGATCTCTATGGCGAATGCCGGTACAAGGGCTTCCGGAACCAGCCGGGCCCCGAACTCGGAGCACTCCTCACCGCCTTCGCCGGGCGGATCGCCTGGCACGGCACCGTGAGTCGCCAAGACCTCGCCTCACGTCTCGATGCAGCTCGTGTCCTGCTCCTGCCCCACCGGCTGGTCGGCGCCGTGCGCGGCGATTCGATGAAGCTCTACGACTATGCGGCACGAGGGAGACCGATCGTCTCGACGCTCTGGGTGGACGATCTCCGGGAGACGGCTCCACCCGCGACCTACATCGCGGAAGCGGGCGAGCCGTTCGCCGACGCGATCAGGCGTGCCATGGACGACGATCCGAGGAACGCCGAGTTGCGCCGCGCCTGGGCAGTGGAGAACAGCTGGTCCTCGCGCTGGCACGCCTGGGCACAGGCGGTCTTCGATCAATGACACTCCGCCTGATAGTCAACGCCGACGACTATGGCATCACCGCCGCGACGAACCGGGGCATCGAGCGGGCTCACCTGGTCGGCGTCGTCACGAGTACGACCGTCATGGCCAACCAGTCGGCGACGGCCGAAGGAAGCGATCTCCGCGCGCGCTGCCCGGAGCTGGGAATCGGCATTCACCTCACCTTGACGCTCGGCACACCGCTCGCGCCCGCCGGCACCGTTCGGTCGCTCCTCGACCCCGAGGGCCGACTGCTCGAGCGCCGGCTTCTGCTGGCCAAGCTGCGTGATGGAGAAGTCGTCGAGAGCGAGGTCGCGTCGGAATGCGTCGCCCAGGTCCGAGCCCTGCGCGCGATGGGAATCGAGCCGGACCACTGGGACGTCCACCAGCACCTGCATGAGTACGCCGGCCTCGGCGAGGCGATTGCCGCGGCCATGCTCGCAGAGAAGGTGCTCCGCGCAAGAAATCCGAGGCGTACCCGCGTGACCCGAATTCGTTTGGGGCCGCGGGGGCTCCTCCAGGCGCGGCGGCGAGCGCCGATGGCCGATCTCGTTCGGCGCGGCTTCACGACTCCCGACTCACTGTTCGAGGCTTCGCCACGTCGGTGGGGCGAGCTCATGCGCCACCTGCCAGAAGGCGTGATCGAGGCAATCTGCCACCCCGCCGAACCGGACGATGAACTCCCTGCATCGACCATCGACTCCGCCGAGCGGGTTGCCGAGCTCGACGCGCTCTGTGAGGGAACGCTTCGCGACCAGATTGCCGAGCGCGGTGCTCAGCTCACGACGTTCGCGAACGCGTTCGCTGCCGGCCGCTAGCTCTCGGCTCGCGCAACGGGAGCCCGCGGAGAGGTCGAACCGGTCGACCGGGCGCGCCCTCCCGAGTACGCGTCGAGACAGCGCTCGGCCACGCGGTCCCAGGTGAACTCAGCGCGCACGAGCTCGACAGCCGCATCTGACATCTGCGACCAGAGCCGCGTGTCGTCGAGCAACGTCATCACACGTTCCCGAAGCGCACCCGCATCTCCCGGCGAGACGAGGAAGCCCGTCTCACCGTGACGGACGACCTCGGGCATCCCGCCGAGGGCGCTCGCGACCACGGGAGTGCCGCAAGCCATCGCCTCGAGTAGGACCAGACCGAGCAACTCGGAGCTCGGGCCGGCATGGCCATAGGCGCTCTTCTCGACGGAGGGGAGGACGGCGACTCGCGCTCGCCGGTAGGCGTCCACAATCTCGTCGTTGCTTGCGTCTCCATGAAAATACACCTGCTTCCCCACCCCGAGGCGATCGAGCGCCGCACGATACTCCAGATCAGGATTCGGTCCATAGACATGCAGCGGAGTGGCCTCGTCGAGCGCCTCGATCAGGACGTCAATTCCCTTGTGCGGAAGCACTCGACCCACGAACAAGACCTCACGCCTTCGTGCGATCTCCTTGAGCGGAGAGAATCGGACATTGTCGACACCGCCGTAGATCACGGAAGAACGGTCGCCGAACTTCGGAAATTGGCCTGCTGCGAACTTGCTCACCGCAAGGAAGCCGTTCAAGAGGTGATCGAGACGCAACCAGTCGGCATAGTGCCTGGCACTTCCGCCATGGTCAGTGCAGAACACGCGCTTTCGCAGCATCCGCCCGATGACCAGACTGGCATTCGTGACAATGGACTTGTACTGATGAGTGTGGATGGCGTCACCGCCCAAGAGCTCGAGGGGAAAGCGCTCGGAGACGGGGTTGAGAATGTCGTGATCGAAGCGCATCCGCGTCGGCACTACCCTCACGTCGAGTCCCGCTTCGACCCAGGAGCGTCGATGGCTCCCGAAGGTGACAAACCGCGTGTCGACATGCCGCGCCATCGCACGCGCGAGCTCCAGCGGGTAGCGCTCGCCGCCACCTCGTGTCCCGCCCTCGAACATCACCGGCGCAACGTGGATCACCTCAGGCAATTGTCGCGGCCTCCGCTCGAAGAGCGACCAGGATGCTCGGCATCAGCGACGCGCAAGAGCTGCCGAGAATTGCCTGTATTCCTCGAGGTAGCGGGGTGCGACGCTCCGCCACGAAAGCTCGCTGGCAACGGCCTCGCCGAGTTTGCGCCGGATCCCGGCGACGCGTCCGGAATCGCTGAGGACTTCGACGACCGCAGCCGCGATCCCCTCCGGGGTCGCATCGGCCGCCACGAGTCCCGCATCGATGCCGGCGAGCAGCTCCGGCGTCGCACCGATCGGCGTGCCGACGACAGGTGTCCCGCAGGCGAGAGCTTCCGCGGTCGTGAGGCCGAATCCCTCGAGGGCCTGACTCGGTATCACGACGAGATCGGCGGTACGGTAGGAGTTGACCAGATCGGCGTCGCTGATCCTCCCCACGAAGCGCACGCTGCCCGCGAGGCCCAACTGGATAACCCGCTCGCGTAGCAAGGACTCCGAACTGCCGGCACCCGCAATCGCAAGTCGCGCGCGCGGCAATGACCTGAGGATCGTCGGCATCGCGCTGAGAAGCTCCAGGACTCCGGTGCGTGGTGTCAGCCGACGCGCCGTGAAGATGAGCGGCTCAGCCTCGGCACTCCATGCATCTCGGCGTCCGGAACCCGGGCTGAAGCGGTCCGTGTCGATGCCACCGGCGATCAGTGTTGCGCGCTCGGCGGCGCGTGGATCGAGGAGATGCAGCTCCGAGCGCGCGTACTCACTCAGGACGATGATCCTCGTCGCGCGGCGGACGACGAGCCGCTCAGCACGTCGAAGGCCCTCGACGGCGACCGGCTGGAGCGGTCGAGCGAGGGGATACCTCGTGTGCCTCTCGAGCAGGAGCTCGCGGTAGACCGGTGCGTGGAAGCTGTAGACGTACGGCTTGCGACCCAACGCGAGCGGCAGCGCCGGCACGGGGAAATGCGCGTGGAGCACTGCGGTGCCCGCGCGCCGCACGGACGACCGCACAGCTCGTGCCGTGTGGATCGGATACATCGGAGCGAAGAGGCGGCTCGAGCGGCTGGCGAGCCGGTAGCGCTCCACGACCACGCCGTCGTCGCCTGTCTCGTCCCGCGGGTCCCCGTCGTTCACGCGTTTGGCAAGTACGGTCACGCGCGAGCCGCGTTGAACGAGCTCGGCGGCAAGCTCGCGGACGATCCGCTCGAGGCCGCCGAGCTTGTCCGGCGCGACGGCGTTCGTCAGCATCAGGACGTCGATGACACGGCTCCTCGAGACGCGGAGCGCCTGACGCAAACGGTCGCGAGCAGGCGTTCGAGCTCAGCCGTCGCTCTCGCCCAGCTCGCCTCGGCGGCGCGGGTCGCTGCACAGCGCGCGATGCGCAGCCGGAGATCCGGATCGTCCAGGAGGTCAAGATGCGCAGCCGCGGCTGAAGCGTCGCGCGGCACAGCCCAGCCAGTCTCTCCATGCCGCAGCGTCTCCGGCAGGCCGCCGGCCGCGGTGACGATCACCGGCGAGGCGCAGGCCTGCGCCTCGAGCGAAACGAGTCCGAAGGGCTCCTCGCGCGCAAGGTAGAGCGTCGCTTGCGCACGGCGATATGCCGAGACCAGTGCCGCGTCGCTGACACCCACGTGAATGTTCAACTCGATCCCGAGCTGGGCAGCAAGACCGCGCAGCCGTTGCTCCTCGCCTGCGTCCGGACGAGGCGCGACGATCATCACCGGCCATCGCGTCCGGGCAAGCGACGCCGCTCGAAGGACGATGTCGTGGCCCTTGTCCGGGATCAGTGTGCCGACCGAGAGCAGGTGCTCCGGAGCCTCCCAGCTCGGCGTGAAGGCGGGCGGGATGCCCATCGGCAGGACTGCGGCGTCGCGCCCGTAGGCACCCCGGATCGCACGCGCCGTGAACTCGGAGTTCGTTGCCAGAGCGGTCGCACAGCGCGTGGCTGCTCTATCGAGACGAGACTCGGCCGCATGCAGGCGGCCGTACAGCATCCTCGTCCGCGGATTGCGAGTCTCCGCGAGCTCGGCCGGCGCTCCGCGCGGTTCGTCGCAGAAGTAGAGGGAGGGAGCGGTCGTGGCAAGCAGTGCCGCGGGTGCTTGGAGAAACCGGCAGGGGTTGGCGTACACGACATCCGGGCTGACACGTTCGAGCACCGACGCGACGCGGCGCCAGGCGCGTTCGAGCCGGGCGAGATCGACATACCGCAGCGGCGGCCTGGCGGCTCGCGGCAGACGCGGCGCGAGCGGGCGATACGGAACCACGATGGCGTCCCTCGTCATCGGCGCGGCGGTCGAGAGGCAGACCTCGACGAGTTCCGCGTCGAGGTTCGCCACCTGCTCGCTCAGCCGCCGATGCGCTCCTCCCGGGCCGAGGTTGTGGACGACTGCGATTCTCACGCCGAGTCGACCGCGATGCGGTACGCATCGGTAAGCCGCTCGATGTAGCGCGGCCATGTGAACCGTCGAGCTGCAGTGATCGCGGCCGCGGCTCCGAGCCGATCACGCAGTCCGGGGTCGCGCATGGCCAGCTCGAGCGCTTCGGCGAGCGCTTGGGAGTCATCCGGCTCGACGAGCAGCCCGCTGACGCCGTCCTCGAGGCAATCGAGCGCAGCCGGGACACGCGTCGCCACGACCGCACGGCCCTCCACCATCGCCCGCACGAGGACGCCACTCGCGGGATTCGACCGTCTGTAGGGGGCGACGACGAGCGCCGCCTCGGCGACGAGGCGAGTGAACTCGAGATCGCTCACGAATCCGAGCCATCTGGGAGGCGACGGCAACCGGGACGAGAGCTCGCGCAGGTGGCCCTCGTACGCGGCGTCCTCGATGCCGCCGGTGTTCCCCCCGGCGATCACGAGCGGAAGGCCGCTGGGTGATGCAATGAGCCCCCAGGCCTCGAGCAGGGTGTCGATCCCCTTGCCGGGGCCGATGTACCCGGCAAACAACGCGTACTCCCCGCTGGACGGGCGGCACCGCCCCGGCGTCGGCGGGTCGGCCCCATGGTCGGCGACGACGATGCGCCGCGGTGCGTCGTCCGTCCACGCGGTGCGTGCGCCCTCGCTCAGCACCACTCCGACGGCTGCCCGACGGGCGACTCTGCGCGCGAGAACGCCATCGACAGCAGGCGAGAGGATTCGATGGCCGACGACGTCGCGCCAACGGGAGCCGGTTCCGATCAGACCGCTTCCGGGCGCGAGCACGACTCGAGGAGCGTCGTGGGCGACCACGACGAGTGGCCGGCTGTTCGAGGACAGCGCCGCGAACCAGTAGGGCGCGAGATCGAGGCAGCCGAGCTCGACATGAAGCACGTCGGCCCGCTCGATCGCCTGGCGCTGCCTGGCTGTCGCCCCGAGCGCAACCCGCATCGCAGAGCCCTCACCGGGGAGCACCAGTTCATCGACGCGCCATCCGCACGCGCGGAGCTCGGCAGTTCCTAGCGGCGTGGATCGAGCGCGTCGCGCAGCCCGTCGCCCAGCAGGTTGAACGACAGCACCAGCAGGAAG
>Ga0207683_10001102_pt1 | contig 24598 bp, 23 predicted proteins | sample KBSM73metaG_FD_184333 | JGI IMG/M metagenome (GOLD analysis project Ga0207683, IMG submission 184333) | Miscanthus rhizosphere microbial communities from Kellogg Biological Station, Michigan, USA - KBS M7-3 metaG (SPAdes) (version 2) | ecosystem: Host-associated > Plants > Roots > Rhizosphere >... | reverse complement strand
CTCGACGAATGTTTTCAACGCGGTCAGCCTCGGTGAATCCAAGATCCCGATTGAGCCCATGGCGGACATTATCACCATCGAGAATGTAAGTGTGTTTGCCTTCAGCATGGAGGCGCTTTTCCAACAGGTTGGCAATCGTGGATTTTCCCGAACCGGAGAGACCGGTCAACCAGAGGCAGCGCGCTTCTTGATGCTTGATCATTGCCCGCGCGGGCTTGGTGACCTCAAGAGCTTGCCAGTGAACATTGATCGCTCGACGTAGCGCAAATCTGATGAGACCGGCTCCCACCGTATCGTTCGTTAGTTTATCGATAACGATAAACGCGCCCAGCCGTTTATTATCGACATAGGGTCGAAACGGCACGGGCCGATCGAAGCTCACAGTGACGGTGCCGATTTCATTCAAAGCAAGGGTTCTGGTGGCAAGGTGCGCGCCGGTGTGGATGTCGAGTTGGTGCTTGATATGCGTGACTGTTACGGTGGCAGATTTGTTGTGGATGAGCGCGGCATAGGGGCGGCTGGGCAGTAGGGCGTGTTCGCTCATCCATAGGATATCTGCTTCAAACTGGTCCGCGCATTCGATCGGATGCGCGGCGCTTGCAATCACATCGCCGCGGCCGACATCCACATCATCCGCCAGTAGCAAAGTAATGGATTGACCGGCATTGCCGACTTCCCACGGCTCTTCGTAAAAAACGATCTTTTTGACCGCGCTGCGAACTCCCGAAGGACTTATGCAAACGGGATCGCCCGGCTTCACGGACCCACTGGCGATTCGTCCAGCAAATCCCCGGAACTCGTGATTGCGACGGTTGACCCATTGCACCGGCATCGCAAACGGTCTGCTGATTTCGCCATGCTCGACCGGAACGGTCTCGAGCCAGTTGAGCAGCGTCTTTCCCTCATACCAACGCATTTCAACTTGGCTGAGCTCGACAACGTTTTGGCCTTCCAGAGCCGAAAGCGGGATTGCCGTGATTGTTTCGAAACCGAGATCCTGAGCGAAACGTCGATAGGCGAGCTCGATTTCTTCAAACACATTTTTGGCCCAGTCCAACAGATCCATTTTGTTGATCGCCAGCGCCACATGGCGGATACCCAACATAGAAACGATCCGGCTATGGCGTTTTGTCTGCGGCAACACTCCTTTGCGGGCGTCAATCAGCAAAATCGCAGCTTGCGCCGTCGAGGCTCCAGTCGCCATATTGCGCGTGTACTGTTCGTGTCCTGGCGTATCGGCGACAATGAAGCGCCGGGTTGGTGTGGCAAAAAACCGGTATGCGACATCAATGGTGATGCCTTGCTCGCGCTCGGCCTGCAGCCCGTCGACCAATAACGCAAAATCCAAGCGCTCGCCCTGCGTGCCAAATTTTTGTGAGTCTTGTTTCAGTGCCTCCAGCTGATCCTGAAAAATAAGCTTTGTTTCATAGAGTAGGCGGCCAATTAGAGTCGATTTGCCATCGTCAACGCTGCCGCAAGTGATAAAGCGCAGCGTGTCCATCAAAAATAGCCTTCCTGTTTTTTTCGCTCCATAGAGCCGGCGCCGTCGTGGTCAATAATCCGTCCCTGGCGCTCCGATGTGCTCGCGCCAAGAGTTTCAGTGACAACCTGATCGAGGGTCGTGGCATTGCTGTCAATCCCGGCGGTCAGCGGATAACAGCCGAGGGTGCGAAATCGGATCATGCGCAGTTCCGGCTGTTCGCCGGGCTCCAAGGGCAAACGGTGATCGTCAACCATAATCCATTGGCCGTTACGCTTAACCACCGGCCGTTTTGCTGCGAAATAAAGCGGCACAATCGGAATATTTTCCTGTCGGATGTATTGCCAGATGTCGCCTTCGGTCCAATTGGATAGCGGAAATACACGGACGGTTTCTCCGGCATTGATCCGCGTGTTGTAAAGATTCCAAAGCTCCGGACGTTGCGACTTCGGATCCCAACGATGACCGACAGCTCGAAATGAAAAAATGCGCTCCTTGGCGCGCGATTTCTCTTCGTCGCGTCGGGCACCGCCGAACACGAAATCGAAGCCGTGGAGATCAAGGGCTTGCTTGAGCGCCTCGGTCTTCATCACGTCGGTGTGATATGCCGAGCCGTGGCTGACCGGCCCGATGCCTTCGGCGGCGCCGCGCGGGTTCGTATAGGTAATGAGTTGAAACCCGAGTTGCCCTGCCGTACGGTCGCGAAATGCAATCATCTCGCGGAATTTCCAGCCGGTATCAATGTGCATCAATGGAAATGGAATGGGCGCCGGATAGAACGCTTTCTGCGCCAGGCGCAGCATCACCGAAGAGTCTTTGCCGATTGAGTAAAGCATGACCGGCTTTCTTGCGGTGGCCGCCACCTCGCGGATGATTTCAATCGACTCGGATTCGAGCTCTGAGTACACGTCGTGGTTCATGAGAACATTTGAACTGAGAAAATCAGATCCTTATAGCGTACCTTCCTCAAAGACGTCCAGCGCCGATCCGTACGGCAGGTATAATTCCGTGCGCGGCTGATATTGCTCGGGTGCCTGGATTAAAACGGTCTTTTGACTTGAAGAGGAGAGCGAAACTGACGTAGGTATGTTAGAGCTATTCGGAAGGCGCGAAGTCCCGGCCTGTATAGGAGGTGAGCGATGCTAAAAACCCATGGAGTGCTACATTTTAGTTTGCCGGTCACCGATTTAGATCGCAGTCGAAAATTCTACGAGCAATTGCTCGGCATGAAAGTCGTCGAACAATCGCCGCGGATGGTGTTCCTACAGACCGGTGACGACTACTTAATCTTGGCAAAGGGAAGCGAGCCGCTGAAATACGATTCATCGAAAAGCACGCCGGTGCACCATGCTTTCAAAGTCAAGCCCGAGGATTTCGAACCTTCGATCGAGTTTCTGCGCAAAAACGGTGTTGAAGTGTTCAATATAGAAGACCGAAACCAGGGAGTCTTCTGGGGACCGCAAGCGTATTTTCTAGATCCGGATGGAAACAAGCTGGAAATCTATGCCGGCCCGGGAGCGAAGAAGAGTTGAGGATTGCGATTCGAAGTACAAAGCTCTCACGTGGCGGAAAATAGAATCTCGGAAAGATTTCTCCCTGCGGTCGAAAATGACCTTGTCATAGCAACAGCAGCGTACTCACTTCAAGCACGCTGCTGCTCAGTGACTGTTTAGTGCAGGCCGGCTTGACCAGTTCACTTGCCTCGGCTTGCAGTCCATTTCGCACTACCGCCAGCGCCCTCGATTGCATTCCCGTTGACGTTTCCAGTGTATTGAGTGCTACCCGCGGTGAATGTGATCTGGCTGCCGTTGAGCTTGCCATTGATTGGCGTTACCGTCGAGCCATTCTTAAGTGTGCCGGTAATGTTCTGAAAGCTTTGTTTGATCGTCAAGTCGCCTTGCGGCGTTTTCCAATTACCGTCTACTTTTGCCGGGACGATCCATAAGTGAGCGGTGCACCAGTTGGTGCAATTTTCGACCGTGGCGTCTTGATCGGGCTTCCAATCTTCCATATCAAAAGTGTTCGAGACGATCCGAGTGCCAGGTTTCAAATTCAAGAGTTTCGGCCGCAATTTCATATTGATGCTCGGCAGCAAGAACATGGTGATGACCTGAGCCTGTGAAAAGTCGCTCTCGAACAGGTCCGCTTTCATAAAGCTTGCTTTCTCACTTACGCCTTCTTTGGCGGCATTGCGCTTTGAGAGCTCCACCATTTCCGGATTGTATTCGATGCCCAGCGCTTTGGCGCCCCGCTTCGCCGCAGTGATCACCGTGCGTCCGTCGCCCGAACCGAGGTCGATTACGTAATCCTTGGCCGTCAGGTTGGCCATATCAAGCATTTTATCGACGAGCGCCTGAGGTGTGGGTACCCAGACGACGTCTTTACCCGCTTGGCCGACCTCCGGTTGAAACTCCTTCGCCGGCTGCGCCTGCGCGAGAGCGGCCGCGAACAAAATCGAGAGCGCAGCCCAAAAATGATAAGCAAAATAATGTCGGTTCATAGATTCCTCCGCAATGAAGTCAAAACTGTTTATAACAAGCCCAGGAGGCGGACGGGAGAGGTCGGCAAAAAAATTTTAGCGCAACCCAATGTTTGCCGTCTCGCTGCTCTCTTCCACGCAATCGCCCCGATTATTTGCCGGCACGCGTGGCGTTCCATTGGGTCCCGCCCGCAGTACCCTCGATGGAGCGGCCGTTCACTCGGCCACTGTAAGCAACATTGCCGGCAGTAAACGAAAGCTGATCCCCGTTGAGTTTACCTTCGAACGGGATCACCGCATTGGCGGATTTGAGGGTTCCCGAAACGGTTTGAAAGGTTTGCTTGAATATGAGCTCACCCTGGGGTGAGGTCCATGTGCCATCGACCTTAGCGGGCACGATCCAGAGGTGAGCGGTGCACCACGAATTACACCCGGGTAGTGTAGCATTTTCGTCCGGTTTCCAATCGGCCATGTCGAAGGTATTCGAAACAATGCGCGTACCGGGTTTGAGATCGAGAATTTTTGGCCGGAGCTTTAAATTGATACTCGACAGTAAGAACATTGTGATCACTTGAGCCTGAGAAAAATCGGTTTCGAATAGATCGGCTTTGATGAAGCTGGCTTTGTCGCTCACTCCCTCTTTGGCAGCGTTCCGTTTTGAGAGCTCGACCATGTCAGGATTGTATTCGATGCCCAGCGCTTTGGCGCCCCGCTTCGCTGCAGTGATCACCGTGCGTCCGTCGCCCGAACCGAGGTCGATCACGTAATCCTTCGGCGTCACCTTCGCCATATCGAGCATTTTATCAACCAGAGCTTGCGGGCTCGGGACCCAGATCACGTCTTTGCCATCCTGACCGACTTGCGGCTGAAATTCCGTTGCCGGTTGCGCATGAGCTGTGTAGTCGAAAATTGATAAGCTCAGCGCGAACAGACTGATGCGCACAAAATTCTTTTTCAGCATCTCTCCTCCGAAAGTCGTAATTGAGAATTGTTTGGTAGCGAACGACATCTTGCATACTCTACGGAAAGCAAAATGTCTAGATAACGAGCTGGAGAAAGTTAGGTTTCGAGACTGCGGATCGTCGGCACGCGCCACGCGACAAACAACGCGAGCACAATCACGATGACGCCCATTACAGCAACGGTTGAGGGCGCGCCGATAAAGTGCGCCGTGGTACCCGCAAAAAGCGCTCCGACCGGCATAAAACCTCGATCGAGCATGTAAAGACTCATGACCCGGCCGCGGAGCTCATCGGGGACGAGCAACTGGAGGATCGTGGCCGTGCTGGCGAGAAAAAACATTTGAAACGCTCCAGCGATGACCAGAGTCACGAGCGCCAGCGAGAAGATCCGCACCTGAGAAAAGACAATCAGAAAAAAACCGAGAACCACAATGCTGCTCACAAGAAAAAGCCCCTGGCGCTTCAAGCGATTTGCGAGCGAAGCCAGCGTGAGCACGGCGATGACCGCGCCAACACCGGGCGCCGCCATCAGCATACCGAGCCCGTCGGGGCCGACCTTAAGGACATCTTTCTGAAAAACCGGCATCAACGTCTGATAGGGCACGGCAAAAACCCGTGGCACATAAGCCAGCGTGAGGAGCGCGAGTATTGCCGGTGTCGACCAAATATATGCGAAACCTTCCTTGAGATTTGCCATCGCCGACGACTGGCGTGCCTCGCTCGATGTTTTTGGAATGTGCATTAAATAAATCATGACGAGCACGCCGATGTAAGCGATGCTTTGCACGAAGAAATTTCCTGCGGCGCCAAAAAGCGCAATCAGCGCGCCTCCCAATGCCGGACCAATGACTTTCATGAGGTTGAAGCCGCCGGAATTGAGCGCGATGGCGTTAACCAGATCCGCTTTCGGAACGACGCTCGGAATCATGCTCTGGCGCACCGGTTCCGTGAACGACCATGCGACTCCGGTAATCAAGGTGAAAACAAAAATATGAGCCACATGAAAGTAAGGCGATGCCACCAACATGCCCATTGCAAGAGCCGTGATAATCAAAATCCATTGAGTTCTGAGCAATAGCTTGCGGCGATCCATGCGATCGGCCGCGACACCGGCCATCGGTCCGGTGACCAAGAACGGCACGGCGCGCAAGCCGTTGAGCGCGCCGAGTAGCATCGAATTGCCGGTCAAGTCATAGAGCAGCCAGCCGAGCGTTACCTGCTGAACCCATTGACCAGCGCTCATCATCAGAGTGCCTGACCAGAGATAACGATAATCGAGGTGGCGAAGCGAGGAAAATGTATGAAAACGAGCCGGCTTAGACTGAAGCTCGATCGCCGGCGCTTCGATCGAGCGAGAGAGTTCTTCTTCCAAAGCTTAAGTTCCTGTGAGGACGGTCGCGAGGTTAAGACGATTTTAGCAAGATTCGGCCACGCTTACCACGAATGATATTTTTGTGTTGGCGGACAAGCGGACGTCGAAGAACCGCTCTGGGACAGGCGCAGATTAAGCACGCTCACCCGCGCTCTGTCTTTTTTGCGCAAAGGAATATGCATCATACCCTTCATGAATCAGTTCAATGGTCTGATCCTTCGCCGGATCGAAATTAACCCCGATCGGGTCCTGGCCATTCTGCACGGCGCTAATCTGGTCGTGTAGAAGCTTACGAAACATAATGACGCCGCGGTCGGCTTCGCCTAAATGTTCGTCCGTACGATCGGCGATCGGGCCTTGGGTCTCCCAAGCCATGTGATCTTGGCTAGCAAAATGACTCAAATGAAATTCGCCGGTGTCGTCCTTCGTGGCAATGTATTCTATCGGCGGATCTTCCGGTTGTGCCGCAATGCTGCCGTCCTGGGTCGGACTAAAGCGAAACTGAAAAACTTGCGTGTTAGCATCATCGATGGGCATGCGAAAATGCATGGCGTATCCGGTGCGCACCGGAACGAAGAGAATGTTGGGGAAGATGAGCGGATGCGGCGCCTCGAGGCGTACGTTATCGCCGGCAAAAATTCGTTGCTTTTGGATTCCTGCCCAATTGGGCTGGATGACGAGCTCAAATTCGATTTTGTTCAGCTGTTGATAGTGAAACGGCACGTAATCCTTGCTGCCCTTGAGTTTGAGCGTATGCGAATGGAGATAGTACGTATGTGTCGGATCGACCGAGTTCTCCATGGCTTGAAGCCAGTTGCAACGCAGCACTTCGCAGACATCGATCTTTTTGAGACCGTCGGATCGCACTAACAAGTCCCATTTGGGCAGGAGCGGTTTTTTCTCGGGCGGCCCCATATAAGCGAACAGTAGACCGGCAAGTTTTTCGACCGGATAAGCGGGGTGGCGGATTTTCTCTCGAAAACCGCTTTCAGGATTCTCGAAGGGCTGTTCAACGCATTTCCCGCAGGCGTCGTATTTCCAACCGTGATATGCGCAGCGAATGCCGTCACCTTCGACAAATCCGTAGTAAAGCGATGCGCCGCGATGGGAACAGCGCTCGCGAACAAGACCATAGCCGCCGCTTTGGTTCCGATAGAGCAACAGGTCTTCGCCAAGTACGCGCACTCTCTTTTTCGGCTTTTCTTGAGTGAGCTCGACCGCCGCAGCGATCGGATGCCAATAGCGCCTGAGCAGCCGCCCGGCCGGTGTTCCCGGCCCGATCCGGGTGAGAAAATGATTCTCTTCCTGAGTCAGCATGGTTCGGCTCCTTGGCGAATCGCGCGAAGAGGCTTCGCTTCGTCAAACAAAAATCACATTAATCGAACGGGCGCCGGAGTGTCAACGAAGCGTTCGCAGAGACTAGCAGGGAAAATCCCGCCGGCTATTTGGCATCGTGGAAAATGATTCCCAACGTGTAACGCTCGCCTGAATGGACGGTGCTGACGCCGTGGCGGAGGGTCGCGCGGTAGTAGCCCCGTCCTCCGCGAACCGGGCGATGGTGGACGGAAAAGACGATTGCGTCGCCGCGATCCGGGTCAAGCGCTTCGACGCGGGACTGCTGGCGCGGGCGTTGCTCGCAAAGGATAAACTCGCCGCCGTCAAAATGCTTGCCGCGCTGACTTAGAAAAACCGTAAGCTGAAACGGGAAAACGATTTCGCCATAGAGATCTTGATGCAAACAGTTGAAATCGCCTGCACCATATTTCAAAAGCAGGGGCGTCGGCCGCGTTTGGCCGGCGTGATGGCACTGCTCGAGGAAATCCGAAAGCCGTTCCGGGTAATGAACATTGGTGCCAAGCCGTTCGGCCCATTGATTCGCGAGCGGGGCCAGCTCGGGATAGATCGAATTCCTGAGCTGCTGAACGGTCTTGGGGAGTGGATAGGCGAAATATTTATATTCGCCGCGGCCGAAAGCATAGCGCGCCATTTCAACGCGCGAGCGAAAACGGCGATCGTCGTCGTAGTAGCCGGCGATCTCGTCGCAAGCTTCCGGCGAAAGCACGGCCGGGATCAGCGCGAAGCCACGCTCATCGAGTTGCCCGCGCGCGGCCTCCCAGACCGCGCTCTCGCGATCGCTCGCTGAAAGTCTCATCGCTAACGCCCCGTCGACGCCGCTGCTTTCCCTTCGAGGGCTAACAGCGCGGCTTTGGTTTCAAGGCCGCCGGCGAAGCCGGTGAGCGATCCGTCCGAGCCGATGACTCGATGACATGGCACGATGATCGACAGCGGATTTTTGCCGTTGGCGAGGCCGACGGCGCGAGATGCGCCGGCTGAGCCGAGCGCCTTGGCGAGCTCGAGATAGCTCCGGGTCTGGCCGAAAGGTATTTTTCTCAAGGCGCGCCAAACTTTCTTTTGGAACTTACTGCCGCGCGGTTCGATGGGTAGATCGAACTCGATTCTTGCGCCAGTGAAATATTCGTTCAGTTGGCGCTCAGTCGCGATCAGGATCGGATGCTCAGGCGCGAGCATCGGCGCATCGAGCTTCACGCGATCAGGGGGTTCTCGCTCCCAGAGCACCGCGACGAGCGCGTGCGCGCTCGCGATCAGCTTGAGTTTTCCTACCGGGGATTTCATTTCTTTATAAAATAAGGTCATGTCTCCGGCTCCTTTCTTCGTTTTGGAAAGCGTTTGCGCGAATGCTTTCCAGAGATACATCGCGGCGTACGACCGCCACGGTTTGACGGCTGGCAAATCCAGCTCGCGATGAAGCGCGAGCACGCGCTTGAGAATCAAATCCGTTCGTGGAAACGCGTCGGTATCGCCGATCGCGCGCAGGATGATGTATTCAGCCGACCATGCGCCGATCCCTTTGGTGTCGAGCAGCGCTTTGCGCAACACGGCGGGCTCTTGATGATCGGCGAGAGAAACGGCGCCTTTCAATACGCGCCGGCTCAAATCTCGAATCGCTTCGCGGCGCGCCTGCGTGGTCTTGACTGCACTCAGCTCGGCGTCGGCGAGAACCTCGGGCGTGGGAAACAGACGCGCCTTTTTTCCTGCAAAAGGATTGACGATCTCCTCACCGTAATTCTGCACGAGCTGGCCGATCAGCATGCCGCGATGTCCGGCTGACACCAATTGGCCCAGGATCGTGCAGATCGCGGTCTCGAAGGGATCCCAGCCGCGCGGCAATCTCAATCCGGGGAAACTCGCGCACAGTCTTGCCAAGAGTGGAACGCGAGCGAAAGCCGCCGTGATAAGCCCGGGATCGCAGTCCAGATCAAACATTTTTCGCACGCGGGTTTTTACTTCTGTCACGATGCAGTGACTGTCGGGAGCGACCCGAACTCTCAGACAATTTTTTCCGGCTTGAACGCGGACGAACCCTAACGTTCTATTGATGCGAAACAGCCTCTCGAAATAATTTTCGCCGACTCGCTCGAGCCCCGTGATCGAGTGCGATTGATAGAAGCGCAGGATGCTCTGCCACTCGTATGGCGGCCGGTAGGGCAGATCGAGCTCGGCATAGTTTTGCTTGTGGATCTTTGTCTTCATTCGTCGATTTATGACCGCTTACTGCGCGCGTGATTTACAGTAGCCTAAACGTACGCCGGATGCCTTCCCAGCAGAATATTCTGGGCTTCGAGCCTTTTACGGCCGGCAAATTTTGCACGGCCGCAAGCCGGCCTGTCTCGCTTCTCCGGGATCGGCGAAAAACATGATCTTGGTCCGGTCCACTCTCGCAGTGGTGTGGCAGGTGCTTCGACAAAAAATCCTGGTGCCTTTGTGACCCCAGACCACGCTGTCGGGAAGTTTTTCGTCCGTTTTGCCCAGTGCAAAGCCTTCGCTGCGCAGAAGGCTTAGCTTGCGCGCGATGCCCCCGCCGTAGCCGCCGAGACCACCGTCGGAAGCGATCACCCGATGACAGGGCACATAAATCGGCACGGGATTGTTGTGCAGCGCATTGCCGACTGCCCGCGCTCCCTTGGGCGCACCCGCCGCTGCGCCCAAGGCTTGATAGCTCACCACTGCGCCGCGCGGAACCTCCTGGAGCTTATGAAGAATTTTTTTCTGAAACGGAGTCGGCGCCAGAGTTAGATCGGCATCGCGGCGCAATGCGTCGGCGTCGCCGGCCAGATAGCTGCGAATTTCCGCGCCGACTTCCTTGATCTTGCTCCGATCTTCCACGAGGTCCAGTGCAAGCCGAAGCTTGGCGATGGCGCTTTCGAGATCATCGCCGCCGAGCAGATAATGGACAAGCACGATGCCGCGCTCGCTCAACGCCACAAGCAAATCGCCAAGCGACGAATTCACCACGCCGACTGCGGCCTCGGGTCGGCGCATGGCTTTGAGCGCGTGATCGAGGCGCCGATGCGAGCGTCGCAGCAATTCTTCGATCGCTTGTTCGTTACGTTCGTTGCTTCCGCCGATAAGTTTTTCGAGCTTCATACGATCACCATAGAGTTTTTAGTTTTCGCAGCGCTTGTGACACGTTGGCCCGCGCCGCGGGTTGGGAACATTTCATAATTTCGGCTATTTCTGGATAATCCAAGCCGCCGAAATAGCGGAGTTGCAGCGCCTCGCGCTGTTTTTCCGGCAGGGTCGACAGTAACTCGCCCAGCCGCACCTTGGCGTAGCCTTCGTTTTCATTATGTGACGGATGAGTTTTGCGAGCTCTCTCCGCTGCGGAATTTTGTTGGTTGTCGGCGACGATCACGCGCATCCGCCGGGCGCCGTCGCGCGCCCGATTGCGACAGAGGTTGACGGCGATTGCATACAGCCATGGCCTGATTTCGCGATGGGCCTCAAGACGTGGATAGGCTCGGTAAGCGCGCAGCCAGGTTTCCTGAAACAGGTCCGCGGCATCGTCACGATCGCCCGAGGCGCGCAGCAGGTAGCGCATGATCTCTCGTTCATAGCGGCGCAGGATCTGCTCGAAGGGAAGCGGCAGTTGTAATTTCGGTGACGCCATACAGTCTAAAACCCCGCAGGTAGGCAAATGTGAAAAACCGTCGAATTAAATTGGCAACCCAGGATTCACCACGGTGGATTCGGGCGCAGCATGCTGCGCCCCTAACAATGCAGTGGCGAAAAACTAAGGAAGGTCGGTGTTGCGACTCCGGGCGTAGACATCGGCGCGGCGATTTGCAAGCAGCGGCAAGCGCGTGCGCGTTTCGCTGATCAGCTTCGAATCGAGATCGGCGAAATCCAAACCTTCTCGTTCCCCGAGATCCACGATCATTCGTCCCAAGGGATCGGCGACCATGCTATGGCCGATATAAATGTTACCGGTCTGACCGGGAGCAATGACGTAGCAGCCATTTTCCAGCGCTCTTGCTTTGATCATGGTTTGCCAATGGTCCAATTTTAAGTCGCCCTGAACCCAGCCCGCCGGTACGAGCAGTACATTTGCGCCTTGAAGGGTGAGCATGCGCGCCATTTCTGGAAAACGAACATCGTAACAAATCATTACGCCGAAGCGGCATTCGCCAGAGGTCACCGGCGGCGGCACCGCGTTGCCGGGCTCGAATTTGTCAGATTCCTTGAACCCGAACGCGTCGTAAAGGTGGACTTTCCGGTAACTCATGGCGATATTGCCGAGCGCATCAAGCCAGACTGCCGTGTCAAACACCCGGTTCGGGTTGGGGGCGGTCTCGTAAATCGTCGCCAAAACGGCAATGCGGTTTTTACTCGCGGCTTCGCGCAGCGTGGAGATGAAATGGCCGTCGACGGCTTCAGCAATTTTCGCCAGGTCCTCGGGAGTTTGACTGGCGGGAGAAAACGCCATCAGAAACTCTGGAAAGCTAATCAGTTCTGCGCCGCCGCGGCCTGCCTGTTCAATCATTGAAACCGCGGTGCGGAGATTTTCCTCCTTGTTGATCGATGATTTGATCTGGGCGATGGCGACTTTGCTCATGAATTTCCGACTATCTGTGGAATAAGCGATCAGTTCAATATGTCCAAGAACTCATGGCTGGTGATAGCGGCAAAGACGCCGACCCCGGTTGCGACTTCGCTCCATGGGACGCCGACGTGCGGAGAAAAAAGGGAACTAGGCTTAAGCCCCGAGCTGTGAGTCAAACGCGAGTCATTCGAGCTGCAGTTGGACTCCGGAGTGCTTGGCTCTGATTTTTTCCAACACCGCGGCGCCGAGCGCAACATCGGCGACGCCTTGGCCGGCGTTATTTTTGTAGAAGGTGATTTGCTCCGATTTGGTTCGGCCTTCCTTGTGACCGGCGAGAATTTCGCCGATTTCGATCAACTGGTCCCAGCGGATCACGCCGCGATTGACGGGATCGTAAATGTCAGCTTGCTCGTCTTGAATCGCTTGTTGGATCGAGACGATGCCATGGACATGACTGCGCGCTAACGTTGCGTCGTCGATTTCACGCCGTTTTGCCGCCGCAAACCCGCCTTTCACGAGACCGACATTGCTGCCGACAATCGTGGTTACATGCTGGCCCGGCTCGAGCCAATTGCCATCGAATACCGGTACGCTGGCATTGGTGGCGGTCAAGACGATATCAACGCCGCGCACGGCCTTCTCAGGCGAATCGACCGGAGTAATGTTGAGATTTGTAACGCGCCCCATTTCGTCGGCGAATGTTTCTCGGTTAACGGGATTTCGACTGTACACTCTCACGTCTTGGAGCCTCCGCACTTGCATCAGCGCCAGCAGATGATTTTTGGCCTGACCGGCGGCACCGAAAAGGCCGAGGCGCGACGCGTCGGGACGCGCCAACAAGTCGGTGCCCACCGCGCTCGTCGCCGCGGTGCGCAGGCCGGTGACCGCGATATTGTTCGGCAACTCGGCGCAGGTGATCTCTCCAATGATGATGCCCTTGAGCTCGCCCTCGGCGGAATCGTAAAGCACGATCACAGGATGGTTGAGGCGCGGGTAGACTTGCTCGTCCGCCATCGGCTTGACCCATTCACAGTGAGTCATCAGCCCGGTAGCTTTGGCGGCGGGTACGCCGCCCTGGTGGACGCTCACCCGAACGCCGGACGGAATGTGGATTCGGCGCCGCGGCGCGTTCAGCTGTGGGTTTTCGCCCCATTCGCGAAATCCCAAGCGCACGGCCTCGACCGCTTCCGCCATGGTGACAATGCCGCGAATCTCTGTCGGGTTTACGAGCAAAGTCTTCATCGTTCTTGTTGGGAAATTTTCATAATGTGGCGGCGACTTGTGGGCGCGCGATGAGGTTTTCCGCCCAACGTTTCACATTTGGATAGTTATCGTCGATCGTGACGTGGTAACGCTCGCGGCGAGTGTAGAACGGAATAAAACTCACGTCCGCCAAGGAATATTGGTCGTCAACGAGATAGTCTTTACCGGCCATCTCGCGATCCAAGTCGGTCAAATATTGCTGCAGTCGTTGCTGCGCTTTCTCAGGATTGCGGTCATGGGTGATATCGGAAGCGGCGGCGTGCAGCCGGGTACTGAAATAATCGATCCAGATGCGCGCTTTGGCGCGCTGCAATAAATCGGCCGGCATGAGCCGGACCTGAGAAAACTTTTCGTCAAGGTATTCGTCGATGATGGCCGACTCGTAAATAATCCCGTGGCCGTCGACCAAGACCGGCACCTTGCCGTAAGGATTCTTACGGGTCAAATCGTCGGGCTTATTCTTCAGATCCACTTCGATCAGCTCGTAAGGAATTTCTTTCTCTGCCAGGACAATCCTTGTCCGGTGTGCATAGGGTCAGGTGTGGCAGGAATATAGTTTCATCTGTTACCTCCTGTTTGAGCTTAATTATCACTGCCAAATGGTTTAGGCAATTCTTAGGTGTTCAAACCGTTCTCGAACCATTTTAACGTCGGACTTTTGAACGGCTTGAACGAATTACCGGCGCTTTGCGGTTTGAATGCCGAGCCGATCCTGGAGAGCATCGCCGAGGAGATTCAGCGCGAAGACGGTGAGCATGAGGGCGATGCCTGGATAGGTGGTGAGGTGGGGCGCGACGAGGAGAAACTGACGCCCTTCATTCAGCATTGAGCCCCACGATGGAGTCGGGGGCGCGACTCCGAGGCCCAAAAAACTCAAGCTGCCTTCGGCAACAATTGCCGCGGCCAGGCCAAACGTGGCTTGGATCGCAATTGGTGGCAACAGATTCGGCAAGAGATGGAGCACGATGATCCGCTGCGGCCGGCATCCGAGTGCGCGCGCGGCGCTAACAAAGTCTCTTTCGCGCAGCGAAAGAATCTCACCGCGAACGAGCCGCGCGTAGCCGGTCCAACCGATCAAAGCAAGTGCGACAATCACGTGATCGAGCCCCGGGCCCAGAACTGCGCTGAAAGCGATGGCGAGTAAGATACCCGGAAATGCCATCAAAATATCAATGAGCCTCATACACAGCAGATCGGCAATACCGCCGGCGTATCCCGAGAGGGAACCCACTCCGACGCCGATCAGAAGCGAAAGCGCTACGGTCGAGGCTCCGACGAGAAGAGAAATACGGGCGCCAAAGATAATCCGACTCAGCATGTCCCGTCCGAGCTTGTCGGTGCCAAGAAGATGCTGCGCCGAGTGGGTGATCAGATCCTGTTCGAGATTTTGCTGGAGCGGATCATAGGGGCTCACGAGCGGCGCAAACAGGGCTACGCTGGTAAACAGCAACAATAGCGCCGCTCCGGCATAGAGCCAAAACCTAGTTTCCATAGGTGATGCGCGGATCCACCCACCGGTAAATGAGATCCGTGATGAAATTCAGGAAGACATAGGAAAGCGCGATCGCCAAAACGCAGCCTTGCACCAGCGGATAATCGCGCATCTCGATCGCCTGCATCGTCAGACGTCCAATTCCCGGCCAGCTAAAAATCGTTTCGGTTATCAAAGATCCCGCCAAAAGGCTACCGAACTGAAGACTGACAATCGTGACCAGCGAGAGCAGGGCATTACGCAAGGTATGTTTCAGCCAGACCGAGCGCTCGCTCAAACCCTTGGCGCGAGCCGTTTGCACATAGTCCTCGCCCAGCACGCGCAGCAGGTTCGCCCGTAAGATACGAATCAAAAGCGCCGTCATCCCGAGTCCGAGAGTTAAGGCCGGCAAAATCAAATGATCCGGACCGCCGCGCCCGGATACGGGTAGCCAGCCGAGTTGGATCGAGAAAATGATCATGACCAAAGGCCCGAGCCAAAAATTGGGGATCGAGAGTCCAAGCAGAGAAAAAATCAGAGTGGCACGATCGCTCCATCTGCCGCACCGGACCGCAGACCAGATAGCCAGCGGGAACGAAATCACGAGCGCGGTGCTCATTGCGCAGAGCGCCAGCTCGAGCGTTGCGGGATAGCGCGCGCGGACCATAGCGGCAACGCTGCGACCCTCATACAGCGATTGGCCGAGATCGCCGCGCAAAAAATTGATCAGAAAAGAGCGGTATTGCTCGGGTAATGGTTGGTTCAATCCAAGGATCTGGCGCAGCTCTTGGCGATCGGCTGGGCTGGCAGTTTCGCCCAGCATAATATCGACGGGATCGCCGGGAGTCAGATGGATGAACAAAAACACTAAAGTCAGCACTCCGAATAAGGTCGGCAACAAGAGAGCTAAGCGGTAAAGAAGATAGCGCTTCATTGAGTGTTGGCCCAGCGGGTCTGTTTCAATGAGATCATTTCGCCATCGGGATAGGGTATAAAATTTTGCACGGTCGGTTTTTTGACGATCACATTCTTCCACCACCAGAGTGGCACATAGGGAAGATCCTCAGCGAGAATTTTTTGCGCCCGGGCATAAATCTGTCGCCGTTCCTTTTGGTTGGTAATGGCTCGGCCCTGCTCGAGCAAACGATCAAGTTCGGGATTGCTATAGTGGCCACGATTGTCGCCCGCTGGCGGAAAATTCGAGGAATGAAAAATCTGAAACAAAATATCGGGATCCAGGACGCCAACCCAGGCAAGCGAGTAAAGATGAAAATTGCCTTTTTTGATATCGCTATAAAATGCCGCCCACTCGTAACTACGAACATCCAACTCGATGCCAACCTTTTGCAACTGTTCTTTGATGGCTTCGGCGACCCGCCGGCGCAAATCGATGTTGGTGGTTTTGAAGGACAACGTAAAACGCGGTAAGGGTCCGTCGCCGTCAGGATCAGGAAAACCGGCTTCGTCGAGGAGTTGTTTGGCGCGCTCGGGATCGTAAGGCCAATGCTGGAGATTTTCCTCGTACGCCCAATTGAGCGGTGAGAGCACCCCTCCGGCAACCGTTCCCATCCCTTTCAAAATATGCCGAACTAAACGGTCACGATCGATGGCGTACGCCAATGCACGGCGGACTTTCACGTTTTTTAGAATTGGGTGGGTCAGGTTGATACCAATGTATTGAAAGGTTGTGCCGAGATAGGTGCCGACATCCGCACCGGTATTTCTCTCGAGCCACGGCACCATGTCAGGCTCGATGTCATTCTGCATCAGGTCGATGTTGCCCTTTTTGAATTCCAGCACGCGCACCAGAGCATCCGGTATGATTCTGAATGTGACCCCGGCAAGAGCTGGCGCTTGTTCCCAGTAGTGCGGATTTCTTTTAAGCGTGATCTGCTCTCCGGGCTCTGCCGCTTCCAACATAAACGGACCGGACCCTGGCGGAGCTTGGGTCGGCACGGCGGGATTTGCCGGCGAAGCCGCGGGTACGATTCCGAGGGTGAGCTGCTCGATGAAAGGCGAATGAGGCGCAAAGAGATGGAAACGGAGCTGGTAAGCCCCTGTCTGTTCGATGGCGCCAAGGGGCTTCAGATTGCCGCGTTTCGGCGAGCGGTTCTTGGGATCCAATATCGATTCATAGGTGAATTTTACGTCCGCAGCAGTGAGCGGCTGGCCATTTTGAAATTTGACATCACGGCGTAAGTCGATGCCGTAGGTGCGGTCATTTATCAGGCGTAAGCTTTCCGCGAGCTCAGGCCGTAATCGCGACTGTGGATCAGCACGGAGCAAAGAATTGTAAATCAAGTTGCCTATACGGACGCCATTGGCATCGGTGGCATAACGCGGGTCGAGCTGAAGCGGATAGCTTTCAATCGCCGCGATCAGATAACCCGATGAACGATCCCTGTGCGTTGGCCGGCAGGCCGCGATCAAAAACGTAAAGGCGACAGCGAAAGAAACAAAGTAAAGCGAACGCCGCAATATATTCTCGGAAAAATTTTGACTGAAAATAGCCTGTTTGCTAAGATCAGGCAAATTTTTTTGGCCTTGGGTGGATTGATGGTTCTCTTGCATGTGTTTTGGCTCTTGATTGTGAGCGCTCTTGGATTCGCGAGCCCGCTTCGGGCGCAGGAACCGCCGTTTCCCGTGCCGGACGGCCTAGAAGGCGCGGTGAGTTTCTGGAAACAGATTTTTGCCCAGTACAGCACCAATGAAGTTGTGCTGTTTGATCCGGTCGATCCCTGCACAATCTACACTCTGGTGCGCGCCGTCGATAACGAGGAAGGGCGCGCATTGCTTGAAAAAGAGCGCGCTCGCGTGATCGCCGAGTACGATCTCGCCGATGACGAAAGCCGGATTCGGAGCCAACGCGGTGCCAAGGAACATTTTACCGAGGGGCTTAAGATCGCCGGTCGTTACATCTCTGCGATGAAAAAAATATTTCGCGGCGAAGGCTTGCCAGTGGAACTGGTCTATCTGCCGCTCGTGGAATCCTCTTTCAATATATTGGCTCGCTCGGGCGCAGGTGCAGTGGGCATGTGGCAGTTCATGCCGGACACGGGCAAGAAATTTTTGCGGATTGACGGTAATATCGACGAGCGGAGGGATCCCTTCGAGTCCACCAAAGCGGCGGCACGCTTGCTTAAAGAAAACTACCGGCTGCTAGGAACTTGGCCTCTGGCCATTACCGCCTATAACCACGGGACCGACGGAATATTTCGTGGCATCAAAGCGGTCGAATCGGATAATATCGTCGACCTGATCCGCCAGTATCAGTCGCCGACGTTTGGCTTCGCATCGAAAAACTTCTACGCCGAGTTTCTTGCGGTCGTAGAACTCGCAACCAACAAGGACGTGTACTTTCCATTTTTGCGCTTTCACTCTCCGGTGACTCTTCGCGGGGTGGCAACCAAGCGCCAAATACCGCTTCGTTCGGTGTTGACGCCGGCAGCTATTTCGTCGAGCGATTTTTTCCAGTGGAATCCAGCCCTGGATGCAGCCGCAACTATGCTTCCGGGCGGCTACCGGATCAAACTCCCGCCGGATAAAGTGGATGATTTCCTCGCCGCTGAACGCCGGGTCGTGACGCCAGCCTCGAAAGCGCGGGGAAAATCTGTGACGAAGAGTTCCGACAGGCCGAAGCGCGTTGTTGCGGCAGCACGGCGAAATAGTCAGCCGCCTAAAGTTTCTATCGGCCGTGGATCACGCGCTGGCGTGAAGTTAGCTGCACAGTAAGTTTCTATTCGCATCCCATCGCACAACAGCTCCGAAATCCGGGTATTTCTCACTCCACCGGGTGACTTGGCTGACTTGAAGGCGGGTAGGGTTAGCTTATAATGACCCTGCCGATGGACGCGCTACTTATCGAGTTAACCGCTGCAGTGTATTTGATCGCGGCGGGCAGCTTGTTTCTTTACCTCTTTCGCGGCAACGTGGCGTCTCGTTTGCCGGCGGCGCTTTTGCTCGCCGGATTTGCAGTGCATTCCGTAGCGCTGAGCCGACTTTTCGTCAGTCAAGGCTTTGCTGCAGTCGCGCTGATGGGTGACGCGCTGCTTTTTAATAGTTGGCTCATGGTCGGCATATATTTGCTGATTCACCTGAAATACCGTCTCACTGTGCTGGGCGGCATTATCGCTCCTTTGGCGTTTCTCATGACCTTTGCTGCCGTTGCCGTGAACCACGGCGCCACCGAAGTGCCGCCCGGATTTCAAACGTTCTGGCTGCCCTTGCACGTGACCCTCGCATTTCTCGGCAACGCGGTTTTTGCCTTGGCTTTCGGCGTGAGCTTGATTTATCTCCTACAAGAGCGCCACCTGAAGCATAAGAAACTGACACTCGTGATGAAGCGATTTCCGCCTCTGGAATCATTGGATCGCCTCAACTACAAACTTCTCATGTGGGGCTTTCCTTTGATGACTTTAGGAATTCTCACGGGAAGCTTATGGGCGGGTATCCACTGGGGCGACTATTGGTCGTGGGACCCGCGGCAGATTTCCTCTGCGATCGTCTGGTTGCTTTATGGAACGCTCTTGCACGGCCGCATTACCGCCGGGCTGAGGGGTAAAAAGGCGGCACTGCTCACAATGGTCGGTTTTTGCGTCGTGCTGGGTTATTTTCTGTGGGGGGATGCCATTTTCCCGAGCCGGCATGGAGGGCGCTTCGAATAGCCGTGCAAAAACAGATTGTCATCGTTGGGTTGAATCATCGGACCGCGCCCATTGACGTGCGCGAAAGCGTGGCGTTCGAAAACTCCTACGTGGCCGAAGCGCTGACCCGCCTTCATGGCTATCCATCCATTCTCGAGGGCGTCATTCTGTCCACCTGCAACCGAGTTGAAGTCATTGGAGCTGCTGCGGAGGAGAGCTCGGCTTTGAGCGAAATTGCGTCATTTCTCGCGGCGCAAAAAGCGCAGCGACATGCCGCCGCGCTCGATGAGCATATTTATACCTACCGGGGCGCCGACGCCGTGCGCCATTTGTTCCGCGTCGCCGCGAGCTTGGATTCCATGGTCGTCGGCGAACCGCAGATTCTCGGCCAGCTGAAACAATACTACGATGCCGCGCAACGAGCGGGCACGGTGGGCGCCGTGCTGCATCGGCTGTTCCATCGGTCTTTCTCCGTGGCGAAGCGGGTGCGCAGTGAAACCGGGATTGGCAGCGGTGCGGTATCGGTCAGTTCCGTGGCGGTGGACTTGGCCAAACGGATCTTCGACCGCTTCGACGATAAAACGGTGATGTTGATCGGTGCCGGCAAGATGGGTGACCTCATGGCGCGCCATCTGCAGAGCGTCGGCATTCAAACACTGATGGTCACCAACCGCACGTTCGAGCGGGCGCTGACGGTTGCGGAAAAAATCCAGGGCAATCCAATTCGCTTCGAAGACTTTGTTCGGTATCTCGCGATGTGTGACCTCGTGATCGGTTGCGCGGGCGTGCCGGAGGTATTGATCGATGCCGCTACGGTCGAAAAGGTTCTACGCGAACGAAAACACAAGACCATGTTGTTTCTTGACATCGGCGACCGGCGCAATTTCGATCCGCTGATCAACGATCTCGACAATGTTTATTTGTACAATATCGATGATCTCAAAAGCGTCGCCGATGAAAATTTGCAGGAGCGCGCCAGCGAAGCCGAAAAAGCCGAGGAGATCGTGCGGGAGGAAGCGCAGAGTTTTGTCCGGTGGCTAGCGTCCCTGGAGCAGGTACCCACGATAACGGCACTGCGCCAGCGCTTCGAAGAGATCCGCCAGCGCGAGATCGAAAAATCGCTGGGCGGAAATCTCAAGGACCTTTCCGCAGAGCAGCGTGTCGCCGTGCAGGAAATGACCACGGCAATGGTCAACAAGATGCTGCACGGACCCATTTCTCAGCTCAGGAAAAATTCCGTCAACGAAGACGAAGACGGGACGCTCTATGTCGCCGCTTTGAGAAAACTGTTCAATCTGGAGAAACCGTGAGCCGACTCCGGATCGGTTCCCGCGGCAGCACGCTGGCCTTGGCTCAAGCGAGCTGGGTGAAACGACAGATTGAAGAACATCTTCCGGAGCTTCAGGTCGAGCTGCGCACGATCAGGACTGGCGGCGACCGCTTTATCGATGCGCCGATCAAAGAAATCGGCGGCAAAGGAATTTTCACCAAAGAAATCGAAGAAGCTTTGACCGGCGGAGAAATTGACCTGGCGGTTCATTCACTCAAGGATTTGCCGACCCAATTGCCCCCCGGTCTGATACTTGCCGCTGTGCCAAAGAGAGAAGACGCGCGGGACGTGCTGATCAGCCGAAGCAGCGCTACGCTTCCGGACCTGCCGCAGAATGCCACCATCGCCACGGGGAGCTTGCGCCGCAAGGCGCAGCTGCTCGCGTATCGCGCGGATTTGCAGATCGCGCCGCTGCGGGGCAACATAGATACTCGGCTAAAAAAACTCGACAACGGAGAATTCGATGCCGTGGTTTTGGCGGCTGCCGGCCTCCGGCGCATTGGGCGCGACAATTACATCACCCAATTCCTGCCCGACGAAATATGTGTGAGCGCAGTGGGGCAAGGCGCGCTTGGTATCGAAGCACGCGATGAAACCGACCTGCGCGAGCGCTTGGTGTTTCTGCATGATGCGCAGACATTTGCCGAAGTGGCTGCGGAGCGGGCCTTTGCCGACCGCCTCGGCAGCGGCTGTCATGTGCCGATCGGCGCCCGGGCGCGGGTTCTCGGGAACGAGCTAAAGATCATTGCTGTCGTTGCCAGTTTAGAGGGACAAAAAATCTGCCGTGGTGAGATTGTCGGTCACGTGAGTGAGGCGGTCGAATTGGGGCAAAACCTCGCGGGCCGGCTGACCAGCGAAGGAGCAGATAAGCTGCTGGCACCGTTCAGGCGATGATGGATTCAGATGGTAGCCGCGAATAATGCAAATCTTCTCGTCGCAAAAGCCGCTTGCCGGTAAACGAATCGTCATTACGCGAGCGCGCAAACAGGCGGAAACCGTGGCCCGCTCGATTGAGGAGCTCGGCGGCGACGTGATCGACTTCCCGACCATTGAAATTTGTCCGCCGGAAAGCTTTGCCGAGTTCGATGCCGCCCTCGATAAACTCAGTCTTTATGATTGGGTGATATTTACCAGCGTCAATAGCGTCGAACCTTTTCTCGAGCGTCTCAAGCTCAGAGGAAAAACCGCTGAAGCGCTGAGCGCGCACAAAGTCGGCGCGATCGGTGCGGAAACGGCAAAACGATTGGAAGCTGCACGGATTCGCGCCTCTCTCGTCCCCGAGCGCTACCAAGCCGAAGGGATTTTAGATGCGATCTCACCTGAAGAAATCTGTGGCAAACGAGTGCTGATTCCCCGAGCGGCCGAAGCACGGGAAATTCTGCCCGCTACCTTGCGAAAATGGGGCGCGGTGGTTGATGTGGTCGTGGCCTATCGGACCGAGCTGCCGTGCCTTGATGTCCGCCCATTGTCGGACTTGCTCGTCGAGCGCAAAGTCGATGTCATTACCTTCACAAGCTCGAGCACGGTGCGGAATTTTGTCCGGCTTTTCGGCGGTAGAAAGCTTGGCGAGATTGCCCGCGGAAGCACGATCGCTTGCATCGGCCCAATTACGGCCGCAACCGTCGAGGAGCTGGGCGGCCGAGCCGATATCGTTGCGGATCAGTTTACGGTCAAAGACATGTTGCGCGCCATCGTTGAGCATTTTCAGACTAGTTCCAAAGCGAACCGTCGAACGGGTTCTGAAGTTATTTGATATTCCGTCATGCGGTCTTCGGCAGTGCTCAACATAAACGCCAACCGGAAGCTAGGGTTTTTGAATTTGATGATAACCACTCTGTAGGCGCCGCCATCACAACATTCTAACTTCACTTAGCTGGAGCGGATCATGAAGTTCCCAATCTACCGACCGAGAAGGCTACGGCGTAACGAAAGATTCAGAAATTTGATCAGAGAAACGACCCTGCAGCCCAAAAACTTGATCTATCCGCTGTTCATCGGGCCAGGCAGAGATAAGGCCGAGCCGGTTTCGTCCATGCCGGGGGTGGCGCAGTTGAGCGTTGATCGAGCGACTCGCGAAGCGGAAGAGGTCAACTCGCTGGGCATCTCCGCGGTGATTCTATTCGGCATCCCAAAACAGAAAGACGCCTTCGGCAGTGAAGCCTACGCTGCGGATGGAGTCGTCCAGCAGGCAATTTACGCGATCAAAGAAAAAATCCCGGAGCTGCTCGTAATCACGGACGTTTGCCTTTGCGAGTATACCGATCACGGTCATTGCGGCGTGGTGAAAAACGGCGAGGTCGATAATGACAGCACGCTGGAATTGCTGGCCAAGGAGGCGCTATCCCATGCGGAAGCTGGCGCTGATATTATTGCGCCATCGGACATGATGGATGGACGGGTCGCGGCGATTCGTAAAATACTCGACGATCACCATTTTCAGCAGACCCCGATCATGGCGTATGCGGCCAAATATGCTTCGGGCTTTTATGGTCCCTTCAGGGAGGCCGCGGAATCAACGCCGCAATTCGGCGATCGTCGCTCGTATCAGATGGACCCGGCCAATGCCGAGGAGGCATTACGCGAAGTCGACCTCGACATTCGCGAGGGCGCGGATATTGTCATGGTCAAGCCGGCGCTGGCGTATCTCGATATCATCTACCGGGTCAAAGAGAAGTTCGGTTATCCGCTGGCGGCCTACAATGTGAGCGGCGAATATTCCATGATCAAGGCGGCGGGCCAGAACGGCTGGATTGAAGAGAGCCGGATCATGATGGAAGTGTTGTTTGCGATCCGCCGGGCCGGCGCGGACATGATTCTTTCCTACTTCGCCAAGGATGCTGCGCGACTGCTGGACAGTTAGCCATTACCGTTCTAAAGCAAATTCCACAAATCCTTAATTTTCCGGTTTAGCGTTCGCTCGCATTCCGCCTCCCGGCCGTCGGTGTGCACCTGTGATTCGGAAAACCGAAAAATCAGAACCCTGGCGGATTTGATCAGCCGTACGATGAAGGTATTCGAATCGGCATCGAACTCGACCGTGATGCCGATCTCAGAATCGATGCGCTTGGCGATTGCGCTGGCCCACCGTTGGATCTCGGCGGCAGCCGCATCGCCTCGTTGCGAGCTCAACATGAAGCGAGCAGATGAGCTATGCGTTATTTCTTTTTGTAAAGCGCGTCGATAAAACCGCTTTGATCGAGCTCCCGAATGAAGCTCATATCGACGAATTGCTCGGGTTTGGCGGTCTTCGCTCTGGGATCTCGCTCGGCAATATCATCGAGAACGGTTTTGAGTCCTTCGAGACTGGGATACTGCTTCTTGGGGTACATGGTTTCCGTCATCACGTTCTCGTAGCTTTTCTCCAATGTTTCCCGATCGAGACCACTGCCCATGTAGTGGCTGAGGGCCTTGATCGTAGCCTCTTTATCGGTCCACATCTTGTGCACCGCCTCCACGTGCGCTCGAACGTAGCGGCGTACGATGTCGGGATTTGCCTTGATGTATTTCCGGGTTGTCGCTGCGCCCGTATGTTGAAAAATTAGACCCATCTTGGCTACGTCCGCAACAATGGCCAAGCCTTTCTTTTCGGCAATGAAGCTGGAGGGCGGATTGATGACCGATGCGCTGACGCGACCCGTCAGAGCCGCGCTCAGCCGCTCAGGGCCGCTGCCAACCTGGACTAGAGTGACGTCCTTT
>Ga0207683_10001099_pt1 | contig 24626 bp, 22 predicted proteins | sample KBSM73metaG_FD_184333 | JGI IMG/M metagenome (GOLD analysis project Ga0207683, IMG submission 184333) | Miscanthus rhizosphere microbial communities from Kellogg Biological Station, Michigan, USA - KBS M7-3 metaG (SPAdes) (version 2) | ecosystem: Host-associated > Plants > Roots > Rhizosphere >... | reverse complement strand
AAGCTCGACGTGCTGTCCACCAAAGCCGTCGATGCGTTTGCGAAGACGGTCGTCAAGGAATTCGGCGCTCCCGATATCATCGCCAATGTCGCGGGCTATGTGCACCAGGGCACGGTGCTCGAATGCTCGGAGAAGGACTGGGATTTTTCCTTCGACCTCAACGTCAAATCCATGCACCGCATCATCAAGGCATTTCTGCCTGCGATGCTGAAGAAAGGTGGCGGTTCCATCATTAACATGTCGTCCGGGGTCTCCTCCATCAAAGGTCTGCCCAACCGTTACGCCTATGGTGCGACCAAAGCCGCCGTCATCGGACTAACGAAAGCGGTTGCCGCCGACTTCATCACCAAAGGCATCCGTTGCAACGCGATTTGCCCGGGCACCATCGTGTCGCCATCGTTCGAAGACCGCGTCAAAGTGGTGTCTCAAACGACGAGAAAACCGCTCAAACAGGTCAGGGAAAACTTCATCGCCCGCCAGCCGATGGCGCGGCTGGGCACCGCCGAGGAAGTCGCTGCGCTGGCGCTTTTCCTGGCGTCGGATGAATCGAGCTATATCACCGGCCAGCCTCACCTCGTGGATGGCGGCCTGGCGCTCTAATGGGCGCTCGTCAACCTCAAGTCGGGCTTGCTTTTCGAAGGGCGAAAGCCCGATGATTTACCTTGCGCGGGTGTTCCAGAGCGGCCCATCCGCGCAAATGATGCCGAAACCATAGAGAAACAAGCGGGAAAAACCGCTGCAGTCAGGGAGGAATGAATGGCTTCGGTCGCGATCCGCGACGTTCGAAAGGCCTTCGGCAGTGCGCACGTCATTCATGGCGTCGACATCTCGATCCGCGACGGTGAATTCGTCGTGCTGGTCGGTCCGTCCGGCTGCGGCAAATCAACACTGCTGCGGATGATCGCCGGGCTGGAGAACATCACCGGCGGCGAGATCCGGATCGGTGACCGTGTCGTCAACAAGCTGCCGCCGAAAGAGCGCGACGTTGCGATGGTATTTCAGAACTACGCGCTCTACCCGCACATGACCGTCGCAGCCAACATGGCCTTCTCCATGAAACTGCGCGGTGCCCCGAAGAGCGAGATCGATGAACGCGTCAATCGCGCTGCTGCTATCCTTGGCCTGACGCAATTGCTCGAGCGTTTTCCACGTCAGCTGTCCGGTGGCCAGCGTCAGCGCGTCGCCATGGGCCGCGCTATCGTGCGCGACCCGCAGGTGTTTCTCTTTGACGAGCCGTTGTCCAATCTTGACGCCAAACTTCGCGTTCAGATGCGCACGGAGATCAAGGAGCTGCACCAGCGCCTGAAGACCACCACCATTTACGTGACGCATGATCAGATCGAGGCCATGACCATGGCCGACAAGATCGTTGTTATGCACGACGGACGCGTTGAACAGATCGGTGCGCCGCTGGAACTGTACGATAGACCCGACAATCTTTTTGTCGCGGGTTTTATCGGCTCACCCGCCATGAACATGCTCAAGGGCCGCATTAGCGTGAACGGCAGCGCGGCGTTCGAGGCGCCAGCTGGCGTTACGTTTTCTCTCAGCAACGCACCCACCGGCAGTGACGGACGCCCCGCGATTTATGGTGTGCGTCCCGAACATTTTTCACTGTCGGACGACGGGGCTGACGCCGTGGTTCAGGTCGTCGAACCCACGGGCTCCGAGCTTCAGGTGGTCGCGACACTCGGCGACAGCGAAATAATCGCGGTGTTCCGCGAACGACATCAGTTCAAGCCGGGTGACAAGATCCGGCTAAAGCCAGACCCGCGGCTTATTCATTTGTTTGACGAGACGACGGGTAAGCGTCTCACCAACTAAAAAAGCAGAGGGAGAAACAAGCATGAGCTACCTAACGCGCCGCGCTCTCGTAAAAGGCGGCACCGCAGTCGCAGCGGCCAGCGTATTGACCGGTCCGGCTCTCCTCGAGTGGGCAAAGGCCTGGGCACAGAACGCACCCTGGAAACCCGAAAAAGGCGCCAAGCTTTCGATGCTGCGCTGGAAATATTTTGTCCAGGCCGAAGACGATGCGTTCGTCAAGCTGATCGAGGCGTTCAGCAAGGCGACTGGCGTGCCGGTCGAAATCTCGCGCGAATCGTACGAAGACGTTCAGCCCAAGGCTTCGGTCGCCGCCAACACCGGTACCGGGCCTGACCTGTTCTGGGGCCTCTATTCGTTGCCGCACCTGTTCCCGCAAAAGTGCATGGATGTTTCGGACGTCACCGACTACCTCGGCAAGAAGTACGGCGGTTGGGTTGAAAGCGCGGTGCAATACGGCAAAAGCGGAAATAAATGGATCTGTGTCCCGATCTGCTACTCGGGCAACATGGTCAACTATCGCCTCGAGGCGTCGAAGAAGGCCGGCTTCTCCAAGATTCCCGACAAGACGGATGGCTTCCTCGAATACGCGAAGGCCATGAAGAAAAACAACACGCCGGGCGGCTTTGCGCTCGGCCATGCCTCGGGCGACGGCAACGGTTGGGTGCATTGGTGCCTGTGGTCGCACGGCGGCAATACTGTCGACAAAGCCGACAAGGTGATCATCAATTCGCCGGAAACCGCCAAGGCTCTCGAATACGCCAAGGCCCTCTATGCCGAGATGATTCCGGGTGTCGCCTCGTGGAACGATGCGTCGAACAACAAGGCGTTCCTGGCCGGTGAAATCAATTGGACCGATAACGGCATTTCCATCTACGTCGCGGCCCAAAAGGATCCGACCAAGAAGAATATTGCCGAGGACATGGACCACTCGTTCTGGCCTACCGGACCCATCGGAAAGCCCACCGAACTGCACCTGATGTATCCGGTACTGGGAATGACCTACACGAAGTACCCGCAGGCGTGTAAGGCCCTGATGGCGTTCATGCTGGAAGCGGACAACTTCAATCCCTGGATCGAATCCGCGCAGGGCTACCTCACGCATTGCCTCAACGCCTACGACAAGAACCCGGTGTGGACGGCCGATCCGAAGCGCGCGCCGTTCCGTGAAGCGGCCAAGCGCTCGCTCACGGCAGGCGGCCTCGGTTCAGTCGGCGAGAAAGCGGCAACCGCAATCGCCGACTTCGTCGTGCTCGACATGTTTGCGAACTACTGCACCGGCCGCGAGGACGTGAAGGGGTCGATCGCAATCGCCGATCGGCAGCTCAAGCGGATCTATCGCTAAGGACAGCAGCCGGCGGGAGCCTGAACTTCCCGCCGGCCAATTTCCCAAGACTAGACAAGGGAACGATATCGTAATGGCGATTGCGCTCGACAGCCGGCCGATGAGGGATGTGACGGCCTGGAATCAGCTCAAGACCAACCGCAATTGGCTGGCGATCTGGTTCATGCTGCCGGCGGCGGCGTTCCTGATCCTCTTCCTCGCCTACCCGCTTGGCCTCGGCGTCTGGCTGTCGTTCACCGACGCGAGGCTCGGCCGTGACGGCATCTTTGTGGGTTTCGAAAATTACGAATATCTATGGGAAGATTCGATCTTCTGGTTGTCTGTCTTCAACACGCTGCTCTACACGAGCGTAGCCAGCATCATAAAATTCGCCGTTGGGCTTTATCTCGCACTGCTGTTGAACGAGAGACTCCCGTTCAAGGCCATCATCCGCGCGGTTGTTCTGATCCCCTTCATCGTGCCGACCGTGCTGTCGGCAATAGCGTTCTGGTGGCTATTCGATCCGCAGTTCTCCATCATCTCGTGGTCACTCAAGAAAATGGGCCTGATCACGGCCAATATTGATTTCCTCGGCGACGTCTGGAATGCGCGCTGGTCGGTGATCTTCGCCAATATCTGGCGCGGCGTGCCGTTCGTTGCCATCACTCTGCTGGCGGGCTTGCAGACGGTCTCGCCGTCTCTTTACGAGGCGGCAACGATCGATGGCGCCACGACCTGGCAACGCTTCCGCTACATCACTTACCCGCTGCTGACGCCGATCATCGCGGTCGTGATGACGTTTTCGGTGCTGTTCACCTTCACGGACTTTCAGCTGATTTGGGTGATGACGCGCGGTGGACCGGTCAACGCGACGCACCTGATGGCCACGTTCTCCTATCAACGCGCGATCATGAGCGGCTATCTGGGCGAGGGAGCCGCAATTTCGACCGCGATGATCCCGTTCCTGCTCGGCGCAATTCTGGTTTCCTGGTTCGGCCTGCAGCGCCGAAAATGGCAACAGGGCGAAAGCAATGACTGATGCGCTCGCCGAAAAAGCTGCAACGCCGAGGGACGTGCTGACCGGCTCGGCGCCGCTTGCCGATGAATCCGAGGGCATGAGCTATCTGCAAAGCTTGCCGCGGCAGCTTGTCACCGTCTACCTGCCGCTCTCGCTCATTCTGTTTGTGCTCCTGTTTCCGTTCTACTGGATGGCACTCACATCGGTGAAACCCGACGAGCAACTGCTCGATCTGGAAACCTACAGCCCGTTCTGGACATGGAATCCAACGTTCAAGCACGTTTACAAGCTGCTGTTCGAGACCGACTACCCAATCTGGTTGTGGAACACGATGCTGGTGGCAATCTGCGCGACGGCGCTGTCGATCATCGCCAGCGTACTCGCTGCCTATGCGATCGTGCGGCTTCGCTACAAAGGCGCGCAGTGGGTTGGCGGCGCCATTTTCCTTGCTTACCTGGTGCCTCCGTCGATTCTTTTCATTCCGCTGTCGACGGTCGTTTTTCAATACGGCTTGTTCGACACGCCGTTTGCTTTGATCCTGACCTACCCGACGATCCTCATTCCGTTCTCGACCTGGTTGCTGATGGGCTACTTCAAGACCATCCCGTTCGAGCTCGAGGAATGTGCGCTCATTGACGGCGCCAGCCGCTGGCAAATTCTTACGCGCATTGTTCTGCCGCTTGCCGTCCCTGGCCTGATATCGGCTTTCATCTTCTGCTTCACACTGTGCTGGAACGAGTTTATCTACGCTCTCACTTTCATCTCCTCGACGCAGTACAAGACCGTGCCGGTCGCGATTGTGACGGCGCTTGTTGACGGCGACATTTACCGGTGGGGTTCATTGATGGCGGGCGCGATGATCGGCTCCCTGCCCCTGGTCATACTTTATGCGTTCTTCGTCGAGCACTACGTCTCCGCAATGACCGGCGCCGTCAAGGAATAAGCCCTTATTTCTCTTCAGATAATTTGATCGCCTCCGCCGGCAGCCCGATATGACCGCGCGACAGGAACTTTCTGCGTCCTGCGCCGTTTAGCGCAGGGCGTCTCAGGAGGTTTTATTTTGCGACCTGCGCTCCGCGGACTTCGTGTTCAAGCGTCCGCGCCTCCCCCGCCATCTTTCACATCACCGCAAAGAGGGAACCATGAATCGTACGGGTATCATGGGAATGCTTATTACGTTGCTTCTGACAGCCTTCGTATCGTCACCTGCTGACGCCTATCACTCACGTCGCGGCCACCATCACAGTCAACACCTGTCCTATCGCGGAGCTGATGCCTGCACATTCACGAATGACGGGCGAAGCGTCTGCGGAACAGGCGCAAGCTACCGGACTTCAGCCACTCGGGCCGTTGATGCGGTCGGAAACAGAACGTACGCCATGGCGGAAACCGGAAGCATTATAGGTTCGCGTCCGGCCGGCTGCCCCAATCGCTATTGCGGCTGCGGACTTCGCATGTATCTCGGCTTGTCCGATGTACGACTGAACCTTGCGTCCAATTGGGCGCGCTTGCTTCCGCGCGAGTCCGGTCCACGACCCGGACTTGCCGCAGTGAGAAGCGGCCACGTCATGTACATAGAGTCGGCCGCCGGCAACGGCCAATGGATGATCCGTGACTACAATTCCGGTGGCGGACTATCGCGGATGCACGTGCGCGACGTGCGTGGCTATATCTTCGTCAATCCGCGTGGTGGGATGGCAAGGGGATAACCAGCGAGCGTAGACGAGGCTTATTGCCAGATGGTTCTGGCGGCCTCGACCACGCGCGCCAGTTTCGCCCGCTCATCCGCTTCATTGATCGGATTGCCAGCGACTGTGCTGGCAAATCCGCACTGAGGGCTGATCGCGAGCCGATCGAGATCAATATAGCGGGCGGCATCTTCCGCGCGTTGCTTGAGATCACGCAGGCTTTCGAGCACAGGCGTTTTCGTGCTGACGAGACCGAGCACGACACCCTTGCTCTTCGGGACAAAACGCAGCGGCGCAAAATCGCCGGCGCGGGACGTATCGTATTCAAGCAGAAAATGATTGACGTTGGTCTGCGCAAAGAAGCGCTCAGCCACCGACTCATAACCACCGGCTCCGAGATAGTGGCCTTTGAAATTGCCGCGACACATGTGCACGCCGATCGTCACGTCAGCCGGACACTTGCTTACGGCCTGATTGATGCCCGCGATGTACAAATCGACAAGCGCATCGGGGTTGCTGCCCGACCGCTTGACCTCATCGCAAATGGCCGGGTCGCATAACAGTGCGACCGCGACTTCGTCGAGCTGCACATAGCGGCATCCTGCCTTCGCCAGCTCCGCGATCTCTTCCTGAAAGATCCTCGCCAGATCGGTGAAAAATTCATTCGCGTCGGGATAAATTGTTCGGTCCGCGAAATCGTTACACCGGTAGAAATGCATGGTCGATGGCGCAGGCATTGTGATCTTGCCGGTCACTTTCGTGACCGTGCGCAGAAAGTCGAACTCATCGAGGGCGAGCGCCTGGACGTGTCTTATCTTGCCCTGCGCGTAAGGCGCGGTGAACTCGACCTCATGGCCGGCATCATTGCGAAACTTGAACGATGCGGGCTTGATGCTGAAACCTTCCGTCCGCTCGACGAAGCGCCCCCAATAGGAGCCGCGCCGGAATTCTCCGTCCGTGACAACGTTAAGCCCCACGCTCTCCTGCAGCGTCACAACATCGCGAATGCATTCATCCTGCAGCTTTTTGAATTCGGCGTCGCCGATCTCTCGGCTCGCGTGCTGGCGAAACGCCTGGCGCAGGATCTGTGGGCGCAGCAAGCTTCCCACATGATCGGCGCGGAACGGCGGACGGCCTTGAGCGGATGGCATTCGACCTCCCGTATTTTCTATAGGTCAATAGATGGAATTTAGATTGCCGGCATGGCACAAGACAATGCTTCTGTTTGGCGGCCGGCGCTTATTTGAGCTTTTGCCCACTCTGGCCATCTGATGAGATGTCGCTGATGAATATCGTTGCCCTGCCCGTGACCCGGCGCAATGCCAGCCAGCGACGGCGAGCCCCCCAGATCATTGAGGCCGCGGCGCGCGTTTTTGCCGAGCGAGGGTTTCACGGCGCGACCACGCAGGACATCGCCGACGTCCTCGGTATCAAGCAGGCGAGCCTCTACTATTACTTTTCGTCCAAGGAGGCCGCGCTTGAACTCGTCTGCGTGAAGGGCGTCGAGGGCTTTTTCGATGCTGCCAAAGCCATCGCGGCGCGGCCCGAAAGTGCCACCGAACGCCTGACTTTGCTGATTAGATCCCATCTCTCGCCCCTGGTCGACAGGCCCGACTTCGTTCGCGTCTTTCTCAATGAGCGCCAGCACCTTCCCAGAGAAAGCCGCCGTCGGATCGGCCGGTGGTCGCGCGGACTCGAGCGCATCTTCGAGGATGTCATCCAGGAGGGCATCGCCAAACGGGAATTCCGATCTGATCTCGATGCCCGGCTCGCGACGCTCGCAATTCTCGGCATGTGCAACGCAGCATCGAATTGGCACCGAAAAGAAAGCCCCGACATCGCCCGTACCGCCGCAGAATTCGCCCAACTGGTGATTGAGGGGATGGGCAAGCGCCCGACTGCACCGCGTCGCCGCCGCTAACGTGCCATTGCTTATTCACGGACGGGCTATAGAATTCGATTGAGCTATAGAATTTAGCCGATCAAAGAGTGCACGATGATCGCAGGTGTCACGATTGATCGCGACAGGCTGCGCCGCACCACCGCCCTGCATCTGCTGTGCGAGCGGGCGCGATCGACGCCCGATTCAGTGGCGTTCCGTTCCAAACATCTGGGTATCTACCGCGAGCGAACGTGGTCTGACTACGCAAGGCTTGTGGCGCATCACGCGCACGCGCTGAAGAGCATCGGGCTCGAACGTGGCGACCGTGCCGCCATCATGGGCGACGTCTGCGAGGAATGGCTGCTTTGCGATCTCGCCGTCCAGTCGCTTGGCGCAATAGCCTACGGTATTTACCCGACGGCGTCGCCGGCCGAGGTCGAGTACCAGATGCGCGATGGTGGCGCTTCAGTCTTCATCGCCGAGGACCAGGAATACGTCGACAAGATCCTGCCCATCGCCGACCGTCTGCCGGATCTGAAGGCCATCGTCGTCATCGATGACTCGGCCATGTTCGGCTACACCCACCCAAAACTTCGCCGCTTGCGGGATCTGCTCGACGATATTGAAGGGCCGCAAGTCGGCTGGCTGGAGGAAAGGATCGCCGGACTATCGCCGGATGATCCGGCCTTCATCGTCTATACATCCGGCACGACCGGGCACCCGAAAGGCGCGCTGGTCACCCATGGCAAACATCTCGCCGCCACCGATACGGTGATCGCGCAATACCCGACACTGCGGGAAAAGCCTCACCGTACCGTCGTTTTTCTTCCGATGTGCCACGTGCTCGGCCGCGACGTCGCGATCACGCTGCCGATCATCTCGCAGTTGGTGCCGCATTTTGGCGAGGACCCTGAGGACTTTGCCACAACGTTCTTCGAAGTCGCACCGACGGTTATGTTCACCGTCCCACGTTATCTGCAGAAATTTGCCTCGCACATCCTCGTCGGGATTCTCAACTCGACCCGTCTCAAGCGGGCCGCTTACGATTTCGCGATGGACGTCGCACGCAGTCATGTCCGTCACCGCTGGGACGGCAAGAGCGCACCAGCGCGAAGCGCGCTGTACGGCGTCGTACATGCGATGATCCTTCGACCGGTCCTGAACAAGCTCGGCTTTGACAAACTGGAGCTGGTGGTCAGCGGCGGCGCCGGTCTTCCGGCGGAAACCGCCGCGCTCTGGCACATGTACGGCGTCAACGTCGTCGAGATGTATGGCCAGACCGAAGAAGCGGGCGGCATCATTGCTGGACAGCGTGGTCCTTTCCAGCGGCCGGGCAATGTCGGCACACCGGTCGAAGGGCTGGAAGTCAAGCTGGCGGAGGATGGCGAAGTTCTTGTGCGCGGTCCGGACCTTTTCAATGGTTATTGGCAAAACGACGCGGCAACCCTCGAAGTCAAAGGTCCTGACGGTTGGCTTCGAACGGGCGACGTCGGTGAGTGGACAAATGGAAGCTTGCGTCTCATCGATCGAGCGCGCGATTTCCTTGTCACCGCCGGTGGCAAGACGATTTCACCATCGCTCATCGAAAATGCGTTGCGCGCGAGTCCCTATGTTGCCGAGGCCATCGTCTTCGGTCACGGTCGCAAGTATCTCACCGCCATCGTCGAGATCGATTTCGAGACTGTCGCAGATTGGGCGCGGGCCAACGACGTGGCCTACACCGGCTTTACCAGCCTGACCGCGCACCCGCGTGTGGCGCAGCTCATCCGTGTTGAGCTCGATAAGGTCAATCGCGACCTCGCACGTGTCGAGCAGATCAAGTCATTCCGCATCCTGCCCAAGGCGCTCGATCCGGAAGAGGAAGGCGAGCCCGTAACACCGACGCGCAAGGTCAAGCGAAAGCTGATGTATGAGCGTTTCAGGGAGTTGGTTGAGGGAATGTACGACGACCGCGAAGAGCGGCTGATTGCGGCGGGCACCGGAAACGTGCTGGCCTCATGATGGGCAAAGCTTCAACGATGAAAAAGGGAGGGACACCATGCTCAAAAGGATCCTGCTTGGCGGTCTGACCGCCTGCGCGATCGCACTGCCCGCGGCAGCGCAGGACGCCTATCTGGTGGGAGTGACCGCCGCGCTGACCGGCCCGCCGGCGAGCACCTACGCTCCCGCGGTGGACGCCTTGCGGATCTATATCGATCGCGTCAATGCGGCCGGCGGCGTCAACGGAAAGCAGATCAAGCTATTGATCGAAGATGATGGCGCACAGCCGTCGAAGGCGGCGGCCAATACGAAGAAGCTGATCACCCAGGACAACGTCGTCCTGATGGTGAATGCGAGCCTCTCCTCGACCTATGCGCCGGTCATCGCTGAAAGCAAAAGCGCAAACGTACCGCTTCTTTTCGCCAGCGGCGTCTGTCCGCAAAGCGTGTATCCGCCCGCCGATCCGTTGCAGTTCTGCACGACGGGCTACGCTTCGCAGTTCGACAGCCGGGCGACCCTCGATTTTGTGAAGGCAACGGCGAAGGGCCCGATAAAGATGGGATTCTCCGCCATGGCGATACCTCTCTCGCGCGGCGAGATGGATTACGCCATGGAGCTTTCGAAAAAGATGGACATCGAGCCGGTCGACCAGGAAGTCATCCCCCCGCCGACCGCCGACTACACGCCGTTTGCCACGAAGCTGAAGGATGCCAGCCCCAACTGGGTCTACTCGTGGGCTCCGTGGGTCACACAAGTGCGCACGCTTGAAGCACTGCGCAAACTGGGCTGGCAGGACGACTACATCGCCTGGGGACACCTCGAGGCGGAAGCCGAACTTGCCCGTCTTAAGGACGGAAAGTTCTACGTCGTCAATTCGAATGCCCTGTTCCAGGAAAAGCAGCCCATTCATCAGGACATCGAGGCTGCGGCAAGCAAAGCGGGATCGAAATTCCCGGCGCAGACCATGACGGAAGGCTGGATCGGCGGCATGGCGATTGAAGCAGCCCTCAAAGGAGCCGGCTGGCCTGCGGATCCTGCCAAAGTGCGCGCGGCCATGGAAAATCTGAAGATCGATACCAAGGGGCTGCGCGGTGGACCGATTGAGTGGACCAAAGACAACCACTTCCGCACCCGGCTCTATTACCGGGTCTACAAATGGGACGGCGACAAGATCGCCCGCGTGCAGGATTGGAAAACCTATGAGGTGAAATGAGCTGGAGCTGGTTGGGCGCGCACACTTTGCGCGCCTAATCGATGACATCCAGAATTCAATTCACGCCGGACAATTCGCTTGCAGCTCGCGGTCAACATTGTCGTCCTCGGCTCGATCTATTCGCTGATCGCCTGCGGATATGTGCTGATCTACCGCGTAAGCCGTGTGCTCAATCTCGCGCACGGCGAATTGATGATGCTCGGCGCCTATCTCGTGCTGGCAACCGCTTCATTGTTCAATGGGCACCCGGGTGTGGCGCTGGCGGCAGCCATCCTGCTTAGCCTTTTGACGGGCGGCCTCGTCTACATCTTTCTCATGCGAAAGATGACTGGCGAGATGGTTCTCGCGGCAATCCTGACGACCGTTGCGCTCGGAATCCTCGTCCGCGGAATCGTGATCCTCATCTGGTCGGCGCAGCAGCAATATCCGGCGCAAGCGCTCGGTGTGAGCAATCCCTCGCTTGTGCTGTTCGGTGGCGCGCGCATTTCGTTCTGGTCAGCGGTGCTGGTCGCAACAACGATCGTCGTCTATGGCGCGCTTTTTGTCTTCCTGCGCTTTGGTCGCTGGGGCATGCGCATGCGCGCCGCGGGACAAAACCCGCTTCTCGCCGCGCAGCGCGGCATCAACCTGCACGGAGTTTATGCACTTGCCTGGAGTCTTTCGACTCTGACCGGGGCACTCGCGGGAATCCTCATGGCGCTCGATTCCGGCTTGACCAGCAGCATGCCGGTCATCGCCTTGAAGGCTTTTCCCGCCGCACTGGTGGGCGGCCTCGACAGCTTCGCAGGCGCACTCATCGGCGGGTTGATCGTGGCGGGAGCCGAGGTGCTGCTCATCTATTATGTCGACCCACTGCTGTCCGACGTCGTGCCTTTCCTCGTTTTGATTGCGATGCTGGTCGTGCGCCCGTGGGGTCTGTTCGGCACCCGCGAGGAGCTTGACCGTGTTTAGGCCACCGCCGCGCGCAAGCGGTTATCTTCACACCGGCTACGGTGAAGACCTCGCGCTGTTGCGGACCCGCACCGAACGGGCGAGTCTTGCCGTCTTTGTCTTGATTGTTGCGGCGTTTCCCTTTCTCGCGTCGCCATTCGCGCTCGACCTCGCCTGCCAGGTTTTTCTCGCTTCGATCGGCGCACTTTCGCTGATGCTTCTGACCGGCTATGCGGGACAAATCTCGCTCGGTCATGCAGGACTCATTGCCGCCGGTGCATTCACCACTGGAATCCTCGCGCGCGAAGTTGCCGCGCCGTTCTGGATCACGCTCCCGGCTTCGGCGCTCACCGGTATCCTGCTCGGATTTGTCTTCGGGCTTCCGTCCTTGCGGCTGCGTGGTCTCTATCTGGCGGTCAGTACGCTGGCTTTGCATTTCGTCGTTATCTATCTGGGCGGCGAATATGAAACCAAGCGCGGCTTTTCGACCGGGATTTTGATCGATCCGCCCAGTCTTGCCGGACTCAAGCTCGGAGCGCGCGGATGGTATTTCGTTCTGTTAATGGCCGCCGCTGCGAGCTTGATGATCTGCATCAACCTGCTGCGCAGCCGCAGCGGGCGCGCCTGGCGGGCCATCCATGTGCGGGAGACCGTGGCAGAAGCTCTCGGCATCAATATCGCGCGCTACAAGCTCCTTGCGTTCGTAATTTCTTCCAGCATGACCTCGGTCGCCGGGTGTCTGTTTGCCTATTACCGCGGGTTCGTTTCGGTCGAAGCCTTCGACCTGTTCCTATCCATTCAATACGTCGCGATGATCATCATCGGCGGCATGGGCTCGCTGCTCGGCGCATTGCTGGGCGCGATGTTCGTGACCGTTTTTCCGTACCTCATCGAAGCGCTGCTGCGCCTGCTGCCGAATGCCCAGAAACTCGCTGGAGACATATTTGCCGTGAACTACGCCGCGTTCGGCGGCGTGATGATCCTCTTCCTTGTCTTTGAGCCGCTTGGTCTCGTTGGGATCTGGCGGCGACTACAGAACTACTTTTTGCTCTGGCCCTTCAGATACAAACCGCTGGCGGGAGCGCGCAAATGACCGCTGCCCTGCTTCAAGTCGACAAGATCGAGGTGGTCTACAAGCGTGTCATTACCGCCGTGCAAGGTGTCACTTTGTTGGTCGGCGAACGGCAGATTGTGGCAATCCTCGGCACCAACGGCGCGGGGAAGACTACGACGCTTCGCGCGATTTCCGGGTTTCTCGGCATCGACGACGCGCGCATCTCCGAGGGATCCATAACGTTCAAAGGTACGCGGATCGACAATGAATTGCCGCACAAGATCACCGGCAGAGGGGTCGTGCTGGTACCGGAGCGGGAAAAGGTATTCCCAAATTTAACCGTTGCAGAAAATCTCGCAGCACCGGTCTCGCGTGCCAATCGTTCAGGCGAAAGACGCCGGCTTGACGAACGCGCCTATCACTTTTTTCCGCGCCTTGCCGAGCTGAGGAGCAGGACCGCGGGTCTCCTGTCTGGCGGCGAGCGGCAAATGCTGGCGATCGGCGCCGCGCTGATGTGCGGACCGCAACTTCTGCTGGTCGACGAGCTGTCGCTCGGCTTGGCGCCGGTTGTTGTGCAGGACCTCACCCGTCGCCTGAAGTCCATACGTGACGAACTCGGCATCGCTATCCTGCTGGTCGAACAGAGCGCGGCCGCAGCACTGGAGATCGCCGACTACGCCTATGTGATGGAGAACGGGCGCGTCGTCCTCGATGGAGATCGCGAACGGTTGAAGAGCCATCGGGACGTCCAGGAGTTCTACCTGGGCCAGGCCGCCGGTGAGCGACGCTCCTACCGCGACATCAAACAATATCGGCGCTCGCGGAGATGGTATGGCTGAACTTGCCATCGAACATCTAAGCCTTCGCTTCGGCGGGCTGACCGTTCTCGACGACGTATCGTTTGCGGTCGAACACGGTGAACTGTTCGCGCTCATCGGTCCGAATGGCGCCGGCAAGACCAGCGTCCTCAACTGCATCAGCGGCATCTATCGCGGCAGCGGCCTGATCCGTTTTCGTGAAACGGATATCGCCAGCCTTGCACCTCACGAAATCGCCGGTCTCGGCCTCGCACGTACCTTTCAGCACGGCGAACTCTTCCCGCAGATGAGCGTCCTCGACAATCTGTTGACCGGACGCCACGCGCGTATCCAAACCAACGCGATGGCCGAGATGCTGTTTCTGCCGAGTGTCCGGCGCGCCGAAATCATGCATCGCGAAGCCGTCGAGCGGATCATCGACGTTGTTGAGCTCGAACGATACCGGCACGCGATGGTCGGCGACCTGCCTTTCGGACTGCAGAAACTCGTTGGCTTCGCACGCGCGCTCGCGCTCGAACCCTCGATCATGCTGCTCGATGAACCGTCGGCCGGATTGAACCGGGAGGAACGCGAGGACCTCGCTCGCTTCATCCTGCGGCTCAAGCACCAACTTGGAATGACCATGATCTGGATCGAGCACGATATGCAGATGATCGCCGACCTCGCCGATCGCATCCACGTCCTCGATTATGGACGAACAATCGCGGAAGGCACGCCCGGCGCGGTCCTCACAAATCCGGACGTTCTGTCGGCATATCTCGGCACAGCCGATGTTAGCGCGGCGCCGACTCTGCCTGGCGTTTGAGAGAATCGACCAGATCAGTGATTCGACGGTCATTCGGCGAAATCTGAGCAAGGCGCTGCGCATACTCCAGCGCCGAAGCAATGTTGCCGCTGTCACGATAGAAGCTGACCAGCGCGAGCAGCGACTCGCGATCCATTGGATGTTTCGTCAGATTGTCCTTGAGGGCCGCAATCGCCTCGTCAATCCGCCCTGCCGAATGAAGACCGACGGCATAGACATAGCTGTAGTGGGCCTGGTCCGGCGCCAGCTCGACGGCCCGTTTTAACTCGGCCAGCGCGTCATCCTGTTTCTTCTGGCGCACGAGCGCCAAGCCGACCGCATAGCGAAGGCCCGCGTCCTGAGGCGTGGTCGCCACCGCATCGCGCAACACAGCCACCCCATCGTCCTCGCGACCCAACGAGCGATAGAGGTCAGCCAGATTGATCGCCGCCGGCGCAAATTGCGGGTTAAGACGCCGTGCGGCCTTGTATTCGGCTTCGGCTTCAGTCGCCTGGCCACGCTGCATCAGAAAATTCGCCAGCGTTACACGCGCCTCAGGCCGATCCGCGTTGAGGCGCTGCGCCGCGATGAATTCTGCCGCGGCGCGATCGAACCGCTCCCGGTCAGCCTCGGGCTGGCTGGCACTTGGAACCGCTGCAAGCATTGCGACGGCCCTGATGCGCACACCCTGAACCGGATCCGACAGCAGGGGCGAAACAATGGGCCAGAGCTGGTTGGCAGGGACACGACCCAGCATATCGAGCGCGGCCATGCGCACCATCGGGTCGCTGTCAGCAAGACCTTGTCGAGCCAAATTGAGATTTGCTGGCGAAAGATAAGCAGCAAGTTCGATCAGCGCGCTGGCGCGAGCCACAGCCGGCGCGTTGCCATCTGAGGCGACCTCACTGAGAAGTTTCTCGGCATCCGGCAGCTGCGTCCATGCGGCATGGAAAGCCGGCGCGTAAGTCTGGAATCCTTCGCGCCGTGGACCAAACCACGTTTCGATGGCGCTCGCCGCCCATTGAGCCGATTTGTCAGAGTGGCAGTCGTTGCATGCGTTCGGCGTATCCTGCTTTGCCGACAGATCCGGGCGTGGAATCCTGAAGCTGTGATCGTGACGATGATCGATCACCATATACGTGCGCTCAGGCATATGGCACGACGCGCACGAAACCGGGCTGCTCGCTTTCTCATGATGGTGATGTGACGCGCTCGTATATTTGGCGGGCGTGTGGCACTGCAGGCAGACGCCATCCCCCGGGGCACGCAACGCTGCGCTATGCGGATCGTGACAGTCGCTACAGGTCACACCCGACGCGAACATCTTGCTCTGCTTGAAAGGCAGGTAGTTGTAGAGCTCTTCGATGTCGCGCATCTGACCGTCGGCGTAGGTCAGATTGCGGTACATCGGCGTCGGCAGATGTGTGTTCGCCAGCGGCTGCCCGGGGACCCATTTTTCCGAGAACTGCGCGCGCCTTGCGTGACACAGACCGCACGTTTCCACTTCCTTGCGCGAACCCAGCGGCATGCCGTTGCGCTGTGGCATCCCTGTCTTGTCGTTCTGCGTCCAGGTTGTGCCGGCTCGCTCGTCGAACTGCACGACAAGCCCCTTCGTCCGATCCTCCTGTTTGCTTCCAGGCCACCAGCTTTTTCTATCCTGTGCCCATGCGACGTGACGGGAGCCGGCACCATGACACGCCTCACAGCCCACGCTGATCTCCGCCCATTTCGTCGCAAAGCGATCGGTGGCCGCATCGTAGTTCTTCTGCACACCGGTCGAGTGACACTCGGCGCACATGAAATTCCAGTTCTGATTGAGTTTCGTCCAATGCAGAACATCGTCATGCCGGATGTTTTCGTTAGGATAGAGATGGAACCAGCGCTGGCCGCCTTTGTCCTTGGCTCGGCTATCCCACGCGATCGACAATGCCTGCAGCCGGCCATCGGGGAATTCGATCAGGTACTGCTGAAGCGGGTCCACGCCGAAAGTGTATTTCACCTCATAAGTCGCAAGCTTTCCGTCGGGCCCATCAGTCTCGACGAAAAATTTTCCGTCCTTGCGGAAGAACTGGGATTGAACATCGAAATACTGAAAGCTCGCGTCCTTAAAATCACCGAGCACTGACTTGTCGGTCGCATGAGCCATGGCATGCTGATGCTGGGACGAGTGCCAAAGCTTGCCTTCAGTTTGATGGCAGCCAGCGCAGACCTCGCTTCCGGCAAAAGTCGCTTCGCCGGCAGAAGCTGCAGGTACAGAACGGTTGGACAGCAATTGCCATGACCCAAGACCAACGCAAGCAAGAATGACGACTGCGAGCGCGGCTATAAGCCCCTTAGGAAAATTCATTTGAGTAAGCCCGCGATTGCTTTCCAAGCCTGATTTTTCAGATCCACAATGGGCGGATTGGCCAGTTCGAGCGCCGTTTCCACCTTCTTGTTGCAGCCGGAAACGAGCCGCGAAATCTTGATTTCACCGTCCGTGTAGTAAGGGTCGCCCTCGCCATTCCGCCCGAAGAGTGTAGGGCCGACGCCGGTCACTTCGTAGATGGCTTCGACGACTTTCGCGCGCTTCAGGTCGTCGGTGAGACCGTCGCGCTCGGCGTCGATATCGGGCGCAATGTGGTGAGTGACCTGTCCCGTAAAGCGGCTCAGGCCCACATCCCGATCGAAAGTGGCGGAGCCGAGCCACACCGGACGGCCTTCATCTCCGGCCTTCAAAACCTGCCAGAATCGGACGTGATGGCGTCGATCAGCGCTTTTGCCATCCGGCTTTTCGAACGCGAGATCCTCGCGCCTGCCATCGTAAAAGAGACTGCTGACCGGGGCGTCGCGATAGGGCCGATCCAGGACGACACTGCCGATGATCTCAACGCTGGAGCGCAACGTGATCGGATCGGCGGGATACCAGACCGCGGCATGCATGGCGCACAGAACATCGGCCTTGTCGCCGACCAGGCCAACGTTGATTGGATCGCCGGGGATACCCTGCCCCGTACGAGTCACCATGGGATGGCCGGCAAGCCCTTTTTGATGCTCGTAGTGAGTCCAGGCCAACGGCAGCGCGATATAGGCGATGATCCCGTAAGCGACGAGAAACGCCGCCACAGCAACAAGGGCGGTCCTCAATCTTGAACGAGGCCATGCCATGGAGCGGATCAGAAACTCGGATCGAGAATGCTGTCCATGCTGTCCCCGAGATTCGCGGGAATATACGGAGCTGGGACATCCGAATCGATCGCCTCTATCGAGTTCAGTGAACCGCCATCGCCACCAGGACCGATGTTCGTCCAGTTGCGGTACGCCGCGTAAGCTTCCGGCGTTCCCACATAGGCGCAATTGCAACGCGCGGCATCGGCATAGACGTAGTACAGCTTGCCGTCTTTTCTCCTTGTCACCAGCTTGTCGGGCGGAAACGACCGAAGAAGGCGTTCTTTCTCAGGCGTGGTCGCGTACTTCACGAGGAAGCCGGACTGCGTGAACAGGTTGTCGGGAATTACGATGGTCTGTTGAGCAGACGCGACAGAAAATCCGAGCACGACCAGTATGGATGCGACGACGGTACGACGAACTGACATTGCCAATACTCTCTCGAAACAATTTCGGGGGTGGACCGGGCCAATACTCTCCTGAACTCAATTCGGAGGTGGACCGGGATCCTGCAGTTGTAGAGGCAACAGCCCCTGCGCATTTTCTGACGAAGGATACTGCTGGGACTGAAACGATTGCTGAGAACCGCCGGCTGGATTGCGGATGCATACTCCGCCGACGCCGCTCGTGGTCTGGAGGCATTCCTGCTCGGTGAAATAGTCGCATTGCTGTTCGTCGCCGTCCAGGAGCGCGCACCACCCGGGGACCTGAGCGTGGGCCGCGTCACTTAACAACACGGTCAAACCTGCTACAGCGGCAAGCGTCAGCGTACACATTACTTTCATCGACTTCGTCCTCTACTACTTCGAAAGCAGCTGGTGGATGTCATTGTATCTACGGGTTGTCAGGCACGAAGCGCCGCTGCGCCTGCGCCGTTCAGTGCCAGGCGTCGTTGTGCCATCAGATATTGCAGGCGCTGACTGGCCATGTTTATAGCGCTCATCTCCCCTGTGTCGACCTGGCCGGCCGAACATTTCGCCAGTTCGACTTTGAGAATTTCGTCGATCTGCTGTTCGATCGCAGCCAGATCCGTTTCAGACTTGACCTCATTGATCTTCCCCACCAATGCGTACAGCCGCATTGATGGCCGCTCATCGGGCTTGCCGATATCTCTTGTCATGAATTTCCAGATCGCCGCCAGTACGGACATCAGTGTCCCGAGCAGCATCGATCCGTAAAAGAACTGATCTCCGTATTTGTCAAAGATTGTTTTCTCGTCGCCGTCGAAAAAGGCAGCCGCGCCCGGATGAATCGGAACGTATGCGTCCTTGTCGGTGCTCGGCGCCATCACCTGGGCGAGAAGCGGAAACTCTCCAACCAGATCCCGCCGTGCCTCCATCATCGCCTTGGTGAGCGCCGTGACGGTGTCATCGCTGAGGTTCTTGTTGGCGACGAGGAAGTACGGAACGCGCAGAGTCGTCAGATCGTCGTCGGGCACCGGAGGAGACCCGCGAAGCGTTCCTTTCGGCAGCTCGTAGCTTTTAAACGGTGGCGAAACCTCTTCTATCGCCCCCGCCGATTCGATTGGCACAAGACCGAGCGAGGCCTTGGCGTTGCGCGGAAATATCTCGCGAAGCATCGCAATGTATCGTTCGGATAGCGGCAGCACGACAAGAAGGGCCTGGATCTGTTTGGTCTGAAATGCCTGCGGTACCTCGTTCGGCGCGAGATTCTTGAAACTCACCTTCGCCGACTCGAGCGCATATTCCCTCGTGATCGCTGCAATGACCTGACGGTTGGTATCAGCGGATATGACGCCGATCATCTTGCCCTTGAGATCGTCCATACCTTCGATGGAGCTTCCGGGGGGCACCACGATGAGCACGACCCCATGAGTCACCGCAAGGACGGTCCGGGCAATCGACAAGTCGACCAAGTCGGCCCGGGCGATCACAAGGTCGACGTTACCGTCGGCAAATTCCTTGGCCGCTTCCGTTGGCGTGGCCTTTTCGACGACCTTAAGCCGCACAGGTGCGTTTGTAGAAGCCATTCGCGCGGCCATTGCCGACATGATGCGCGGCACATCGCCGTCAGGCGAGCCCGTTGCGATCGTCAGCGTCGTGGGTTGGGTAATATAACGATATCCGAAAAGCCCGGCGCCGGCCGCCAGGATACCGAGACTGAGCACAAGTATGATTCGCAGCCATCGCGGCAACCGGCCCGACATCAGCGCGACAAGGACCGCGAGCGCTCCCGCTGCGATCGCGACCTGCTGATATTGCTCGCGCTCCATCTAAACCGTGCGCTCCTGACTTACTCCTTGGGCAGACCTTTGACATCCTTAGCCATCTGCAGGCAGGTCAGCAGTTCGACGTAGCTCTGTGGACCGGCAACATTGCCGACCATCGACGAACACCGCGACCTGCTTTCAGGAGTGTATTGCGTCCACTGGCTCACCAGCGTCGCGCGCGCGTTTTGTTCGTCCGCAAGACAACCTGAGTTCGTTTGTGCAGTTGAATAGGACTGCAGGTCGACCTTGCAGCTTTTACGAACGTCATATGTCGGCACTTCATCGGCGGCGGCAATCGATACCGGCGCACCGAAAGATACCGCCGCAAGGGCGGTCACCATCACAAACTTTTTCATACTCTTTCTCCGATCATCCTTCATGCTGATCGCGGTCGTGTTTTGTCCGCCGCACTGCCGCGTCCAGCGCCTTCTCAAGCTTGCCGAAATGAGGCCTTCGATCATAGGCATATTTGCTCTCAGTGGCGATCCTCCAACCCGCCTCTACTGCCTTCAATTGCCCCAAAGGGAACTAGACGCGCGTCGAGACAACGACTCTGGGCGTAGGCCCGGCTGCGGTTTGATGACGTTTATGTGTGGTTTACCCGATTCGGACGCAGCGCAGCCTAGTTACAGGCGACCCAGCAAATCCCGTAGAAATTGCACGCCAGATGCGTGCCGCGCCCATTGCAGACCCCGCGACTGACAAAGCCTGTGTAATAATTGTTGCGGTAGCCGCTGGCGTAACCGGCTTAGTAGATCGGATCGCATCTATCGAGAGGACCGCGCCGGACACCCAGGCCGCATCCGCTTGCGGCAGGAACAATCAAACTCACCTGCGGCGGATAAAAAGGCATTGCCCGCGCTGCAAGTGGGTCAAGGATCGACAGGATAGCGACCGCGACCAATGGTGCGGCACGTCTGAAAAGCCTGGGCATCTTTGGCATGCATCATTCCCGGTTTCGGGACAGCATGATGCAATACACAAAGGCGCCTTGCGTATTGGACCAGCGTCCAATGTGCCCCGGGCGGGCAAGGAAGGTTAACGGCCAAGCTGCGTCTTGTGCGCGCCCGCGATCTCAACCGTCGCGATTTCGGAAGAAGCGCAAGACCGCAACACAAAGAAGGACGAAGGCGATGCCGGCCACCAGATATTTCTCAAAGCCGTCGCCAAAATCGCCGAAGGGAATGACCACCTGGGCCGCTGCCGGAGTGATGACGGCAGCAAAAGAAACAACCAGGAGAGAGCGAAAAAATCCCTGGTGCAATTCGTCACCTCGGCGGGTTTCGAACCGTTGGATTGAGGGGTCCGCGATGCCCCAATCCTGATTTTCTGCTGCGCTAGTTGTTCTTGGCGGAGAGGGAGGGATTCGAACCCCCGATACCCTTGCGAGTATGCCGCATTTCGAGTGCGGTGCTTTCAACCACTCAGCCACCTCTCCGGAATCTAAACAGGCCATAAAAAGCCCGAATAGAGGCCGCTTTCTAACCAAGCGCGACAAGACAGACAAGGGTCGTGAGGCGTATATTGAAATCTATCGATGAACCCGGTCACCCCCCGGCAATGCGATGCATGACACGCTGAAATTCGACCCTATCCGGAAGGAACTGCGCGGCGTCCTCATGACGCTCGGCCTCGTCGCAGCCATCACCGCAGTGCTTTTTGCCCTGGTCTGGGAAGTCGGCCTTGCCCACGGTTCCGTGGTGTATCTGATCCCGGTGGTCATCGCGGCAACCCGGTGGGGAATCGTACCGGCGGTTGTTGCGGCGATTTGCGGCGTGCTCGCCTCGGCCTTTTTCTTTTACCCGCCGCTCTACAGCTTCCGCATCAAGGATCCGCAGGAAGTCATCGACCTGATCCTCTTCATTTTCGTTGCCGTCGCCGTGAGCCAGCTCGCCACGCGACTCAAGCGTCAACTGGAGATGGCGCGGCAGCGCGAAATAGACCTGCGGGATCTCTACGCATTTTCACGACGTCTGGCCGTCGCGTTCGATGTCTCCGACATTCACGCAGCCATCGAAGATCATCTCGCCAGCGTCATGCAGCGCAACGTCGTGCTTTTCCCAAGCGCGCGTGAAGCATCGAACAGCAGCGGACGCCGCGCCGGCGTCGTCGTGCCCGAACAGGTTCTCGCCGAGGTCGTCGAAGTTGCATCGGGTCACCGCGACAACACCGCGGGTGCCACGGTGACGGCGCCCAGCGGAGAGATCTGGCTGGTGCGCGCAGTCTCGCCGAAAAATCGCGAATTCGGTGTCATCGCCATCAACCTCGGTCGCGAATCGAAAGAGCGTTCGGACGAACTGCGCGTGCGCGTCGATGCGGTTCTGGCGGATGCCACCGCAACGCTCGAGCGGCTTGGCGTCGCCCATGCGATCAGCGAGGCGCGCATGCGTTCGCAGACCGACCAGTTGCGCGAGGCACTCATCGGATCCGTTAGTCACGAGTTGCGCACGCCGCTCGCCTCAATTCTCGGAGCTGCAACGGTGCTCAGCGCTGCACCAGCGCTGCGAAACGAGAAGAAGCTGACCGCCCTCGTTCACGACGTGCGCGACGAGGCCGAACGTCTCAATAACGACATCCAGAACCTGCTCGATGCCACGCGCATCAGCAGCGATGGCGTGAAGCCGCACGCCGAATGGGCCGATCCAACCGACATCATCAACTCTGCCGTGGAGCGCTGCCGCCACCGTCTGGTGGATCGCCGACTTGTCATCGATTTGCCCGCCGACCTGCCGTTGATCCATGTCGATCCGGTGCTGGTGCAGCAGGCCCTGATTCAGATTTTCGACAACGCGGTGAAATATTCCGTATCAGGATCCCGGATCTCGGTGGATGCGCACACGCATGAGGGCCACCTGATCATCAGCGTCGTCGATCAAGGCGCCGGTCTGACGAATGCTGAAAAATCGAAAATCTGGGATCGCTTTGCGCGTGGCGAACGCCATGCTGCGACCACAAGTGGGTCCGGACTCGGCTTGTGGATTGCCAACGCCTTCATCGCCGCCAATGCCGGAAAGGTCACGGCCGTCAGTGAAGGACCCGGCCTCGGCACCACGGTGGCGATCGAACTGCCCGTAACTCAAACCGCCGTTCCGCAACTTGAAAGCGACACCGATGAGTGAGCCATCTCCAATCGTTCTCGTCGTTGACGACGAGATTCAAATCCGCCGGTTTCTTCGCACCGGTTTTGAACTCAATGGTTTCGTCGTGCACGAAGCCGGCACCGGCGCCGAAGCCATCCGCTCGGCAACGCTGCGTCCGATCGATCTCGTGATCGTCGACCTCGGCCTCCCGGACATGGACGGCGCCGATGTGGTCGAGCGCATCCGCTCTTGGTCGAGCGTGCCGATCATCGTGCTCTCGGTGCGCTCCAGCGAAGCTGAGAAGGTTCACCTTCTCGAACTGGGTGCCGACGACTACGTGGTGAAACCGTTCGGCATGGCTGAATTGCTCGCCCGCGTGCGCGTGGCGCTTCGGCGGCAAATGCGCGCCGTCTCCGGCGAGCCCACCGTAAAGGCTGGCCCTCTCACCATCGATCTCGCCGCGCGGGCGGTTTTGCTCAACGACAAGCGTCTGACGCTGACGCCGAAAGAGTACCGGCTACTGCAGGTTCTGGCCCAGCACGCCGGAAACGTGGTCACCCACCAGCATCTCCTTAAGGAAGTGTGGGGCTCGATCCACGTGCACGACACGCACTATCTGCGCATCTTCGTGCGCAAGCTGCGCCAGAAGATCGAACCACACCCCGACTCGCCGAAAATTCTGGTGACCGAACTGGGTGTCGGTTACCGGCTGGTACAGTCGGGCAATGAGGTCGACGCTCCGGCCTGGCCTGATGCGGCTCCGGCCAAAAGCGAAACCTGATACCGCCGCGTTATAAAGCTTTCGGCGCCCAGCAGCGGGCACCAGAAACCGCCGGGTTTCTTGACAGACCGGGCTTTTCCCCGCCATAAGCATGGCGCGCGGGCCCTCGGGTCCGCGCGATTTTTCGAGGGCAAACTAAGCCCTTAAAAACAAACAACAAACCGACTGAAAGAAGCCGGTCCGGAACAATCCGAGCGCCGGGATCGAACACGAGGACGACAAAGATGTTCGCAGTCATCAGGACTGGCGGCAAACAATACCGGGTCGCCGCCGAAGATGTGATCCGGGTGGACCGGGTCAATGGCAATCCCGGCGAGATCGTCGAGTTCGGCGAGGTGCTGGTCGTTGGCGGTGACACACCGCAGCTCGGCACGCCGACCGTCTCGGGCGCGACCGTTGCTGGCGAGCTGCTTCAGCACACGCGCGGCGACAAGGTAATCGCCTTCAAGAAACGCCGCCGCAAGAATTCGCGGCGCAAGCGCGGCTATCGGCATGAATTTTCGGTCGTTCGCATCACCGAGATTCTGACCGGCGGCGCCAAACCGTCGAAGACGGCAGCACCGCGGCCCAAGCGCGAGCCAAAGCCAAAGGCCGAGGCCGAAACTGCTCCGGCCGCGGAAGCCAAATCGGCCAAAACCAGGGCCAAGAAGCCGGCCAAAGCGGCCGCAAAAAAGCCCGCGAAGGCCGCTACAAAGCGCAAGAAGAAGTGAGATGATTCCTTCACGGAATCAGTGTACAGAGTAAGAGAATTCGAGAGACCACTATGGCGCACAAGAAAGCAGGCGGATCTTCACGAAACGGCCGCGACTCCGCGGGCCGGCGGCTCGGCTTGAAGTCGACCGGCGGCGAAATCGTGCTCGCCGGCAATATCCTTGC